>Ga0123352_10008065_pt1 | contig 16354 bp, 6 predicted proteins | sample TergutLab28metaG_FD_89700 | JGI IMG/M metagenome (GOLD analysis project Ga0123352, IMG submission 89700) | Labiotermes labralis P1 segment gut microbial communities from Petit-Saut dam, French Guiana - Lab288 P1 | ecosystem: Host-associated > Arthropoda: Insects > Digestive system > Gut ... | reverse complement strand
TGTTTCAAAATTCCGCCTACTCTAATTTGCCTAACAAGTCTGATTGGTCCCCTGTAAATTTAGCAGTCTCGTAATAGGCCGAAAACTTCAAAATTTTGTATTATTCCTCCCCATTGATTCCTAATGAGTGACGCATATCTTTTAATTTAACATATGTAACCCCGTATAAGCGTGCTCTACTGGACATTTTTAATGGGCTACCGTGACTAACACGATATCCACCCCCTCGTGATTTACATTTCGAAAAAGTGTTAAACCCTCCAATTTTGGCTGTCCTAGCAAACTTAAACTCCATTAAACTTGACGTTGACAAATACGTAACAACTAGAATTATCTTTTGTTAATGCTTACCGCACCTTCTATACTATTCTAACCTCTATTTGTCTCTTTCTTCAGTTATCTGTCCATCCTACTTCACACATGACTCTTTCTCACTCTTTGCCCTGTAACCATTCTTCTCTTTGCTATTCAACTGACCTTTTTTTATCCCTCACCAGATGCTTCTGACCACCCTCATTTGGAAACATGTATTCCTACATTTCAGAAAATAATTGTGTACCTTCTAACCAAATAATTGTTCCCACCGGTTATAATGTTTATTTTATACCAACATATGCACAAATAAGTGGTGTAAATTTGTATTAAAATTACTCCGACATGTTTCGGTGTTAATACACCATCTTCAGGGAGTGTACAAGTTGTGTTAGCTAAAGTAACGAGTTATTAAAATGATAAAATGCAATATCGTAGTTTGTTGTTATGATACAACCTTCGTAAATGTGGCTGTATTTGTAATTTCTGGTTAGGTGTGTGTGTGTTTGTGTGTCTGTGTGGTCTGGTTCCTGTTTACTCCGCACCACACACACACCTAACCAGGAATTACATATGCAGCCACATTTACCAAGATTTTATCATAACAACACACCACTATACTGTATTGTATCATTTTAATAATTCATAACTTTAGCTAACGCAACTTGTGAACTCCCTGAAGATGGTGTATCGGGGTAATTTAATACAAATTTACACCACTTATGTTTGTATATAATAAACTTGTTAGGCGCGACACATGTCTGTTATCCGAAGAATAAACTTCCCAAAACCTTCATTAAGTTGGGCGGTAGAAAAATCTAATAGCAACTGCAAAGCATTGAAGTGAATCGCGTGGATCCTAGCTCATGGCACGCTGGGAAAGCTGCAATATTTGCGGTGCCTGCCGTCAGGAAAAACATTTCGAATATAAAGTAGTATGTGATGTCGTTTTAAAAAAGATAGCTCTATCAGACCGAAAAGTAATTTACTTTCAGTTTGTGTGGCAACAGTTAGTGATATAATAATTATTTTATGTTGGACATCCCGTTGTGATGACTGTATGGCCTAGAGGGGTATAAAAACAGTCAGCCAGAATTCCTTTGTTATATTAGATGGTTTAATGCAACTTGGATCTTCTACACAAGGAGCCATCTTTGGGGCAAATAAGACACAAAAGAAATTGCTATGTAATTTTCATAATAATTCTTTTGTATCTAATTTGCCTGAGGCTGGCTTCATGTTAAGCCGAAATGTGTTGCATTAAACCATCTAATGTACAGCAAGACAGGCTATACAGGCTATGTGCTTATAAACGTAACATTAAGGCGCGTTCGTGAAACCATAGTTACCAAGGACGAGAAATAAGCATTAAATATTATGAGTGTCTTTGTAGCTTTACGTATCCAGCATGGAAAGGGCATGCGCCGTACGATATTGCCATCTGTGGTCTGTCCTGCTCTACAATATTTTTCTCCTTTCATCTCATAAACAGAACGAGTTTCGGAAAAAAAAAAATGTTGACCGTGAAATGTTGTTTTAGTTTTCTCCAAAATTTTGTCTCAAGCACTTCTAATTCTAATTAGAATTCAGCGAGGTATTATCATAAATGTACACAGGTCTTACGTGAAGTACCCATTATGGTTGTCGGATTTTCTTGAAAATTAATTTTATCTACAGATTTTCGAAGAACACTCAAATATCAAATTTCATGAAAATCCTTCAACTGGGGGCCGAGTTGTTCAATGTGGACAGACGGACAGACAGACAGGCTTGACGAAACTAATATTCGTTTTTTTGCGAACAGCAGTTCTAATTGACGGATATTATCCGCATGCAATGATGTAAATAAATCGGTTATTTATTTATCCAACACATAGTTTCGACTTCGTACCAGGCATAAATTCATGCCCAGTAACAGACAGTAGTTAGTTCTGTTTAAATTCAATCTTTGTTTGCTACATACATTGGGACAGGCGGCGGCGCGGTTGGTTAAGGCACTGCGCTACACGCCAGAAGGTCGCGTGTTCGATTCCCGATGGACTCAGTGGAATTTTTCAGTGGCACAATCCTTCCGGCAGCAATATGGCCCTGGGGTGACTCCGACTCTAACAGAAATTAGTACAAGGAATATTTCCTGGGGGGTAAAGGCGGCCGGTGCGTAGGGCTGACAACCCTACTACCTTCATGTGTCGATTGTCTTGAGATTTGGGATCCTCAAACTCCTGGAACCCTCAGGACCTGTCCAGGCCTGTAATGGGATTGCTTTACCTTTTACTATATGCATTAATTCCTCGGCAATCCGGACTATATATGGTAGGGGTAGTCCGGATTACCCAGGAATCCGGATCTCTCTGACGAGAGACACGAGTCACCGTCTTTCTTGGTCCTACCTGCATATATGTTTACAGTTTTAGTGCTAGTATAGGCCTGTGTACACATTTTCAGTGACTACAGCTATATACAATGTACAGGATGTGTCTGTGTGCATACATGGCCTATGTCAATCCAGTCGTTGTACAGCAGATCGTGTCTTATCTTACATAGGATTGTGCGACAAGGCCAGCATAGGCACTTGAACTGTCGTAAGGTGACGGCCACTAAGTTGAAGCCGCTCACACAGTTTGTCCAATTTAGAGCTGTACCGCTCACAGACAGCCATCCTGATCGTAGGCTCTACACTGAAAATGTGTATTATGTACGTGTAGTACAGAGTGTTCTTCTGAGAGTGGAAGCCACTCATACTCACTGCGTTAACAGCCTGTATTATTTAATACAATTTAACGCATGTGTCGGAAATCGGTTACTTTAATTCTGAGACATAGTTGACACGCGATGGACAGGCTATCAACAATTTTCGAAGTTCTCTAGAAACTGCCGATGTTGCGCGCCTGATTATTCCTTTGATTCGTCCTGTGTGTGTGTGTGTGTGGGGGGGGGGGGTCTGTGTGGTTTGTGTTTGTGGAATGCTTTTATATGCGTCGTCGTTCAAACTTCCCCACAAGCAACAGTCACTTGATTTTAGACAGGGCGAAACAGCAGGCCGTAAAAGACGGCCCCCGAAACCTCCCGTAAGCAGCCATTGGCAGACATTGAATGCACGCTTTAAGCTCCGTTGCCCTTCTTGCTGTAAGAACCAATTTTCCCTCCTCACCACTTAAACTTTTAAAAAATGGTGCAAGAATTTGTTCTGTATAACTTGATGAATACTGTATGTCCTAAGAGGGGGTTGGTCCAAGTATTCTTGTCGCACTGATAGCACACCATACTCCAGGTTTAGTTTCATGTAACAGCAACTTGTGAGTAAGACTTGTGTTATCTCTTGCCCAGTATATTTTATTTTTGGTTAAACGTTGCCTCATCTACAAAATAATTTGGCAATGATTGTGCCTTACCTCTACACGTCGCTGCACAGAAATGCACACGCACAGCACATTTACCCTCCTGGAGTCTCTGCACAACGATATCTTTGTAAGGTTTCACAAGCAGCACTTTTGTTACTGAGTGTGCAGCTGACAGTGCCACCGCAGTTCCCTATGATAACCGTCTTAAAGATTTTCTTCATGGAGGTGCTTCTAATAGCCTCCAGTATTATTTAATGTTTCGGCTGAAATAACGCATCGTGTTGCCTGTTGCTGTTCAAGTAACATGGGAATTGTTTGCGACAATTTTTGGCCAGCCACTGTATTGATTTAGAAGGAACCGAAACACCGGAAAATTCGTCTTCTAAAATTCTGCAACGACACTCTGTGTCCGTAAATCATTTTCCACAAATTCGTCTGCGTTACACTCCATTCATGGTATGAAATAAATTACGTCACAATGAGGACTCTGTCTACTAGACTATACCTATATACGTGAACGGCAGAAGTATTCAGGCATGTTACACACACTGTATGAAACTCGACTGTATGTACGCGTTGAGATAATGCAATACAAACCTAAGCGTAGAGATAAGACTTGTGTTAACTCGTTCACGCGATCATTTCGCCGTATGCTTGCTTTCGGCTCTCAGACGACTGTGCTGTATAACCAACCGCGTGCTAAAACATGTACAATATTTCTGTCTCTAATCCAAGGCGTGCTGGGCACCTGGTGACTGTATAATCAACAAGAGCAATACTGTACGTATAACTGTACTTAGAGGAGCTATCGCGAAACCATTTTTCGGTATGTGTCTGTAGACTTATTTAGCAAAACTGCGAAGCACATGCGCCATATTATTTTGTCATCTGTGGTCTGTCTGGCTGTACCATATATTTCCACATTTCTCATAAAAGGCATTAATTTCGTAAAAAAAATATATATTGGACATAATGTTCGTTTTTATTTTCTGTACAAATTTTGCTTCAAGTATTTCTTATTCTAAGAATAATTCAACGAGATATTATCATAAATGTACACAGTTCTCAATGTAAAGCACCCATTATTCGTGTCAGGTTTTAATGAAATTTGAATTTTCTCGACATATTTTATAAAGTACTCAGATATCGTATTGCACGAAAATCCTTCCAGTGGAAGCCGATTTGTTCCATGTGGACGGACAGACAGACGGAGAGACATATATGGCCAAGCTAATAGCCACTTTCACAATTTTGCGAACGAGCCTAAAGGCTGAAGTTCTTGTCTAGAAATTGCCACTGTGCGCCAAATAATTTATTTAAGATTGTCCTGTTGTTTTCACAGACGTTATCTCTGAAATATCCCCAAAGAAAATAGTCACATGGCGTTGAATCTTTTGAAAAAAGAGGCCACAAATAACGAGTAATTAATTATTTGATCTCCACAAATGTTACTTCAAGCGGTCTTTGAATTATTACCTTCATGCGCGGTTGCATCGTGTTAATCAAATTACCGTGTTCTTTCTCCACGTCACTTAGATTATGAAAAAGTAATGCGATAATTTATCCACCTTTTTCTTCTTTACTTATTTTGTGTGAAAAGAAAATACTTGCGATTATTTATGTCGAGCAAAGAGCGCGCCATATTCTAAACCGTGGCACGTAATATCATCTCGTATATTAATCTGGGATTATGGAGTGTCTGAATGTTGCTATGAGTGGTCCAACAGGAAATCCGAAGTGAGGAAGTTGGTCAATAAGTCTAAGAGACAAACCGTAGAAATTGAGCTGGAATCTATCTGGTTAGGCAGAAAAGGAGGATTTAAAAGCTCTACGAAAAATTGTTAAAACTAAACGTATTGACGTAAAAGATAGTTAAGTACAAAGGGCGATTCAGGAGGAAAGGTCAATATTTTGGGAGGTGGTAATAATATCGGTCATTGTGAGAAAGAAGTTAATATGAATACGTGTCCAATTGTGAATGGTTATTGAGACAGGAATGTGCAGCTACAAATAATAAAACATTGTGAATGGAAATTAAGAAAGAGAATTATTTATTGTTGATTTTATTTTAATATTAATTTAATGTTTAAATGATAAATGTGTTAAACAGAAAGGAAAAATTTGTTACATTTTACAATAAATTTTCGAAAATCCCACCGTCATTCTCAATACACTTGCAAAATCGTGTGCGAAGATCGCGTGTTGTTCGTCAGATTTTATCTTCACATTCTCTTGTGTCGGCAGCAACATCCAAAATGCGTGCTAGCAAATCGTCTTGTTTATCCACCACTCTTTTGTAAACTTCCCTCTTCATCCAACTTAAAAAAAAAACATATCGAAGTGGGAGGAAGGAGGAGAGTGAGTCAGATTCAAACAGCTCTGTTTCTGTAACCATTCGGATTTAGACACATGTTCAAATAAACTATTTTTTACAATGACCGATACATCACCTCCCAAAATACTGTCATTTCCTCCTTATTAACCCTGCATAGATGGATGGATAGATAGATGGATGGATGAATGTATGAATGGATGGATGGATGGGTAGATAGATAGTGATTATGTTCGAGCCCTCTCGGTTCCGACGCATTTAGGACTTTAGACTGGCCCTTTATGCCCCACAATCTGATGCCAGATTATTGCAGCCCTGTTCCAGTACTAAAGTTCAGATTGCCCCCAGATTTAGGCTATAACATCCTCTGAGTCCAGGAAAAAGAAGCCCTAAGGTGCATGTCTGAGTGAAGCCAAAGCTTCGTACTCACACTAAACGTGGGCTGAGGTTTCTTCAGCTGCTCCACACCTCTTGCAGAAGTGACTATTAATCTGGCCCATTAAGTAAAGATGTCTTCTCAGTGTGTAGTGTCCAGTAAGGAAGCCAATAATAACCCTGGAATGTGCCCTGTTAAAGGACAGTATTCTGGTCATTGCGGTTGAACTAGGGGTCGAATTCAGTTTTCGAGCCTTTCTCTGAGTACTGATAAGTCCCCACCACATTGTCATATGCCGGTTGTCTATCTAGCTTCGTATCTTTCTTCTTATTTTCTGCCTAGAGACCCCCAAGGCCAATTCGTGTCCAACAAACTGTTGGACAGTATCCTGTCTGGGGTGCTTGTCGGCATTTCATTTCCTTGTAAGCCAGAATGTCCAGGGACCCAAAACAGCCCCACAGTATGCCGGGTGGAAATGTCGCTCAACGCCCTTTGGCACTATTGTACTAATGGTGACGTTGTTTTGGCAGCCTGAAGGGCTTTCAGAGACGCCTGACTCTCATAGCAAATAATAACCTATTTCTCTGGTCTAACTTCCATATGAATGTCATACGCACAGGTCAAGATAGGATATGTGTGCCCTGGAAAACAATAGCGTATTTTCTTATAGAGATACTGAGCCTTCTTGCCAAAGATTGCTCACAAACTCCGGCCCCAGTCCACTCCCCCCCTCGTCCTGGAACCATCCGTATACCAGAAGAGCCCCTTAACTGCAGGAGGAGCCCCAAGTCCTATGGTCCATTCTTCTCTTGTCAACATAGTAACCATATATCTGCGTTCAACATTCATCGACCCCCACATTCAATATTGGATCCGACTTCTGAAACCACATCAATATACGGCTGTGCCCTCGACTGGGGCGAAGGTAAGACCAACACCCCAGACTCGAGTCGATGCGCAGTTAATCTTGCCTCGCCCTGAATCAGCAGCTCTAGTGGGAGTAGGCATGGAGAGCCTCCATTGCACCCGTAGCAGTACTGCGCATCGTCCCGTTGTCGCAGAGCATGCACGCCTTTGTATTCTCCTGCTTAGTTGTTCTTGGCTCTAACCGGACCATCAAACTAGGAATGCCAATGCGACTGGTGGCCGAATATGAAGACATGCAGTCAATGGACCACCTTGGATCTCAGGCCCCACGTCCCACCCCAGGCCCTCGAGCAGGTCCACAAAAGATTATGAGCCTTCTTCACCTAGATGTCCACATGCTCCCTCCAAACCAGCCGAGAATCCAGGAATACTCCCAGATACTTGACCGACATGGAGCGGCAAAGGGTAACTCAAAAACAATGGGGTTCGACGAAACCAGTAAGTTTCATTTTCTTTGCAAAAACTACGAGTAAACCGACAACTCGACCACGTAGCAACAAGTCTCTACAGATTGGAGGACTCACTGCGTGATCCCCGACACTGGTGGGAATTTCTCCACCGCTAGAAGACAAATGTCGTCAGCCGAACCCTAGTATATGTATCAACTCCGTTGAGCCTCGTTATCGAATCAACAACAAGGCACTGTGGAGGCGGCGACAAAACGCCTCCCTGTGGGCAATCACTGGATACTGCAAGTCTCATAGAGGAACCACTAAAGGCTAAATTACACATATCATGCCGTGTTAGGCGGTGCTTTAGAATTGGGAATATTAAGCGTATTGACTTCCAGCGATTTTCCCAAAATCGATCTTGTAAAATGTCCTCCATTACTGGATTTGCCGTATCCACCAACGTCGGTTATGGTAAAATTATAATTGGTATCGACCAAAGCCAAGTGAACTACAGAAAATGTCTTTTTGTAGTTAAAGAAAATGAGCCACTGTTATGCGGTGCTTGTATTACAATACGTTTGCCTCAGTAGCTCCAGTGCAGTCAGGGAACTGCCACAGTGAATAAAATTCTTCCACTTTTTTCTTCTACTCTTCTGTGGATTGTGGTAATTCTATTGGGAGTAATTTGTTCCAAATTGCCTCGTAGTTTGATATGATTATAGAATACACAGTAGAGGGTGTTATTCTGTAGCTGAAGCTCATCAATATTTGGGAATTCCCTGAAGCCAGAAATCTGAAAATAAACACAAACGCATTTAACAAATAACGTTTACAACTTCCACAATTTTTACAGGAGTGCTGCCTTCTGGGTTGTGAAGCGTAGGAATTCCTACCGGTCTTAGGTATAAAAGCTATCTTAACTTGGCGCCATATTGCTGGATCGCAACCAGTTGCCAAGCAGGCAAAAAAAATCCTGACCAATTAAGGGACAACAATCCTCTTGCAACAAGGCCAGGAATATGCCATTCATTCCTGGACATTTGTATGGGACAAAAGGATAGATTTACCATTCCACTCTCCTGTAGGTAACTACCCTCGCAGTCACCCGCCAGTCGCAACTTTTGGCGCCGCAGGCGGCAGCGGGGATCGCCATTTCCTCAGTAGCTATCGAGTTTGGAACGTGAGATGCAAGCAGGAGCTCTAAGGTTTCTTCATCGGATTGCGTATGCCTCCCCAAAGGAGCTACCAAAGAACCCAGCTTGATCTCAGGGTCCCCAGAAAGAGACTTATGAAACCTAGCCGACGTGGGATGTCATTAAGGGAGCTGCAGAAAGCCCTCAATGCTTCTTTTGAGTCCTTCCTTACCTCCTTTCTGTATATCCGCTGAACCTCTTTACAAAGTCCCCAAAACTCTCTGCTCCTCTTCTAAGGGACCTCAACTCAGGAGTCCACCTCAGACAATGTTTACCTGTCGTTACAGGTTTGAGAGGGCAATTGTTTTCTTTGGCCGAGATTAGGGCCTACTGAAGAGAAAGAATTGAAAGCTCTAGTCCGGCCTCAGCTTTCATTTTCACCCTGCACAGAAGAAGCAGCAAAAATAGATATTTGTTAAAATATTAGAATATGGAGAAATGGTGGGGCTGAGAAATGTGTACGTATACATTATTGTAATATGCACGAAAGAAAAGGTTTGGTTTGTTTTATATCGGAATTCGGATATTAAGAGACCCTGGTGGGAAGATTCACAATCAGATTGATCACATATTGATAGTAGGTGGCATTCGAGTATAGTCGATGTAGATCTTTCAGAGGACCTGACTCTGATACTGATCACTATCTGGTGGTTGCAAAAGTTAGGGAAAGATTGTTAGTAAGTAAACAAGCAGCACTGAAGTTTGATACGGAAAGATTGAATTTCGTGAATTAAATGAGCTGGAGGTTAGGAAACAGTATCATATTACGATCTCAAACAGGTTTGCAGTTATGCAGAACTTAAGTGATAGCAAAAACGTAAAAGGGGCCTGGGAGAACAGGAAAGAGAATGTCCAAATTTCAGCTAAAAGAGTCTAGGTCTTTACGAATTTGAGCAACATAAAACATGGTTTGATGAAAACATTTTAAGATCTTTAGATCAAACGTAGCAGGTTAAAATGCAGTGGTTACAGAATCCAAACCAAAACAATATAGATAATCTAAATACGTGAAGCTAGTTGACATTTCAGGAACAAAGAGAAGGAATATCTGAAAGCCAAAATTGATTAACTTGAAACTAACAGTAAGATAAAAAATGTCAGAGACTTATATAGGGGTATCAATGATTTTAAGTGCGGTTACCAGCCTAGAACTACGATAGTACGGGATGAGAAGGGTGATTTGTTTACCGCCTCCCACAGAGTTTTGGATAGGTGGAGGAACCATTTCTCTCAACTACTCAATGTACATTATGTTAGTGATGTTAGGCAGACAGAAATACATACAGCAGAGCCACTAGTGCATGAGCCGAGTGCATTTGAGATTGAAGTGGCTATTGAATAGCTAAAAATGCAGATCACCAGGTACTGATCAAATCCCAGCAGAACTGCTTAACACAGTGGGCAGAACAATTCACTCTGCGATCCGTCAACTTACTAATTCTATTTGGAAGCGGGAGAAATTGTCTGAGGAGAAGAAGGAGGAGTCAATCATTGTACCTATCTATAAGAAGGACGATAGAACAGATTGTGTTAATTATAGGGGCATATCACTTTTACCAGCTACGTACAAAATTTATCCAACTTCCCGCTGTCAATTTAACTACACATGCAGCGGAATTTATTGGGGATCACCAATGTGGATTTCGACACAACAGGTCAACTAATGATCACATATTCTCCATTCAGTCAAATACTTGGAAAAAAATTGGAATACAGTGAAGCAGTGCATTAGCTATTCATAGCCTTCAAGAAAGCATATGAGTCAGTTAGGAGGGAGGTCTTGTACAATCATATCTTTGAATTTGGTAGCCCCATGAAACAGATAAGGGTAATAAAAATGTGTGTGGATGAAACATACAGCAGAGGTCGGGTAGGCAAACACTTGTCTGACGTGTTTCCTATTAGGAATGGTTTGAAACAAGGAGGCGCTTTATCGCCATTGCTTTTTTTGCTGTAGAGCATGTTATTAGGAGGGTTCAGATAAACCAGGATTATCAAATCGAGAAGAATGAGGGGCGGAACATGTAGCATGTATGGGGAAGTGTAGAGGTGTATACAGAATTTTGGTGGGAAACGTGAGGGAAAGAGACCACTTGGAAGACCCAGGCATAAATGGATGATGATATTAAGGTGGATCTTCAGGAATTGGGATGTGGGGGTATGGACTGGGTTGAGCTGGCTCAGGATAGGGACAGGTGGTGAGCACTTGTGAATGCGGTAATGATCCTTCGGGTTCCATAAAATGCGGGAAATGCCTTGACTAGCTAAGAATCAGTTAGCTTTTCAAGAAGGACTCAGCAGCATGGAGTAAGTATGGAGAGGGGCGGGGAAAGGAAGATGCCTCTGTGTAAAGAAGAGAATAAGACACCTGTAGCCTACTGTTGATACATGGAGAGACACAAATATAGAGGTAGATTTTTAAACAATATATGGTTAAAATACATGAATAAATAGCAGGCAAGAAAATAATTCGTTTTACCAAGATTATGTAATTTAAAATTTTAGGCAGTTTTTTTAATAGAAAACGAAATATAAAAACGAAAACAAATGGAGAAGCTGTCCAAAGTTTAGGGGCGTAAATAGAAACAGTTTATTGCTAGTGTCATTTGGAGTACAGTAGAAACTTCAGCACAGAATACAGAGTATAAGAGAAAGGATAATCACTAGTAAAAAATATAGCGGATGTACGCCAGTAAGACTTGGTTCTAGCGGTCACATCCACATGAATATAAGACTGAACAAATACATATTCCGTTTGATTTGATTGTTTGAATGCTGTCTGTTACGTTGAATATACACGTGGCCTTTTGAGTAATCTCAACTGCAAAAGGATCTAGCAATGGAACAATTATTCCACTATTCATTCACAAAACCAGATGCAAAACCGTACTGACGCAACAACAATTTTCATTGACATTTATACTGAGCGGCATTAAAACACCGGAAAATTTACTTCCAATTTACTACAACATTTCCTGTACAGCTACTTTTTTATGTAGGTTACGACTGTGAAAAAGTTCGGATTTACTCTATTTTTCATATTCACCTACAACAACAATAATTTCCGCCATGATAAAAATTCTTTGTTTGACTGTATATCGTTTTCACACAAAAAAAATGTTTTTTACACCCAGTATATGCAATTGGACTGTGTGAATCAGCCTTTAGGCGACACGTTAGCGAACGCACTGCTGCGAAGCTACCGGAAACTGTGATATAGTGTCTGATAACAGAGCCAGCGGCACTGTTTCACATTCAAATGGACGCTTAGTGTTTTCTACGATGGCTTCATCTTGTCCAATATTGCGAATTATTAGGAGTTAGGTTGCGCTACATCCAGGCAGCGCCTACCGAAACCAACACGCAACCTTCCTGACATCTGGCAGTCAGTTGGAGATCTGGTTTAGGCGGAGAAGGACTTTGCGCTTGTATTATCCACACTAGCACTAATAAGACACATCACATTTCTAAGAGATTACTTGTATTACGTTAGGTACAACATTAGGTTACTCAGGGTTATATAAATTCTTCCCACGCAGCTAATCAATTTGTCCATACTTTAATTTACCACACCCGCTGCATATCTGTTAACATTGTAACTCTCTGAACGAACTTATTGTCGTAAATTTATCAGTCTTTCTTTAATGGCTCGATAGCCCTAATGGGCCAAGGCCTTCTCATTTTTTAGGTTTCGAGATCATACTCAGACACAAGACATTCAGTAGGACTTCTCCGGGCGAGTGATCTACCTGTCGCAGTGACCTCTACCTGACAACACACAGCGCTCACAAGAGACAGACATCCTTGTCCCTGGCCGATTCTACCCCGCAATCCCAGCAATTGAGCGGCCGCAGACTCACACCTCAGATCGCGCGGCCACTGACAGCGGCAAATTGACCGATCTGCATTATCAAATTCAGTGCAGGCGTTGCCTGAAGCTTTGTCACGGCGCCAGGAACCGGGCTGTCCTCGTGTGTTACGTCACCGGTATGAATGACATATCACCCTGTGACAAAATTTTGAACAGCCGTTCGCCGAAGGTGAAAGGCTTCATATGAGGAAGGTGTGGATTCAGTAGTGCCAATTCCGTGATGGCAAAGAGTAGCCTCCCTGTCTCGACAATTCTAAGCGTGGTCACCATCGCCAAATCAACATTTTGCTGCATTCATTTGCAGCACTTCATTTTCGGCATAGCAATTCTTACGGAAGTACAGTACGTTTCACCAATCTGTGACGTCCTGCGCGAAACATGGTTTGCGCCCATAGTGACATCACGTCATATACAAATCACTGGACGATGTGGGCTCTCAAAATTTTTCAGTCTTGCTAACAAAATGGTATAACAAGCTCTTCAAAGTCAGAGGATGGGCGTTTGATGTAATTTTCCGGACGGAAGTCGTTTTGTTATTCAATGGATGCTTTGTGTATGATTAATTTAATGTTAACCATTAATAGCTCAAATTTTCATGGGACTTAGGCTGTACTGACTGTTCTGAAAACCTTGCCTTCGGCTCTTTCTTAATGGACATTACGTGTAATCTATCTATGAAATGTTAGACCGAGACACTTCGCGAGATTTAATAGAGGAATGTTCCTTCCTTTTAGTGTAACGTCAGGCTCTGCCGGTCTATGTCCACTAGCGCAATACATGACCTGCAATCTAGCCCCTTGACGATCGGTGGTATATATTTGTATATTATAAGAAAAGTTTGTAGAAAAAAATAGATATCTAACTGAAACTTGGACGGCTTCGTGCAAGTGTATGATGAAAAATAGGAGAGTGTATGCAACCGTGTGGTACAGTGATGCCTCTGCTTTTTTTGCTCTAGGCCTGGACATTCCAACTTCAACCGAAACCACAAACTTTCTCTTTTACAGAAAATGTATAATTTTTATAAACACTCGTATAAAATGTTAAGGGTAAAGGTGTCCTTGTCTGCGTCTTGAAGGCATATATGTGGTGGGGCAAAACAATATCCGGGCTTTCTTTATTCGCTTCGGTTATACTCGCCAGGGTAGGTTAATACGTTTCTGGGTACAGTGCAAAAAGAAATTTCAGGACTCTACCTGCGCCTTGTATGGCCTGATAGAGCAACGTATAACAAAATCCGAAAATCAGCCAGGCTTTCAGCCCCCCCCCCCCCCAGAAATTGGACCGTTACAGCCGCATAGATTTCGATAGCCTTCAACCGTAGAGACATGAAATGAAAATACAGAGACAGGGCCCAAGCTTCTTCTGTTCCAGCACCGTACGAATGTTTCGGCTTGGTGGGTCGTATTTGTTATATGAAACTTGGTACAAATTTTGAACTGAATATTTCCAAAATGACGTTACAGTCAACAGACGTGATTTATAGGGGCGTTTGCAAAATTGATAAAAGCGACTCTTAGCTTCGTCGTGTCTTTCTATTTATCCGCCCGCATGGAACAATTCAGCTCCCACGGGACTGACTTTCATTAAAATCGGTATTTGATTTTTTCGAAAATCTGCCGAGAAAATTCAACAACTATGAAAACCTGACAAGAATAACGAGCACTTTACGTAAAAAAACATACGCATTCATCATAATATCTCGCTGAATTCTTTTTACAAAGAAAGATGTTTGAGATAAATTTGTAGAGAAAATCACAACACACATGTAAGGTTCAGTAACTTTTTTTTTCCGAAAATCGTACCGCTTATGAGATTAATGTCGAAAAAAATGTGGTAGAGCCGGACAGGTCACAGATGACAATATAATACGGCGCATGCGTATTTCATGCTGGAGGACTAAGGCTAAAAACAGAATATGCGATACTTATTGCTCTTCCACGGCAACAGTGGTTAGTCGCACGCTCCTCAGTGTTACTTTTATAAGCGCATTGTCTATCTTGTTGATTTTGTACTGATTCAGCATTTCATGTTTCGATTTCTCGTACATTTACATGTCTCTCATTTCGCGTACACTTGCTATATCACACCTTGGATAACGGGCCCTAGAATCGTGGGATCAGGCGTTGTGCCAGGTGTAATGTATTGACAGCGAATTGGTGCAACAGCTTGTCCAAAAAATTATCAGGTTATCTAGAGCTGAGTTGGTGGCATGGCGAATCTTGTCATCATAAATACCGCTTGAAATGGATTTTACGACATGTAAAATTTAAAGGTAAGACGGACGTTATCAGATGGCAGGTGAAACATCTTCTGTCGTAGGAGAAGGAGACTATCTACCGTTTAACGGAGGACTGTAATGGTTGCACAGTATATTCATGAACATGGGATATTTGCGGAATCACACTAACAGAGGATAGACGGCAGTGTACGCAGCTACTTAAAAAAAACCCTGTCCCAGTGACACTTTTTGCACTTTAAGTCCTATAAGGACTGACGCGGCATTGAACCCTGGCCCCCCGAGAGAAGATTCCGGCAACTGAACGCCTGACCTATGGCACTGTCCCCGATAAATGGTCAACTCCCCTTACCAGTGTGTACGGTAACAAAGACTGAACTCTGAACGCCATGTCAACCTCCAATAGACTGACGACTAAGAGGCTAACGAAGGTATTATCTTCTGTCCACAGCAGCGAGAACAGCATGAAGCCATGGGAGGTTATCGGCGAAATTCCGGATCGTAACGAGAGAGCCAAGAAGGCGTACAGCGCCCTCTTGACGGTGACCGCAGCAACGCCGGACAACAAGGAATATCGCACGTTCTCCGACGAGGTGAAGCGTCTGGCAGAGGAGAGGTACAACATGACGTTCAACAACGAGTCTGTGTCCACGTTCGTAACGGCGTTCTATGATGCGGTTCTGCTGTACTCCCTGGCTCTGAACGAAACTTTGAACGACGGGGGTTCAGAGCTGGACGGGAGGGCCATAACGCAACGCATGTGGAACAGGCAGTTCAAAGGTATGCACCGTCAATCAGGAACAGAAATTCCGTCTAGTTTTTTTGTAAAGTTACTTAAGTGATAATTCGTACAGTTATATTGTATCAAATTTTGAATTGTATAAACTTAAGTGTTAAAATGGCCTTCTATTGGAAATTGGTCCTAGGTTAGTATAGATGTATCGATCCATCTGATTTGTCGGCAAACGTTCGCTGACCTACATGGGTTCAGAACCCACAAGACATCATTGTGAGTGCTACAAAGCTCAGTGCTTTTTCCCAGTTTCCTTGTTTATATTTTTACGGCATAGTGTGTGACGTATGCGTTTGTTTATTTGTTTATCGTCAGTCCAACAAAGTTATCTATCTCAGATTATCAGCATTGTTTAACATGACAAATTGTTTAGTGACTGGTGACTTCAAAGGGTGTTGAAAGTAACGCGTGTTTGTCCATCCATTCTTGTCCGGTATTTTAAACCGGGAGTCCCGACTTACTTACTTACTTACTCCATGGTGCAGAGTCCTTCTTGAGAAGCTAACTGGTTTGCAGCTAGTCAAGAAATTCCCCACATTTCACGGAACCCGAAGGTTCATTACCGCACTCACAAGCGT
>Ga0123352_10008062_pt1 | contig 16357 bp, 18 predicted proteins | sample TergutLab28metaG_FD_89700 | JGI IMG/M metagenome (GOLD analysis project Ga0123352, IMG submission 89700) | Labiotermes labralis P1 segment gut microbial communities from Petit-Saut dam, French Guiana - Lab288 P1 | ecosystem: Host-associated > Arthropoda: Insects > Digestive system > Gut ... | reverse complement strand
TGTGTGAAAGAAAATAATAAAAATTATTTTTTAGTAACATTAATTCTTCTTTTCCTTTTCTGAATCTTTTTTTGGTCTTTTTTTTTGTTATTTTTTGTTTGGTTGTTTTTGGGGGGGGGGGGGAGGGCGCGACAGCCCCCCAGTGGGACAGGGCCTCCTCATACACGATGTTTCTAGATTACACATAACTACTCACCACAGTAGGTAGGACTCCTCTGGACGAGTGATCAGCTCGTCACAAAGACCTCTACCTGACAACACACAACTCTCTCAACAGACAAACATCTATGTCCTAGTGGGATTCGAACCAACATTCTCAGCAGGCAAGCGGCCGCAGACTTACGCCTGTGACCGCACGGCCACTGTGGCCGGTGAATAATGATAATACTCATCCAAAATGGTCTCTTGTCCTAATTTACAAGGCCGAAATTTTGAATTTATTTCTTTTTTAGCCCCATGCATTCTACGTGTTCCAAACTTGAACTCCATTATCCTGACTCATTATTATTCATTCTGTAGGCTGCTTTACTACAAGTCACTTCCTTTCCCAAAACCGGTTCTCCAATGGTACGATCTACTGCTTCCTCTTTCAATTTCCGGTGTTCTCTTTCCCTTACAATCATGCAATAGCTGCTTACACCTTCTTACTGACTTTCCCTTACAATCATGCAATAGCTGCTTACACCTTCTTACTGACTTTCCCTCACTCCTATCCTCCTTCTATCTCTCCTTCAGTAAAGTGTTTTAGAAGACAAGATGTGACCAATCCAGTTAGCCTCCTTCTTTTTACTATGTGTAGGATATTCCGGTCCTCCTTGACTGGTTTTAATACTTTTCCTTTTACCACACGATTGGTCCAAACGATACTTCTCATCCTTCTGCTAAACCACATGTAAAACTTTTCAGTTATTTCTGATCTAGTATGGGATAAGAAACCAACTAGATGTCACTTTGTGTTATCCTTTATTTCTCCTTTACAAGTTGCTCAACATGTTTCGGGCAACCATGTGGCCGTCTTCAGGAGCTGACGACTTTGTAGTGTTATCGCCACGTGTTGGTATTGTGCCGTGGCTGCAGGAAGGCTGTCAGAACCGGTTAGCTGGTAGTGTGTCCATTGAGGAGTTCGTGCTACGAACTTCTCAGCCTTCCTGCAGCCACGGCACAATACCGACACGTGGCGACAACACTACACAGTCGTCAGCTCCTGAAGATGGGCACATGATTGCCCGAAACATGTTGAGCAACTTGTAAAGGAGAAATAAAGGATAACACAAAGTGACATCTAGTTGGTTTCTTATCCCATACTGAATTACGATGCACGGTCAGCCACACATCAGATTTACTTCAGATCTACTTTCCGAAGCATCAAAATTTCAGCACCACAAAAAAAAACACTAAAATATAGCAGTTTCCAAATTTTTTCCTTAAATTTAAGTCTAAAATGCTGTTGAAAAGAGTCTCTTTCTTGTTGAATCCTGCTTTTGCCATGGCAATCCTGATTTTATTTTCACTTGTACGTCTAACGTCACTCCTTACCGTGCTACCCAAGTTTATAAAATATTCCACAATGGCTTAGTATTATTTGTGTGTTTTATTCTGTTACTTGTTGTACCCATGAGGACCGCGGTAGCACAGTGGTTAAGGTGCTGTGCTACAAATCGGAAGGTCGTTGGTTCGATCCCAGCTGGTGTCATTGGAATTTTTCATTGACATAAAGAACCTTCCGATCGCATTATGGTCCTGGGGTCGACTCAGCCTCTAACAGAAATTAGTACCAGGAGTATTTCCTGGGGGTAAAAGCGGCCGGTGCGTAAGGCTGACACCATCCTGTGCCGTTGTCATGAAATCTGGGAACCTTAACTTCCTGGAACCCTCTGGGCCACTCCAGGTCTTACTTGTAGTGCTCAAATATAATGGTTTCATAACATTCTGAATATATGGCTAACAGACAATTAACAAGAAAGGGCACTACGGGTGACTAAATTTGTAAAACAGGCATATATATATGCTGCTGAATTCTGTTCGTCAGAACCAGCGACTCGTGTAGTCCGACTATGAAACAATTCCTGTTTAGTGTGCAGAATATTGTACATCATGAAGAATACGAGTAGTATTGCGAAATAGTGAACTCATTCATGCGTTATTCCTGGATTAGTTGGCCAGCATTAAACCACTTACGTATTACATGGAACCGCCCTTTCTACCTCATTTCGAGACAAACGAAGCAGCCCTAATGGCACCAGATGACCCTTCAGTCATAACTATTTACACTCCCAACTTCCTCTTCATTCCCCATACTAGTGCCACATTTTATCCAACCAACCCTACATCCTCGTAACTTCGTTCTAAGCCCAGGCTTGGTATTCTATTCAGAACTTGATATTAATGCCTTCTTCTCTAACCAGCAGTTTCCATGAAGCTAGTTACCCCTTTACGGACCTGGACAGGCTCTTAAGGCTCCAGGAGTTTGAGGCTTCGAGAATTTTTAGACAACCCGCACCCGAATGTCGAAAGGTTGTCACCGGCCACCTTTACCCCAGGAGACATCCCAGTTGCTCATTTCTGTAAGGGAATGTGTCGACGTCAGGGCCATAGCGGTCGGAAACCTCGACTGGACCTCTGATCTGCCTAAGAAAGGGCCGTATGAAGGACGCTAATATTATCGGAAGGCTGATTTTACAAAACATATTAGGCAGGTATTTGGGAATTTGTTATTTACGCACTTCGTTGAAACATGGCTTCACATTCAGAGAGGGAAATGTTTCGCTTCTACGTTTACGCACTGTACGGGGTTGTTTATTGAGCGCATATGTAATTCCTAGCAGGTGACAAAATTCACATGGCGCAGTGGAAAAATTTTTCTTTATCTTCATAAATCATTTCATCGTAATTTTGTTAAAAATTTGCTCTAAAAATAAACGTAAATTTATAAATCTAGCTTAAAATATCCTTAAAATTTATTTTAATTAATATCTAATTTACTGAAGGAAGATTTATTTCTTTCCAGAGAATTCAATATTCAGGATCTGGATCCCTTTAATGGAGCCTCATAAGCCCATTTATTTTTTCACAAAAGCTCGCAAGTCTTTCCCATCATTAGCTGAATGAATCAATTCCACACACCTGCAACTTATTTCTTAAGATCTCTTTAAATATTATCTAGCAGTCTGCTCCAAGTTTTAAAAATATTCATATCCTTCACTTATTACGTAGTGTCTTCAGCTCGACCTGTAATATTCAGGGCCGGACGTAGATTTGAGGACGTTTAAGAAGGGTGAGTTTGGGAGAATATTGCAACAATAGGGAAAGAAAATGAAGGACGTAAAAGTTAACACAATGAAAGGACCATAGCTCTCTCTGCTCAAGCAGGAAACATCAGGGTAATGAAAACATGTTGGTTGAGATGAGCAGCAGATGTGCGTGGAAGATTTGCTTGATAAGTATTTGAGAAATTTCATTCAGAATTCAAACCTAGACAGAATAAGCCTGAAATTTACACACGCCTTAAATAATTAGCTTGTAAGGATTAAGCTGACTTATTTTAGAACCAACTTCACGTTGTTGTGTAGAAAGTAACCAATTAGCAGTTTCCACATAAGTTTGTAATTTCTGTGTTAGCTGAAGGGGTGTCAATTCTTTAAAAAACACTGTTTCATCTTTGGTTTGTTAAACGTACAAATTCACATTCTTGTTTAAATTAGTCCGTGTGTCATAAAGGGAAATCACCATAACACAATTACGTTATTTTCAAAATGCGAGTCTGTGGTCTGAAATTTAATGTTACAATATGCTTACTGATTTGTGCATTATACTGCGTGTCCGGGCTAGAGGTATACAAAAATACATGCTTATGTTTTAGTACCTAAAAACTTTATAAAATTTGTGTTTTCAACAGTGTACAGAGCAACTCAAAAGGATTTTTATGTACGTCAGTACACTTCAATGTGAGCACCTGTTGTAGCTCGACAGATACTGCACTCTAAACGATATTCAAGGTCTTGCCACGTGTTTATCAGCATGTGAGGTGTTATAAGCTGAAGGTCCTTCTGCCTGGCCCCCTAGATCTCCGGATTTCACACCATTAGACTTTTTTGCGTGGGAGTTTATTAAGGACGTTGTGTACAAGAAAAAAATTCGAGATCTGGCTGATTTGAGACAACGTATCATTGAAGCAGTTGAGCTTATAACACATCACATACTGATAAACACGTGGCAAGAGCTTGAATATCGTTTAGATATCTGTCGAGCTACAACACGTGCGCACATTGAAGTGCACGGGCGTTCATAAAAATATTTTTGAGTTCCTCTGTACACTGTTGAAAACATAAATTTCATAAAGCTTTTAGGTACTAGAATATAAGCATGTATTTTTGTATACCTCTAGCCCGGACACGCAGTATATAAAACACTCAGAATACCTCACTCTGGTCTCAAAATGTGTTTCAGATGCCATGACAGCAAACATTTGTTTAATTTCACACTAAATTTGCTTTAAACTTGTTTAATATGATAGTTCTGTTGTACAGTGATATTCTAACCGTAAACCACATTGCAGACTATAATTTTTGCACATTTTATATAACAAGTTCTAGCTTAGGTTATTCCAGCTGTTTCTCGCAACAAGAATATTCTGCATGCTGTAAGATTCACCAAACAATTTTTGCTTGTATAAATGTTACATTTATGAAGTAAAAACGCAGAAATCCAGAGAAGCAGTGTATGTGATACTGTTATGATCAAAGCGATCGTTGTTAAAACACTTTCTTAAGAGAAATACAGTCCGTTCTGTTTCGCTTCTCTCCCTAAGGACTGAAGGGATAAGAAAGTGAATGGATGGAAGCAAAGCAGAAGTGGAATGAAGGGAGGTTGGATTATAGGAAGAAGACAAATGGAATGCTGACAATTTTGACGGATTATTTGAAGAGAGGACAGTGGTAGCTGTAGTAGCTGAGGGTTGTTGGAATGGGGGTAAGCGTAGTGGTGTTGATGGAGGGTTTCTCAGCAGAGGTTATTTATTATGGAAGGGATGCAGCAAAGGAGGTAAAGATGAAGGGTATGAAAGAGCCTTCTACTTTTGTCTCACTCTGATGCAAGAATACAGAAGAAGAGACAGCGGATGCTGGTGTCACAGTGATGCTCGCCTCTCTGTACTTTATCTAACCTGTCCCTTATTCTTCTGCTGGTAGCAGAGTGAATGGTGAATGGATCGAGACCAGATTTACCGATCGCTCTATCTCCTTCACCACTTCCTTTCAGAAACATCAATCTTTTCCCACTAACTTCCTTCCACTTCCCTTTTCTCCTTGATATCCTGCGGATTGTCTCCAAAATCCACCTTTTGGAAGTAATTTACTTCTAAAAGGCTAGGATGTTACTTTCTCGTTTCTTTTGCCCAGTTATCTTGTACACAATTTTGAATACTGATACATTAAGCGTAGAGAAGAAAACCAACTAGATGCTACTGAATGCTTTATTGCACTTAGAATCTGCTCAACATGTTTCGGGCACTTATATGCCCATCATCAGAGCTCGAGACTATACTTGTGTTACTGCCACATATGGTGTGTAATGCCTTGGTTGCTGGTGGTCGGCTGTTAGGAGCAGAGCAGCAGGCTATGCGTCGCAAAATTTTCCTCATCCCGGACGCATAGCCTGCTGCTCTGCTCCTAACAGCCGACCACCAGAAACCAAGGCATTACACACCATATATAGCAATAACACAAGTATAGTCTCGAGCTCCTGATGATGGGCATATAAATACCCGAAACATGTAGAGCGGATTATAAGTGCAATAAAGCATTCAGTAGCTTCTACTTGAGTTTCTTCTCTGCGCTTATACTACGATGCTCGGACAAACATACATCAAACTGATACACTAATTGTGACAGTCGGATCAAAGCTAGTGTTACGTCCTTAAATTATTCATTCGCCACGATAATCCATTTTATGATCAGGGAGCAATTTTTTTGTAAGAGAACCCAAAGAATCAATTGCTTCTTTATAAATAAATTATCCCGCCTGGTGTGTCAAAATACAGTCGTATCTTTTCATTCAATTATCGGTCACGCACAACAAGCGTTATTATGGCAGCTGGTTTCTGCTATAAGATCGAGCCGTTATCAGTGCACTGCACAAGAAGATTGAAAATATAAACTCTACATTTCGTTAGGACGGAGATCTCCATTGTTACATCAAAAGCTGCATTACCGGTGTCAGTGGCGTGCACACACGCTTTGGTGCTGCTTTTGTACAAATTTTTAAACCGTCACTCTTGACACTTCACTTTTACTTGCTTTTTATTGTTGTATTTTATAACCCCATGTATTTAGCAAAGTTCTTAATAGAGTTCCTAATATTTTACCTAAGCTACATATATAGAAAAAGTTTACAGGGAACCCTTTTAAATGAAAGGGCAGATCTCTGTCCTAACGAAATATACTATTTCTCTTTTAGGGTTCTCGGGTAATGGCGTGATAATGGCTTGATTTTAGGGCCAAAACTAGTCGCCAGGTAAAGGCTTACGAGTGGCTTTAGTGATAATTGAATGAAAACATCCACTTGTGAATTAATTGTTATTTGTAAGATAATCCACCACTCAGTTTCTTCCATCTCGCTTTTTGGTATCTGCCTACTAGTTACAGAACTTGTCCTAGAATATCTTCTTAGCTATAATCTCCCATTATATAGGATTGTAATTATGACGTACTGTGTATCACTGCCTTGTACACATAATCATTTAGTAGCCTGTCTTACGACAGGTCCAAAGCTTCTTCCAAAGCTAGTATCCACATAACGCGATCTAGAGCTTCTTCCTGCAAATGAGAGTATCCTCTCCTTTCCTTAATGTCATCCAGTGGCTTCCTATGTCTTCTTCCTCGTCTTCCTCTCACTTCTATCCCCCCTTTCCTCTTCTCTTCAATAACCTGTCGTAGAAGACAATTTCTACTCAAAATATGACCAATCCAGTTAGTCTTCCGTTTACACATAACGAAGGAATATTTTATACGGAACGTTTGTATTTATTTTAAGTATTTTCCGTACCGTTAACATACATACAAACAAAAGTCATTTAAAGAAAATCTGTGGTACAAAATGGTGAAAAAATCACTTAAAATTGTAGGAAAAAATTGAAAATTCAATACCTGGAATCTTATACGCTACCCTGTATATCCTTCTATGAAAAAGTATGAAATAGCAAATAGTGAATGTAACATTCAGGAAAAAGCAAAAGTATATTACATTCAGTTAAACTGTTTTGTTTTCTACCTTTTTATATGGATGACAAAATAAAATACAGGGGGCGCGGAGCCGACTGACACATTTCAAATTTGAATATTGCGCCGGCGCGATAGCATGTCATAGTTGACAGGAAGAGAAATGGTAGAAGAGAGGACGCCATTTCATATGGTTAGTCGCAATGGAGCGTTGGAACGTGCAACAACGTGTTACCTATGTTCGTAGATTTGGCGACATCGCTTGGCCTGCTCCGTGGCCCGAACTTACTCTACCAGATTTTTTGCTGTGGGGGTTCCTGAAAGACCGTGTGTTCCGGAGGCGTATCATGACTATTTAAGAAATCAAACAAGCCATTGTTGACGAAGTTGCGGCTATTGTTGAGGACCTACGGGGGCGCGTGTACGACAACTTCCAGACACGCTTGCAACAATGCATTGAATATAAACGGAGGCCATCTGCTTGATATTCAGAAAATAAGCTTCCAATCTGTGGATAATAAATAGCATATTTGAACATATTTATAGACGGTTTCGCTTATTTTTTCCTTTTCTGATATATTATCTGTAACCATTTGAAATGCGTCAGTCAGTTTCGCGCCAATCTGTACATTACGCCTATTTAAGGATAGAGAAAGGAAAAAGTATTAAAGAAAAAAATGAAGTGATTTTTTAATAAAAGATATTATTAAAATGAGGGTTACGATGTTGTGTAAGGGCATTGATTGGATATATCTGCCTTAGGACAGGACACAGTAGCTGAAACGTTGGCACAACAATAAGATTTAAGGTTCCATGTAAGACAAGGAAATTTGTCGACTGTCTGCTCTTCAAAGACTGGCTCTGTTTTACGATGCTAGTTAAAGAGTATAATACTCAAAATTCAATATCTAGACAAAAGTTTGCAAAATTCAAAACGGTGCCTCACTGAAGGAATTCTTGTGCCTGACGAATGAGTCCAAAAGGCCATCACTGCTCATGCTGTGATCCTCTTTAGAAATTGTAGCAAAGAATTCTTTCTGCAGTTTATCTTGACTACATAATCGCAGTTACATGAACTAATTGGGGTTGAATTGGCCCCCATCTCATTTAGTTTCAAATTAAACCACAAAGTGGATTTTCTAGGGAGAGATTTTAATTCGTTTTGAAAAGACGAAAGGAAAAGAGATGAAAGGATTTGAAAGAAGGAGAAAAAAGAGTAGAATATTATAATGATAATAATCAAGTTGGAATTTTGTGGAGATGAAAATGAGGAAACTGCAAGGCGAGGGGGTAGATCCTCGGTCCGTTTACGGCCATTAGGACTTCCAGGAAAGTGTGGCGCAAGTTTCGGTGGGGGTTGGGGGGGATGATAACTTGAAGACATTCTCTTAATTGTGAGGAAACTGTTCCTGTAATCACTCACAGCCATCTCTTTATCCTCGGCTTCAAATTGGATCCTGCAGAAGGTTTCTTTTGTTCTTCCCTCCTAGATATCACAACCATACCGCCAGGCCAGCCTCATACAACCGCCCCCCATTGCTCAACCATTGCGTTTTCTCAGTAACTTTCCACAGTCCACCCCCACCTCCTCCTCTAATCACCCACACTTCATCCCTTTCCAAGTTTTCATATTTGGCACTGCACATAAAGTCCTAAGCTTACTAACTCATCTTTATAAAAGTTGTACACAACAGCAGTACTAGCGGAATGAATGGAAAGGAGTACAAAAAGAAAATATGTCCTAATTTTGAGATTAAGTTAAAATAAAAAAACGAAGACGCAATTAGTTAAGGATTAAGAAGGGTGACTTTAAAAGCACTGCCACTTTCCTGGTGATATAATCTCCTTAATAAATTTCCAGATAGTAGCTCAAATTATTCTAGACGTATTCGCTGCTTGCGCTAAGATTCTAAGTGTCATGTGACTCATTAAATAAATTTTGTTATATAATAACATAGGAGGAATAAAAATAGGGAATACAGACTATTAGTAAAAAGTCTTGGAGAACGGCAACTTGGTAGACAAAAAGAGATAAGCAAAATCCTACACCTTAACCTTCACAGACGCTGTCAAACTACTTCCTAGAAGTGAGGATATTTAATCTTATGTTTATTGGACCGTGCATCATCTTGATAGTTGAATAAAGAGAGACCAACTTAATGTCACTTGCTATGTTATTTCATTATTTACTGCTCAACATGTTTAGGATGTTAATACATCCATCCTCAGGAGATTGCGACTTATTTTATGGGTTATTTCATGGGTTGTATTGTTGTAGTTCGATGTGTGTTGGTGTTACGTTGTGGTTTGGTTGGGATGGTGTGGTATCCGGATTCAGGTTGAAGCCTGAACCCATGAAATAACTCATCAAATAAGTCGCAAGCTCCTGAGGATGGATGTATTAACATCCGAAATATGTTGAGCATTAAGTAATGAAATATCAAAGCAAGTGACATCAAGGTGGTCTCTCTTTATTCAACTATGAGTTTATTTAATTCATCCTTAAATGCATTCAAGTAGGCACATTGTACCGAGGCCGGCGGCATTTGAGGCATTAACATTAAGTGCAGTGCACCGAGGTCGGGATTGAAGGAATGAGAAAAGACGTTACGAGGAACTCTCTATAATGTTTGTGCGAAGTGACATACGTTACATCAAGACGTCTCTTATTCTGTTTCAGTCCTGAATTAGCCATAAAGAATAATACACAAAAGACAATTTCAAAATTTTCAGGCTTCCCATATGAGTGTTGCTGATTCGGATTATTACGCCGTGTAGGATAAATAACTGTTCCCCGACGTTTCAGAGAATCGTACCACCTGAGCCTAACTTATTTACTCTGAAGATGGAAGAAGCATATTCCTCCGAAAAGTAAGAAGAATTTTATGTCCGTAGACGGCGTATTAGAAAATAAATAATTGCACAGGCACCTTCTTATTGGCAGATGACTGAAGCTTAGCACGTATTGTTTCTACGTTTGAGTAGTCCCTGGGCCCGGTCGAACGCAGGAGCGGTGCTGGTACAGACAGAATCCTTCTCAGTTGCGGTGAACGAACGATCTTAGAGGAATCAATACTTCGTTCACTCTTGTCACTCATTCATTCACTTGCGGGATTTGAAACGGAAACCTTATATTATTCTTGGTACCCTTTATTATTTAACGTACGATAGTGAATCTGACGGGGCACGCGGTGGTGCAGTTGGTTGAGGCACTGCGTTACAAGACAGAAGGTCGTGGGTTTGATTCCCGTTGTGTCCTTCCTACCGCGCTATAGCTCTGGGAGTCGACTCAGCAGCTAACAGAAATGATTACCAGGAATATTTCCTGTGGAGTAAAGGGGGCCGGTGCGTAGGGCTGACAAACTTGTCACCTTCATGAAATCCTGCAAAGCTGAAGTCCTGTCCAGGTCCGTACAGGAATTGCTTCGGGATAATATTTTAATTAATCCTACATTTTAGAATTGATATTCTTCCATATGTCGATGTGCGCGAACTCTATAAAATATGACATATCCGCTCTTCTGCGATGTTACGCAGCGTACATTGGCAATTAGTAAACACAATTTCGGGGCAACTTAACGATCCCATCTTCAAGGGTCCAGCATTTTGGCTGTCTGATCGTTGAAGATGTGATGGATATTTGTCCCGAAACGTCAGGTAACTAAGAACCTACGCTGCGTAACATCGCAGAAGAGCGAAGATCTCATTTACACTGTGACTGAAGCCTGAAATCACGCTACACTTTTATAAACTCTGTCTTGCAATATTCCGTTGCAAAAATCTGTCGTAAGTAGTTGGGTGGTAATGCATACGTTGATAATCCTTTGTGACTGACTTACAATATAGCTTTAGGACCTACATAGGTTTCAATTGACATAATCCTTCCGATCGCACTATGGCCCTGGGGTCGACACAGCCTCTAATAGAAATGAGTACAAGGAGTATTTCCTGGGGGTAAAAAGCTGCCGGTGCGTAAGGCTGACAACCTTACCACCATTCTGGGCCATTGTCACGTAATATGGGAATCACAACTTCCTGGAACCCTCTGGGCACCTCGGGTCTGTAATGGAACTGATTTACCTTTTACTAAAACGCAGAGTGATCACGTGATTTACCTTAACTTCATAGGTTTCTGTCGAATAACTCAATGACGATTTCCTTACTTACTTACTTACTTACTCACTCCATAGAGCTGAGTCCTTCTTGAGAAGCTAACCGGTCCTCAGATAGTGAAGAAATTCCCTGCGTTTTATGAAACCCGAAAGTTCTACACTGCATTTCCAAATGCCCGCCACCTGTCCCTATCCTAAGCCAGATCGATCTAGTCCGTGCCCCCAAATAGCATTTTCGGAAACTCCATCTTCATATTATCTCCCATCTGCGCCTGGTCATTGCAAGTGGTCTCTTTCCCTCAGGTTTCCTCACCAATACACTGTAAACATCCCTCCTCTCCACCATATGTGCTACATGCCTTGCCCATCTCATTCTTCTCGATTTGATTAGCCGAAGAATATGGGGTGAGGAGCACAGATCCTTAAGCTCCTCACCGTGATGTAGTTACAGGAATTTTACAGTCATGTTATGGCGGCTCCGTTTCGAGGGCGCTGGTAAGACTCACTTTTCTCAGGCTGGGAGATTTTCACACACAAGTAAATATTATGTGTTTGACACGAATGTGTTTAAAGGTACATGCGTGGAATTTATGGTGGGCAAAGCTGAAGGAAAGATACAGCATGGATGACCTTGGCGTGGGTGGGAGAATAATATTAAAGGTAAAGTTAAAGGTAAAGTTAAAGGTAAAGTTAAAGTGATCTCATTATATGCCCGTTGTGGCTCAGAGGATAGGTAGATGTATAGTTCTACTGTTCCATGACCGCGGCACTAGGAGGGGGTGAGTGGTCAGCAGCAAACCCGGGCCGCACTTTACCCCCGGGAAAGACCCGGTACCAATTTTACAGGAGGCTGGGTGCGCCCCAGGGCCGGTCCGGACGGACGGAAAATCTCATCCCCACCGTGATTCGATCCTGGACCGTCCGGCCCGTAGTCAGTCGCTATACCGACTGAGCTACCCGGTCCACGAGAATAATATTAATAGAGGATGGTAGGCGGGAGTGGATTTTTCTGGCTCTGAACAGGGGAAAAGATGGGGTTTAGTGAACATGGTAAAAAAATTTCGGGTTCCATAAATTGCTGGAAATTTCTTGACTGGCTGAAGAGCCATAGCTTCTTAAGAAGGACTCAGTTCTATGAAATTAATAACGAATTAGAAATTAATATTATATTTTAAATTCTTTGTTAGATCAGTTAAAACTTTGGTCTTTGAACAATTTAGCAGCATACAGGAAGGTCACTGTTGGAATGGCTTAAGGGGTTGTCTTGCTTAAATGCTTGTGGTTTCGACTTTTCATATTTGATCTCAAGCTGTCATAATTTGAATATTCTGACAACAAAAATTTTCCCTTTTTTGACGATTTGCTGACCGTGTATCTCAGTATATTTATCTCAGTATTTAACCGACTTGATGCACAAAATTTGTTTCACAATAAGTTTTATTTCATGCCTCTACATGTTTCGAGCACCTACAGGTGAGATGATACCAGAGGCTGTGTAATGCAATTTTGACCTCCTGATGATGAGCACATGTGCTCGAAACATGTAGTGGTATTTAATAAACTTATTGTAAAACAAAATTTTTTTGCTTCAAGTTGGTTAAATACTGAGATAAATATACTGAGATAAGTAATGTCCGTTGTTAATGTAACATTTTAAACGACGAATTAAATCCCATCTGCCATTTTCTGGCATTATTAGAAGCTCACCATTTTCTCCACGTTAGCAGGATAAGGGTTAAATAGATTTTCAAGATATTAAGGTCAAATTGCTGTCATATAATGATATTTTTACTTTAGGGTTGAGGGTTATATTGGATGAGATGAACTTTTGATCACAAATGCTGCGTTTGGCAATGCGTTGCTCTACGGATTGAAACTCGGGACTGCTCGGTTGCCGGCAGAGAATGAGGTCATTGGATTTTATTCCATGCATCACGGACAGTTTGATCACATGAAATATTGCCAGCGCCCGCTCAGGCAGAAGAGTCGGACGCACCCTCTTTCAAGTCGGCCGACCCTTAAAGAATAGCTTAGCTTCACTAATACTATATCTAGAAAACTGAATGTATTTAGACTTACAAGTGTCACCGGTTATCGGACAGTAGACGGTAGTGGAGCTGATTTTTGAAACGCCATTTTTATTAAAGTTCTTCATCTTAAATACCCTTTCAAAATAAAAACTTAGTTCATATGGTGCTTGCTACTGTTATATTTTTCCGGAATACTTACTTACTCCATGGTGCAGAGTCCTTCTTGAGAAGCTAGCTGGTTTGCAGCTAGTCAAGAAATTCCCCGCATTTCAAGGAACCCGAAGGTTCATTACCGCACTCACAAGCGTTCGACACCTGTCTCTATCCTGGGCCAGACCAATCCAGTCCATATACCCACATCCCACCTCCTGGAGATCCATCCTAATATTATCCAAACGTCTACACCTAGGTCTTCCCAGTGGTTTCTTTCCTTCCAGTTTCCCCACCAAGACCCTATACACCCCTCCTCTCCTCACCGATACGCGCCACATGTCCAACCCATCTCATTCTTCTCGATTTTATCACCCACACAATTTGGGTGAGGAGTACAAATCATTTAGCTCCTTGTTATGCAATCTCCTCCATTCCCCCGTTACCTCATCCCTCCTAGATTCAAATATTCTCCTCAACACCATATTCTCAAACACCCTCAGCTTCCTTTCCTCCCGCAATGCCAACGACCAAGTTTCACACCCATATAAAACAACAGGCAAAATTATATTTCTATATAGAGAATATGAACGATAAATTTTGTTTCAATAAACAAGCTGCAAACCATGGATATGTCAGTGAAAAGGTGTATGACGTTTTTTAAATGAGATATCTCATTCATAAACTGAATGTGTATGTTTTCATATAACAGAAAATTGCAATCATTCTTATATTGGAAAGAACACCCTATTAAGTGGAATAAGAAGATTCTGACGACCCTGTTGTACAGTGGTGTAGGTGGAATTTCCGATATTGTGGCATTTCAAGTTGAAGCTTCATCAACGGAGTGCCACGTGCAGAGCAAACCACCGTTAATTAACATGAGGGGGTTTACCGGGAAAAAGGTTCCATAGCAGAGTGAGAGAGATAGACCTAATTCTGAAAGAGAAATGAGTATTTACAGTGCATGTGGCGAAGACAATATGATTGACGGAAAGTTTAAAGCAGTGAAGTATGTATGTGTGCGTGCGTGTATATATATATATATATATATATAAATATAGAATAATATTTGATAGAGCCCCGCTGGTGGTGTGTGTTGTTGATACGTCCATTTTGTTTGCTGTGAGGCAGTCGGGACGGATTGGTTAGAGTTTTTCAATTACGCTTTACATTATCCACAATTGTGAATATTCATACAATAACAAAGCATAAACGCCCACATCCATGGGTTTGAATATCCTAAAAATAGCCAGTTCAAACATTTAACTAATATAAATTATACAAGTTATTGTTTACAGTACGGGTGAATAATGAAATTGTGTTTAGCCTCTGCATTTCTGCTTTCAAACAATCTTTAGAATTTTTCCTACGTAATAGAATTTTGCAAGCCTATCTCTTGTTCTGCACTTCCTCTGGGTTTATAAATACATTATATTTTACGCAATACCCAAAACAGTCTATATAGGGCATTTAGTTTAAAGTTAAAATTTAAATACAACGGTATTTTTAAAGTTAAAATTTAAAATGCAAACAATAATATTCCAAACACGATGTCTTGATTTGAACTGAATTTAAAATAAAATATTGTGTTGTAGGCAAAGAATTTAATTTCATAATGTATTATTACACGGTTGTTTGGATTTGTGTAATATTAGCTTGCAATATAAAAACAAAAAGAAATTAAAATAAAAAATTGAAAATATATTACACGATGTTATAAAAAATCCTTTTGTTTTTTGTGTGCGGAAAGGCATAAAATATTTTTACCTAATTATATCTTTCCGCTTTCGATTGGCATTAGAGAAAATGGTTACCAGGAAATACACAATTTATTGAAATAAAATTTAGAAATAAATTAACGTGGAGAAAATCAATGATTTATGTACATGCTTGTTGTGCAATTCTCATTCACAGTGCACGAAAAATAAATTCTCGACAGAATATCAGGAGAAATTTAAAAATACATAAAAATATTTATTTGTTTATTTTGCTTATTTGACTGTGAAACAACAAGTTGCTTTGAAAATGCTTTTGTTTTAAAATTACGCAGCTGTAGAACATTTTAGTCTTTGCTCTTTAATCATATTGAAAACCAAGTGTGAAGTTCTCGCCTGTGTCCAAATTGTTCGTCAAATACTTAGCACGAATTATATGACGGAGATATTTTATTACAGTGAAAACACTGTAGAGAAAATATTAACATAATTTACCTTTGAGTTTGATATATGCTTGTCCGTGTATCGTTGTATAAGCGTAGAGAAGAAAACCAAATAGATTCTACTGAATTATTTGTTGCACTTATAATTTGTTCAACATGTTTCGGGCACTTATATGCACATAATCAGGAGCTCGAGACTATACTTGTGTTATTACCGCATGTGGTGTGTAATGCCTTGGCTGCTGGTGGTCGGCTGTTAGAAGCAGAGCAGCAGGCTATGTGTCCGGGATGAGGGAAGCTGCTCGAGCAGCGTACCTCATCCCGGACACATTTTGAGCAGATTATAAGTGCAATAAATCATTCAGTAGCATCGAGATTGTTTTCTTCTCTACACATTATTTGCCTTATTTATTGTATAATCTGCTACAAAAATAATTTGTGCTGCTAAGAACTGCTGCGTAAATGGCATCGGCTCTGGCGTTAAACTATGCTTCAAAACTAGCACCTTCCTTAAATAACGCAAAATAAAATTTAATTTCACTACAATGAACACAACTCTGTTTTTAATACTTACTTACTTACTCCATGGTGCAGAATCCTTCTTGAGAAGCTAACTGGTTTGCAGCTAGTCAAGAAATTCCCCGCATTTCACGGAACCCGAAGGTTCATTACCGCACTCACAAGCGTCCG
>Ga0123352_10008058_pt1 | contig 16358 bp, 11 predicted proteins | sample TergutLab28metaG_FD_89700 | JGI IMG/M metagenome (GOLD analysis project Ga0123352, IMG submission 89700) | Labiotermes labralis P1 segment gut microbial communities from Petit-Saut dam, French Guiana - Lab288 P1 | ecosystem: Host-associated > Arthropoda: Insects > Digestive system > Gut ... | reverse complement strand
TAAAGTGATCCCGTTACAGGCCCGGTTTGACCCAGAGGGTGGGTAGAGGTATAGCTCTACTCTTCCATGACTGCGGCACTAGGAGGGTGTGAGTGGTCAGGTCAGCAGCACGCCCCGGCCGCAATTTACTCCCGGGAAAAACGCGGTACCCATTTTACAGGAGGCTGTGTGGGCCCCAGGGCAGGTCTGGACGGGCGGAAAACCTCGTCCCCACCGGGAATCGATCTAGGACCGTCCAGCCCGTAGTCAGTCGCTATACCGACTGAGCTGCCCGGCCCATATATATATATATATAAACACACACACACATACACAGAGCGTACAGCGCCTGATCAACATAAGCATGGCAAGGGCGTACCGCACCACGTCAAGTGAGGCCCTGTGCATGTTGACGACAACGACACCAATAATCATCAAACTTGAAGAGATCGTTAAACAATACAACACAAAAAAGAGGAAGAGCAATAGTTGTATGGAATTGGACGAAGTGGAATATAAATACTGGCCGCATCCGGCAGACGCAGTGACAGTTGAAGAAGTAAGAAGAGACGAGGAAGCTACACTACAGGCGTTCACAGACGGAAGCAAACAAGAAAAAGGAGTAGGTGCTGGAGCAGTGGTTTTTAAAGGAAGCGAGTTGGTGGCAAAAGTCCAGCAGAAATTCGACAATAGATGCTCAAATAATCAAGCGGAGCAACTTGCCATGCTAGAAGTACTAGAGACAATTGAATCGATGAATAGCCACAGCATCAACCCACGCACGGTGACGATATTTTCGGACAGCAGGGTCTCTCTAGACTCGCTTCACAATCCCAATAATCATGCACATCTAGCAGAAGAGATCAGAAAAAAGGTAACTAGCATGAAGAGAGCCAAATGGAAAATAAAGTTTTCGTGGGTTAAGGCCCATGCAGGAATATATGGTAATGAAATGGCGGATAGGTTAGCCAAAGAAGCAGAGCGAAGCGACGGAAATAACTACGGGTACAGTAGAATACCCATAAGTGCCATATACCGTGAATCAGCAGAAGAAGCAATCCTAAAATGGCAAGAACAATAGACAAAAACATCCAAGACACAGGCAACAAAACAGTATTTCCCAACAGCAGTGGACAGAATAGGGACAAAAATTAACCTAACCTCAAAACTAACTGCGGTACTATCCGGGCACGGTAAAACGAAGGCATGTTTATACTGATTTAACCTACGGGAAGACGCGAAGTGCATATGTGACAAAGATGACCAAACAATGGATCATATACTATTCCAATGTGAAGAGACTAGAAAACAAAGAGACCTGATAAAATTCCACCTAAGCAAACAAAAGAACTGGCCGGCAAACAAATTAGAGCTTATAACAAAGCACAGGAAAGTGTTTAGTGAATTTATCGAATCTATTGATTCCGATCTTTTAAAAAAAAAGTTATAAATAGGACAGTGCTTATGAGCTAGGGTATATAACGAAGTTGATAATGTACAAAAGAGAGATAAATAGGCCAGATTTCAGTGATGTTCGTGAACTATCGAAGTTGTACTGTACAAAAATAGGACAGTGTTTGTGAGTATAGTGAATCTATCGAAGTTGATACTGTACAAAAGAGTGATAAACAGGACAGTGCTTTATTAGTTTAGTGAATCTATCGAAGTTGATATTGTACAAAAGAAAGATAAATAGGACAATGAATGGTGAGTGTAGAGAAATATTGAAGTTGATACTGCACAAGAGGGAGATATATAGGATAGATAAACTGATGACAATTGAAGAACTCCAGATCTGATAACAAATAACTACAGTTTAATGAATTACAGCATGTAGTATTACACGTGTAATGGAGCATGCTTAAAATAAATAAAAAAAGTACACACACACATATATACAAATATATACAAACATACGTACATATATATATATATAATCATACATACATACATCATAAATATATACTCATATATACATATATCATACATACGTACATACATACACACACACAATACATACATACACACACATACATACATATATACACATACATACACACATACATATATATATATATACACATACATACACACATACATATATACATACATACATGGCCAAAGCATATTGCACCACGTCAAGCGAAACACTTTGCATCCTGACGGCAATGACCCCCATAGTCATTAACCCTTTAAACGCCGAATTAAATCCCACCTGCCATTTGCTGGCATTATTAGGAGCTCACCATATTCTCTACGTTAGCACGATAAGGGTTAAACGGAGGAGGCAGTTAAGCAACATCACGAAAAGCAAAGGACATTCGACAACGATGTGGAACCCAAGGATTGGCCACACCCGGCAGACGCTGTTAAAATAACAGTAGTTAAACCCTATATGGAAACAACGGTACAAGCATACACTGACGGAATAAATATGAGCAAGGTGTTGGGTTCGGAGCGGCTGTTTTCATTGGAAAGGAAATCGTAGCCCAAATAAAGCTGAAATTGGACAGCAGATGTTCAAACAACCAAGCTGAACAGCTAGCCATAATCAAAGCCCTGGAAGGAATAGGATAGATACATACTACGGATATCGACACAGCACAGCAACCATATTTACCAACAGCAAAATCACTCTAGATTCGTTACAGAACGCCAACAACCACGCCTACCTTATCGAAGAAATCAGAAAGAGTGTAACCATCTTAGAAAGCTCTACATGTAAGATAGAATTATCGTGGGTTAAGGCGCACGTAGGGATCTTACTTACTCCATGGTGCAGAGTCCTTTTTGAGCAACTAAGTGGTTTGCAGCTAGTCAAGAAATTCCCCGCATTTCACGGAAACCGAAGGTTGATTACCGCACTCACGAGCGTAGGGATCTACAGAAACGAAATGGCCGACAGACTAGCTAAGGAAACTGCACGAAGTAAGGACACCAATATCGCATTCAACAGAGTTCTTTAGAATACACTATACTATGAAGTAAAAGAAGAAGCCAAACTACAATGGCAAAGCGAATGGGAAAAATGTTCTAACGCAGCTACAACGAAACAGTACTTTCTCGCCGTCCAGGACAGGCTGAACATGAAAATTAGCATGAAACCTTCAACTGCGGCGAATGACAGGGCATAGAAATCGAGGGCGTACCTCCATCGCTTTAAGCTACTGGAACATGCAACTTGCGTCTGCAAGCATGGAGACCAAACAACTGACCACTTCCTGTACCACTGCACACTGCTTCAAACACAAAGAGAAGTTCTAAAACAAAACATACTCAAAACTGGAAACTGGCCGGCAAGCAAGTACGAACTAATAATAAAACACCGGGACTCATTTATAACCTTCATTAAATCAATTAACTTTGGACTATTATAATATTTTCGTATTAAATACACAAGAAATGAGTTATGCACAACTGCGCTGTGAAATTACGAAAAACCGCAAAAAATTGTAAAGGGGTGGCAGTGAACAGAACAACCTCTGCTTTCCCTGTAAGCAAGATAAAAAATAATGTGTATAATTAGCATGTATTATTACCCAGTTGTAATGGATCATGCTTAAATAAATAAAAAAATTAATACATACATATGTACGTATATCATTCATACATACACACATGCGTACATTCATACATCATATATGCATACATACATTCATACATACATAAACACATACATACATACATACATTCACACACACATACATACATAATACATAATAAATACATAATAATATATAATAATTACATACATACACATATACATACATACACACACATACATACATACACACATATATACATAATACATAATAAATATATAATACATATATAATAATTACATACATACACACATACATACATACATAATACATACACATATACACACATACATACATACACACAATACATATATAAACACACATACATATACACACATACATACATACACACAATACATATATAAACACACATACATATACACACACATACATACATACATACATACATACATACATACATACATAAATACACACATACATACATACATACATACATACATACATACATACATACATACATACATACATACATAAATACACACATACATACATACATACATACATAATACATACATACATACATACACACATACATACATACATACATACATACATACATACAGTACGTTTTAACGTCTAACGTGTTCGTGCACAGCACACTACGAAAGCTCAGTTTAGTAATGTCATGGTACATGTCCTTACTTTGCATGTCGTAAATTCCACAAAACAAGGAGAAAACCTTGTAAGGTTTGCTTCTTGCATTCGTCACATCCATAACGTTGTCAAAACAAGTTGAAACCAAATACGTAGGGTGAAAGACGTGGAATGTAAAGGGTAGTGACTTTATGTAATATGGAACGCATCCGTCGTATTCAGCACATCAGTGTAAAGCCATAAAATAACGTTCCCGAGTACTTGGTATGGCAGGGTATTAAAATGCACTGGTCCCTGGAATATTACTCTGCATTTCCAGTAGAGGCGCTGAAAATTATTACACTGATTGTACTGAAAATGTTCGGAGCTTTCCATATTACCTCCTGTTATACTGCCGTTTACTGCTCACATCGATCACTGTCTGTATTCTATTTGCCTTAGTTGGGAGATTTATGAACGTCTGAAAACAGCAAGCATTTATAGGTCTACTCGATTTGTTAAATTTACCGTGTTCAAAGGGGAACCCATATAAAGGTAAGGTTTACGGATATGAAACCTTCATACACTTCTACAAACGCATCGTTTTAAAACGTTGTGATTTACAACATATATTCTTTGAAGCAGTTAAAACTTAAACACGCTTAAATTTAAAAAAAATGAATTTTTGGGAGGTGAAATCGATATATTTTGCGCTACCGTGACACTAATAACTTCTAAGTAATTTTTATTGCTTTAGTCAATTTACAATTCTTATGTAATTTTTGATACTTTCTCTCCGTATTTATAACTGATGGCTCAAATATTTTGGAGGAAAGATGAAGTTAGTGTAATTCTATAGCACGTGCAGCTCTGTTAGCCTTCTTTGATTCAAAGAAGATTTTATACTTTTAGGCCTACTTTGGGTAAGAATGTTTTGAACTCCACTAAGTCTTCAATTTTAAGAAGACTGTAAGGTAATTCCGAATCTCGGCAAATTAAATGTGATGGTCTTCATTTTCCTAGACATGTAATGTGTGACATTACCAGCCTATCTCAAAGTAGGATCACTAATAAATGAAGTGGAGATGTTACTCTAAATTACTGGTGGTAGTTTTGTCCCTTAAACAAATTTTATATTGTCTGTAATTAAGATTATCTTTACTGTGTGAACCACGTATAATATAACGCAGTTTTATTCGTGCACATTTCACTGTCTTATACAACTAAGGCGTCTTACGACATCCACAGAATATTACATTTTTTACAGACTACACGAGTATTGTTTTATTCGTGCGGAGTGTGTCAACACAAATAACTAATATATTCATATCCCGAAGATTTATTAAATGTAAAGTAGATAAGAGCCATGAAGGCATAGAGGGGAAGTAGAAGTATATTCCCACCCCCTGGCCCTAATGGGTGTGGATCCACGATATATTGAAGCAGATCAAAATGAGGAAACCATTATTCATGTTGGTTAAACATGCAGCGATAAATGAGACGTGGAACTTTATTGTTATGAACCTATAGAAACGTGCCATGGCAGCAGTCTCAGCCATTATTCAGGAATCACCGCGAGGTTCGCATAGAGCAACTGAGAAACAGAACAAATGAAGCAGGAAGTCTGGGCTTAAAATCTGGCAACTTCAGAATGCCATTCAGTTCGATGAATGTATGTTAAGACGGCTAGTGAGAAATCAGGACTCTGAAACTCAATACCGGGTACGGGTTAAACCCTAAAACAAACATAACAACTTCTTTCAAGACCCAAGGTAATAATTCTATAAGGATATAGCAGTCGTAACACAACTATATTATCAGGTGTATATGATTTATCAACGTCAACTACATGTTTCGGCCATTGCTGCTGTGGCCATCTTCAGGTTGGATACAATTTTTTTATCAGATAAGCTATATAGATATGATATAGAAACAAATTATTAGTGTAGGTAAGGGGGAACGAGATCTCGTTTTACACAAAGTCGGTGGGCGTGTGTGCAGATGGTAAAGAACGAAGCATATAACATGTTTTATCTTGTTTGTCTATGACAATGAAGTGTGCGTGCCGAGTCGGTGCAAGCTCCGTGGGGTGCACTAGGCCTGGGCCGGTGCTTGGTCCTGTGGTGCAGTATTTTCTTGCCTGTGGTGGAGGTTGCATCACATTCCTTCGTCTTTTTTTATCTGCAGATTTTTTAATATAGAAAAGGCAATGACGTAATGTACTACTATAATTTTACATTGTTTCTTGGGCACAACATTCAACAACAATAAGGAAAATAAAACTTCAGAAACATCGAAATACAAGAGAGCCGCAGTGCAAAGCTCTGAGCGGCGCACACGTTCCGCATTCTTTCCTGACATGCCTGTAATATATGAAAGAATGAAGAGTACAAGAATATTGTTTCATGTGTCAAGTTAATTGCATAAAAATGGTGTATTGTGCGGGTTTGCAGTGTGAACTGCCAGACAGAAGAGGGATAAAAGAGTGACGAAATTTCTTCACCGATGTTCTGGTACATGGCTGAATGCATCTTTTCATTAATTAAGTGAAAGATTCCCTAATTAACGGTTCGACGTATTATGGATGGATGAATAGACGGGTAGTTGAAAGGTGGGTGAAGTAAATGAAGTAAAATAGATGAAGTGTAAGAAGAATAAGAGCAATGAGCTGTGCAAGATATGTGTGATGACCTGTCTTGTTAAAGGAAACACCTAAGCATAAAAGCAGGCGATAAAAGTAAGAGTTCCTTTTTCTTGTCATTGGAACTTCATCATCAAACTAAGACACAATTTGCGCTCTCACCAAACACGAGAGAAGTTTCCCCTTCAGTTACGTAATAACTAGACAGCAATTATTTTAATTGCGCATTGTGATGGCAAGAACCTGTTAAAGGTTTTTAGATGTTTGAGAATAATACACGGTGATTAAAAAAGATGGACTCAATTGAAGAGTAAACGGCACCTCAACACACGCCAGACAGTTGGTTGCTGTATTCCAAGTTCTCTGCTCGCTCTACGAGTTGACTTGCGTGGGCTACGCTCAAACTTCTCTTGAATTCATTTCACATTCTCCTCTGATACACGTGGTCGACCGGAGATTTTGCCTTTACACAGACAGCCTATTTGCTCAAATTGGTGAATCCAGAGACAAATGCTCTTCCTCGTTGGAGGTTGAGTGTTGAAACGAAGACGAAACGCACGCTGCACAGCAGTCGCCGACTCGGTTTCAATGAACTCACGAACGCAAAAAATCTTGTGCTGCATAGTAGACATTTTGCTCTCAAATGGCACTGCTGCACGACTGTGCGCTAGGCGAGCGCGCCAGAGCTCTAGCAATAGCACTTGAAAATTGGGACCTCCTCTTTCAAATGTTATGTAGATCATTCAAATATCGTGTATGATTCAGGAAATATAGACGTAAAAAATTGAGTCAATCGTTTTGAATCACACTGTATTTCCTTTCAGGTTCACACAAATCGATATTGCCTTACGAGAGAAGGAATACAGAAAGAAACATGCAAATTCAGCCTCGATAAAAGAGCATGTTTGGTTCATACGTTATTTAATTCCTTCCAATATATTTGCATGTGAGATTGTTGTGTTTTTCTCTGAGGAGTCTTAATAACGCCATATTTTGTTTTCCCTCCTCTCTAACAGTCCGCCTTTACCTTGCAATAACCTCAGCCCCTGTACCAAAAACACAAATAAATACAAAATATTAGCATTCAGGAACCACTGGACTAGGTCAACACACGTCACTCAAACCGTATATTTAATACAATTCATTTTGACTGGCTCAAATTTCGAACCTGTTGTTGGGTGTGTGCACATGACTGTCCATAAGCAACTTCTGACGAACACAAAATAACCTAAATCCGTGGAAGAGTGTTTGAGTTTCTGGTTTGTTTTCAGAAGGATCCAAATACCAATTCTTGATCGTGGGGCCTGTTACTTTATTCTAATACCGACAAATCAGTAACTTAGCAATTATGCCGACTGAAAACCAGTGACCGGCGAACCACTGGAAAACTGAAGGATAGATAGAAATTAATGTGCACATAACTTTTCTGATTTGAAATACCACCATTCTACAGTTTACCTAAGCAGCGGAAAAAATATCGTTAAATATTGAACTAAGGAACTAAGTACAGGAAAATTCTAATAAATTTGTGAGGGGGGAGGGAAGTCTTAAGGAAGAATTTTTAAATATTTTAATGTTTAGACACAATTTTGTAAATAACATACTTTATAAACAAAATCAAAACCTTTTTAGAAAGTTTTAACTAGATGTATTCCACAATTGTAAACACTATGGGATCTCAAAGTGGGCAAAGCATCTGGTAACGGAAAATGTTCTAAGGGTCTGAAGATGACTAACTTTAAGTCGAAACATGTAGCCTTGCTTAAGTATAAAATAGATTGTGCTAACATATACTGTGTAACTTTAATTGAATTCTTAGCTCTTTTGACGCTACTTCTTCACTTATATTCCTATCGTGATACAGTACAGAACCCGTCCCTTCCGCTGTAAAACTTAAGAAAACTGACTTTTAAAATTAAAGGAATGAATCAGATATACTTACACTAGGAAGATACCTGAAGCACATAAGATTGTGTGCTGGCAATTAAATGAAGAGCTGGAGTTTGTTCTTGACGGCTGGACGCGTGAATAAGGAGACAAATTGCTCGATAATATAAGACGAAGTTCGGTCAGTTAAATTTATACCACCACAATTCACAAAAGGCACGACAGCAATCCAGTTCACTCTATCCGATACATTATGCAGTACAAAATACTTTGTGATAAGCGAATGACATGTCTTTACAAATTACAAAATGTTGTTATTAGGTAACTATTTTTAGCCCATTCTATATATATGTTAATTAACCTTTAAAAGATCAAACAAAGACCGCTTTATTTAAAGACCCAGTCCGTACCGCGCTGTAAACACTTTTCATTTCTGTTACAAAAACCAACCACTTTATGGTGTAAATGGCACAAATCGTTGTTTGTTCTCAGATAAATACAAAACACACAAATATAGTGTGAGGAGAGCGTACAGTTGTTGAATGTACAACCTGTCTGTGCATCACGTGACCAGTAGGCTTTAAAATATTAAAGTCGCCCTTTTACCCTTATGTCCGTCGCGGTGATATACAATGATTTATTGCAGTTCGGTTTAACATAACGTTCTTCTCGATGTGGGTAAAGCGGCCTTATCGTGAAAGGGAACACTCACGTCCAGATAGTGTCGACGTCAAAGAGTGGAGCTATAATTCTCCTCCACCTATACATCTTTAGGGCGTGCACAGGGACCAGTCTGCCTGGGTTAAAGTTTGTTATTACTGTCACTTACTCTTATCTTGGAAGAGTCGATGAAGGCCATAATTTAGGTTACAAATGACGCATTCGAAAGGAAGGAAAAACTGGTCGCACCCACGATAGGAAAATTATTATAAATGTGTCAGCAATGTGAACGGGTGGGAACGGAGAGAAACCTTCGTTTGCCGGTCTCACGTGCTACTGATAGAGCATCCAGCTGCTGTTGTGTTCTCTTACCGACAGTACACTATAAAGAGTAAAAAAAGGTAAAGTTTTCCCGCTACAGGCCCGGTGTGGTCCAGAGGGTTGGTAGAGTTATAGCTCTACTCTTCCATGACCGCGGCACTAGAAGGGGGTGAGTGGTCAGCAGCACGCCCTCGGCCGCACTTTACCCCAGGGAAAGACCCGGTACCCATTGTACAGGAGACTGGGTGGGCCCCAGGACCTAGTCTGGAAGGGCGGAAAATCTCGTCCCCACCGGAATTCGATCCCGGACCGTCCAGCCCGTAGTCAGTCGCTATACCGACAGAGCTACCCGGTCCACGACATTACACTATGTAAGACGGAAAAGTAGAGACAGATATAAACAACACGAGTTCTCTGCGGAATTTAGAAGGTCACGAAAACTTTATAAGAATATAAATTTTGGCTACTTTAATTTTGTGCTGTCAAGAGGACAGTCTGAGACTTAAAACATTAATTTCAACCCCCCAAATTATATTTCAGACCGTGAGGAAAACCACTAAGAAGATTATTGTGCAAAATGTAGACTATTTTAAGTGGAGAAGATGCTTAAATAAGGGGACATTTTTTATAAAGCGGCAAGAACCTGCCGAAGGACGTTTAAGTTCTATTCTAATGTTAAATAACTTTGAAAAGAGGGTCGGAGTAGCCTGTCACTTTGAGGAAACTTGGATAGACAGCAACTCGGTGTTCAGAGAGTGATGACAGGGTGGTGAGTTTAAAGGAGTCATGGCAGACAACGCATTCAACTAGCAATTTTGCGGGTAGGATCGAAGTAGGGGTTAGCTCTTGGCATGTAAATGATTTACAAACCCCGAGAAGTAAACGTCGACTATCATCGCCACAGGAGAAATTTATAATTTATAGAGGAAAATTCATGAACTAACTTAACCGGAGGTATCAGTGGCAATTTGTGATAATCAGTACTAAAACAAAGTGGACACTGAAGGTAAATATGCTGTGATTTCAGAGATGACTTCAAGGCTTCGAATAAGTGTTGTCGGATGTGGTTGCTCCATAAGAAATCACGAACTTAACCAGTGAACAGAAATTAATAAACCCATAAAAACTATTACAGAAATGAACAAACTGTGCTTGGATGTGTTTGTTTGTTTTTTTCACACAATTGTAAGCCTAAGTGAACTGAACTAAGATTGGTTAAGGCAAAATGTGCAGATTTAAAAATGTACACAGAGGTTATGTTTCACGCTATTTGGTTAAAATTAAGGCTGAAATATTTTCACTTTGCTGATTAAGACTACCATGTTTACTCTTACCATTTCAGGAAACTGAAGGAAGGGTATGTGTAGTGAGGAGGATGGTTCGGTTTCTGATGTGGTAGATAGCATTAGCGTTCCGAGTCCTAGCACAAAAGCTTTCTACCTAGGCCCAGCCTCGGCCTTTTGAACAGACTAGCAGTGACTCCTCCAATTCTGAAGTGGAAAACCAATTAAGGAAGATCTAGTGAGCTACACGAGTCAATTGGCTATTTAAACATCGAGATACTGAAACGAATGTACTGACATTTTGAATGAAGTTTTAATTAACATATTTTAAGCAATTACAAATGTGCATCCCATTGGCGGACATAGCAAGTAGACTAAAATCAGAAAATTTTGTTGTATATATTGTTCTTTAAATCGTTCGTTGTAAGGCACTGTGTACTGTGCGGCTGACATGTTTGTTTTTACCGTGATATTTACGTCCCCATCGTCGAACTGCAAACAGCAAGGCGGAGCTCAGCTCGTCAGTATGTGCCAATAAGGAAAAAGTTAAAGAGTACGCAAATATCGGTTAGTCTCTGTTGTCATCTAGTTTATTATCACCTAAAGCGAAAAAAAGACTATTTCATAATAAAGTCACTCTAGATTAATGAGAAAGTGGACTCGAATATAACAGAAGGAATGGAACGGAAGGCTGCGTGCACAAACATTCCACCACTGCCACCCTCTTTGAACATTTGAATTATTTGTTTATTTATTCGTTCATGACCGCTAGAAGATGGCAGACAGACTTACTTATGTATGTATGCATTTATTTATTGGCTTATTAAATTTTCACTCAATATAGCAACGAGAAACTTAATAAGACCTGTCACAATTCGCGTTAACATCTGAATTAAATTAAGTGACACATTATCAATAACATTTCCCCTTTCTGAAATAACGTGTTAAGTCTGAAATGATTTGAAATTGTATAATTAACCCGATTTTGAATTCTCGAGTGTTAAAGTTTAGTGTGTCCGTGTGCTACAAAGTGATTGGTCTACCATCCTTTACCTGAATAGAAAATGTACGATTAGAAAACACAACAAGGTAATATCTGGGTCCCACCCAGGCTCCTATTACATAGGTACAGCAGTTCTTACCCGGGGGTAAAGCGGACAGGGAGTAGAATTAACCACTCGCCTCCTAATGCTGAGTTTAAGAATGAGTAGAGCTATATATCTAGCCCCTGTATGTCTCGTGGCTTGGAAAACGACAACTTTTCTTTTTTATAATATGGTGTGGCAACAAGACTTCTAATGCATTCTGTACGTTCTGTCATAACAAAAGTAATACATCACCGTTCTAACCATTCCCAGAGAATACATCCACCCTCTCGAAATTCACGACGCGGTTATATTACCCTTATCTACTTTCTGCAGTAATGGGATACCATCATGGAAATGTTCGCAACTCCACTTTGTGAATATGAGGCTTGTATATTGTGACTGTACCATTCCATCTCTTGCCAGAGTAAATTAGCTACTTGCACTATTGATCTGCCTCTCTCCTGTATGAACTGAATACATATATTATCCTCCTATCCATGATAGGAGTCTATTACACGTTGTATTAACTTACTACCCTCTCTCGCACCGAACAGGATAATCAGTTTACTGTTTACCTCCACAAAGATGGGATGATACACATATAGCCTTTTGACGTTTTTACATTCGTCCGTCGTGGATTGGATACTGTAGGTTCAAGTAAGATATTTGTGTAACTCTTCTGTCTTTTTCCAGAGACAGTGAGACAATTTGTTAGCCTAACAGTCCGATGTGTTTGATATGTTTCATCGTTCTACCCCATGTTACAGTAAAACACCTAACTATACTGGAATGAAGATTACAATATGTAACTGAAACTGTTACAGCCCGTGTGGGGAAATTCATAAAATCACATTACAACCAACATACAAAATCTTAATGAAGTTTAGAGCGGTATGTTCATAAATGCAATGCATGCATAAGCTCACACAAATATCACAAATGAAGAATGCTATATGCGATATGGCAGACTACATCAAGGCGTACGGTATTCGGCACACCGCAGTATTCCCTCGATTTAAGTGAAGAAATATTCACAGCCTGGGAGGCAGGAGAGTCAGCCAGCAACCGAAAGGATTAGTCAGGGCCCTACGTCTTGTTGGATAGGCAGTATGTTTAAGTAACGCACTGTACTTAGAAACGACTTTCCGGATTTAGGGCTAGGAGAAGTTTTGCAGAGACCTATTTTGTGATATCAGGCTTTTTTTTTTTTGCCTACCTGTAAGAAGGAATAGTGTCACCTATACTTCAGGTTTCAACACTCGTCGTTTTGTCGCCACCGTATGTACACACACACACACACACACACAAACAATGCGGAGTTCTTTGTGTTGTTTCGTGAAAGAGCTTCGTCTACACAATGTCTGAAGCTTCTATTGGATCAATTTGTAAAGTGGCTTCTGAAATGTTGTAATGTTGCATTTTCCGTGTATAGTTCCAAAGGTTCTAATTTAACCAACATAATCCACCACATCTGTAAGAGTTCATATTACATCTGCACTCCGACCTATTGCTGTTCCATTGTGACAATTACCACGCAGTCACAATAAAGCATGCCTTCAAGATGTAATATGAACTCTTAAATACTTGTCACCTGATATAGTGTACTATGTTGGTTATACAATAAACATTTTTTCGGAGAGATGTATCAATTAATTATTTTTTGAAGCTAGAAGTCTGATATTATGGAAGAAGCAAGCTGAAGGATTTCGAGAACTTAAGAAGACATTTATACATTCGGCGCAGGAAGTAACAGGACACTGAAAATATTACACCAGGCGGAGTTCCATGGTTCGTACTCCTCAGCAAATATAATCCCGGTGGTCAGATCAGGGAGGTTTAAATGGACAGTAATGTGGCACATGTGGGGTAGAACAAAATTATGGGAAAGCGTCAGGAAGACAGGCCACTTGAAAGACTTAAGCGTAGGTGGGAGGATAATTACAAACATTATCTTATAAAATGCCTGGGAGGTTGCGGACTGAATTCATCTTGCTTGGGAAAGAAAAAAGAGAAGTGTTCTAGCGAACATGGGAAAGAGCCTCCTGTTCCTAAAATGGGGGAAATTTGTATTCTTCTTGGAAACTGTTTCTGCGACAGACCGATCCTGTATCATATATATTACATCGCTCAAATACACTTCTTACTTTAATACATTCAGAAGAATGTGTTACGGTGTATTGTCAATATTAAATCAAATTTAAAACAGAAGAAATTAGGAAAATTAATATGATATCAGTCAACATAGCCAGGGATATAGCCGACAATCGTTCAATGGATTCCTACTGTATTCAGTACCGAAGCTAAATAAAATAAGACCATAAAATTTTCGGGTAAAGTTTGCCCCAAACAACTCAAAATGTTAAGTCTTCCTTTCTTTTAACTGAAAGCGTAAATAACAATATAAAAATCTAATAACGTTCCGCGTGTGAAACTTGGTGTGTTGCATTAAAGGATTAACACAGATTAAAAGTGTTCAACGGTGCGCTGCTGACAAAATTACAGGAGATTACAGGATAGATAAAACAGCACTACAAGGAGCTTTATATGTGTACTCTATCAAATACTGTTAAGGGTAAATCGATCCCTGTACAAGCCTAACAGGAGCTCCAGATCGTTCCAAGGGGTTGAGGCTCCCAGATTTTAAGACAATCCGCACATGAAGGTGGAAAGGCTGTCAGACCTACACACCAGCCACCTTTATCCCCAAAGAAATATTCCTGGTACTCATTTATATAGGAGGTTGAGTCGACACAGCGGCCATCCTGCGGCCGGAAGTATTATGTCAATAAAAAATTCAAATGACGCCATCGGGAATCGAACCCGCGACCAACCGGATTATAGCGCAGTGCCTCAACCAACTGCGCCACCGCGTGCTCCATTATCAACTATTACAGTGAAGACATAAAGAAAAGCCACCTATCCCGGGCAGGTTTTAAGAGACGTACGGGACCTGGAGAGATACTCTGGCCCTCAAGTCGTGGGCTGCGCTTGGGGCTTGCAGTCTCACCTCAAAAACTCTATTGCGTGGAGCACCAAGTAGCGGCAAGACACGACCCGAAACAAGATTGAATCGCCACAGAAGAAACGATACACAACAAAGGATACGTAACATTTCGGGACGGATGACGAACGCATAAAAAATCTATTTGGAAAACCTGAAAGAAACCAAGAAGTGGATGGGATGATAAATAAAAAGAGGTTCTAAGGAGATAAGACATGAATCTGTGCATTAGATTAATCTGATTTAGGACAGGGATAAGTGCCAGGCTCAGACGACCAGGATAATGCAACTTTATGTTCATTCAAACTCGAAGACATTTCTTGAAGAGAAGGGCGCGGTATGTGGCAGGTATGTGGAGGGAAGGGAGGTTCCTACATGGTTCTGATGTGGAAACTTGAAGGCAAGAGCCAATTTAAATTACCTCGGCGTGGATGTAAAGATACTGTTACAAGTTATCTTAAAGAAATCGTTTGGGTTAAGGTGGAATAGCTTTATCTGGTTCTGGTTGGGAACTCGTGGTGCGTTCTTCTTAAAATTCTGATGAAAATTTACGAGAGATGCGTTCTTCTGGGTTATTACGTAGCGTGACCTGAAGATGGCCCATTGTCAAGGCAGAAACATGTCGTCAGTATAATAACAAAAACATCATAACTTACTTGTGTTTTGACTTGAACAAAAACCCCTCCTTAATTGTATATATAACACAACGGGGACGACGTATCTAAAGAAACTAAATCACTCATTCACTGAATCACCACTACTACTTAACTAACCAAATAATTGAATATTATATGCGGTTTATTTCTTCACTTGTCATTAATTTTTTATTCTATGAAGCACAACCCATAGTTAACCGTGGTCTGTACATTATCGAGGCTTCACGATCGCACTCAGACACACAACACACAGAAGTACTCCTCTGAAAATGTGCACATTCCGACACAGAGACCTCTGTCTCACAAAAAACTACACTCTACACACACACACACACACACACCACACACACACACACACACACACACACAAACATCACACACACACAAACACCACACACACCATACACGCACACACACCATACACACACACACGCACACACACACACACAAAAAAAACAAAAAAAAAAACAAACAAACAAAAAAAAAACAACAAAAAAAAAAAAAACAAAAAAAAAAAAAAAAAAAAAAAAAACAAAAAAAATAAATATTATAAAAAAAAAAAAAGAAAAATACAAAATATAAAATATATATATTTCGTATAATTTTATATATATATATATATATATATATATATATCTATATCTTG
>Ga0123352_10008057_pt1 | contig 16359 bp, 11 predicted proteins | sample TergutLab28metaG_FD_89700 | JGI IMG/M metagenome (GOLD analysis project Ga0123352, IMG submission 89700) | Labiotermes labralis P1 segment gut microbial communities from Petit-Saut dam, French Guiana - Lab288 P1 | ecosystem: Host-associated > Arthropoda: Insects > Digestive system > Gut ... | reverse complement strand
TGGGCCAGCCCAATCCAGTCCATATACCCACATCCCACCTCCTGGAGATCCATCCTAATATTATCCACCCATCTATGCCTAGGTCTCCCTAGTGGTCTCCTTCCCTCCGGTTTCCCCACCAAGACCCTATACACCCCCCTCTCCTCACCCATACGTGCCACATGCCCAGCCCATCTCATTCTTCTCGATTTTATCACTCGCACGATATTGGGTGAGGAGTACAAATCATTTAGCTCCTCGTTATGCAATCTCCTCCATTCCCCCGTCACCTCGTCCCTCCTAGGTCCAAATATTCTCCTCAACACCATGTTCTCAAACACTATCAGTTTCCATTCCTCCTGCAATATCAGCGACCAAGTTTCACACCCATACAAAACAACAGGCAAAATTATAGTTCTATATATCTTGATCTTTAAATTTTTCGATGGCAACCTGGAAGACAAAAGATTCTGCACCGAATGATAGCAAGCATCCCGCATGTGAATGTTTCTTAACATAAGTGTTTTACAGGGAGGGGTTGTTAGCACCTCACCCAACCCCCAAGCTGGAGGACCATCCATCGTCGGCTGTCCGCGACTGCTTATTCAATTTATTCGCAGTACCCTCCTTTTTGGAGGCCGTTCCTCTATCCGCAACCTGAGGGCGCGCCATGCCGTGGTGACAGGAACCCACTACACTAATATGCCATGCATAAAATCAAGCAGTAGTTGAATCATTACAGCGCGGTGTAGAATTAAAATAAACGTAGTAAATATGACAATGGAACAAAAAGAAACATAATAAGGAAGTTGTTGACATTAGATAGCCCAATCAGATTTTGTCAATCAGTTGAACTTCACACTTCCTTAATATCACTTTATTCGGCATTTTATAGATTACTTAAAATATTTTGCTACTAACAAGACAAAGTGAAGCAAATAGGGGAAAAAACTTTTAGACTCAAACTTTGTTACTGAAGGTAATCCTTGAAGTTTACAAGCTAACAGACAACATTTCCCTCCGTGATATGCTAAATAAGGCCCTGACTTCTTGCCGTAGGGATATCGATTGTGTGTGTGTGTGGGGGCTGGGGGGGGGGTGGAATGTTTGTCAAGCGATCACAGAACTTCGGGTTCTTAGGATAGTTCCTTCAGCGTGATGATCAGCATATGATTTGTACTGGTTGATTAGTAAAACATCTACTTTTTATTGATATCGCATTAGCTCAAATTGTAAATCTAGGTGTTAATGATTTTCCTGGTAGACACTGGTGACATATGAGGTTCAGTTTTCTTGAATGTGACGCCGGGATTTTTGGTAGGAACTTGTGAATATGTACCAACATTTTGTAGGAACCAGCCTTCCAATACACATGAACAGGATATGCCACCGAAACATTGGTAATTTTGTATAAAACCATGCTTCCGAAAACCACCAATTATTAACGACACAGGGAATGGCAACGGATTTGGGCGAGATCTACCGAGCAGCGTTAGAAGTTTTGAGTAGCCACTATGATTCTTTGTGTGTCTACAGCACAAATTTACCACCAAACTCATAATTAAGCAGTATTTCTGTAAGATTTAGGCCCCATTTTTACACCCACTCTGATCACTGATTCGTATTCGGCAGAAGTGATTGCTGTTGTAATCTTTAGGCACAGATAGTGGATTTCTTGACATCAACTCGCCTAATGTAATTAGGACTTCGTGTAATTTTAGCGTCTTGTCTCAAAAAATGTCGCTTGTTAATCAATTTAGTTGGCTGCACTGTGTAAGCTTAATGTGTCTCTAGATTTTAATGGTTAATGACAAGGACAGTTAAGAAGCTACGTTGTGGGAAGTATCGATAATGGATATTATTTCTTTGTTATACTGTGCTGGTATTTGCTACAGTAGCCCTGAAATCACAGGAATGTAGTGTTTGGATCTTCATATTAACTGATTTCGAATTCAGAAACTTCCCGATAATCGGTGCTAATTTTTTCACTCTAAGATCTAATTTTGGAATCCAAGTATAGTGGAAATTTTTCCAACAAAATTGTAGTGGTCTTATGCATTGGTACGTAACAGGGGGCTTCAGCGTTTTACTGAAAGGTTATTTAATTCAGTCTCCATGTTTTTTACTTGAAGATTTTCATTAAAGAAATCCCAAGGCAGTATCAGTTTATTCTGCAAATTTTTGTAAAAGTAATTAATAGGAAATTGTCCGCAAAGTTGTATACACATTTCTTAAGGAGTTAATTTTAGCCATTTTTAGGTAACTGATTTGCAGCGAATAAGACAGTTTTATAGACCACAGTTCTGAATGGACAAAAACAGTTCCGTGTGCGTTAATTTTCATAGGTACGTCTTACTAATTTTTTAGTTTGATTTACGAAGTTTATGTCACGAGAATCTAGCACTCTACGAATTAACTACATGTGATGTGAGGTATGAATCCCTTACCGAGTGCTGTGCTGAAGATGATTGCTGTCATCACTATGTGCCCAAGTAGCGCCATGAGAGCGTGTTGAGCGTCCTACAACTTCCGCACCAACAGGTCACTACTGGGCTCATGTCACGTCACCACCTTGTCATCACCCCACCGAACCCCCAAACCCTACAGAACAACTCCCCAAATATATCTCCTACACCGCCGATCTCTTTGCGATGGTTGCCACTTCTTCACCTGCGTGGCACTCACGACAAGCAGCTACTGGAACTGACTTGTTTGTTCCCGACCCGCTCCACAACTTTCGGCAGACTCCTCCTCACACTGGCGCTGGCGCACAGGGCAAGCACGTGCTACTCGCTCGAATCAATCTCCGTCCCGGCATTGTTATGCACCGGCGTCGAGATAGGCTATCCTTCTTGCCACTGTCGTACTTCCAATTGTCGAAGTGAGATGACGGAATCTGTCCAAGTCGTTGATCGAGAGTGACGGACACAAAACCGCGACCAACAGCTGAGATTAAACTACCGATATTCTCTGTTTTAATGTTATAAGAAGTCATCCTCAGAGGAGAAATGGAAGTTACGACAGATAATGTTACAAATATATATTTGACAATCTCAGTGACGCAGGTGCTAAATTTCACAACCGAATCGAACACTTGGCCTAACTTAACACTTAGCAGTTGATGGAATAATGCTCTGCGTAGTTAGAAACATTTTTAAACATTATAGAGAAGGAATGTGACTATTGAAGTATACTGGATGATGGAGCATGGACAGGAGTAAACTTCACGGACTCAAAGGTTGCAAAAAAGAGGGGAACAGAGAAAGTAACTCCCTTCAATGGTCACGGAACTCTAAAACATGGCTTACACACATATGGCACGCTTATCCAAAATGGCACGCGACAGTCATTTTTGGCCTGTTTTTTTTTAAATTTCTTTTGTCCGATCAGTCTCTCTATATTGTTAATAATATATATATGTATATATATATATATATATGACTGCATAAAGATTGTGTTTGAGTTATTGTTGCTACCAAAAAATACTGCATGTGAGAATTTTTTACACAAATCGGGAGCAGTGCGAAGTTTTGCTTGCCTATTTGTCATTAGGGCAGCCTGGCAATAACTGGGCGAATACGTGACATTGGACAAAATGTTCTACCATCTTCTTTTCTAACAGGAAGTAGTAGCAGCCTTAGTTAGTTCCAAATTTTCTTCCTTATCGCATTCTTCGAGGAGGCTCTTATTAGAAATATAATAATTATATTACGTATTAATTATACAGTATAATAGGCATTAATAATAATGCAATAATTGACAATAATTGTGGAAGACTATTTGACCTCATTGTGTTCTTCAAATTTCCATGGACACGCGAAAGAATTTCTTCGAAATTTATGTACAATTTGGGCACGTGCCCGCACAAATTCTCGCCAGCACTGCTGTAAGCTTATAGTTAATCAAATCTTGGGTTTATCAAGTGTTTATTGTTTATGCTGTCAGATCTGTTGCAAAACAGTAATGGGCACAGTCACATGTTCTGATGTAAACGGTTCAACAAAGCCTGGTACTTAGGCGCGATATTTACAGACACAGAATAATATTAAAGTTTCAGCTGTGCGGGGATTAAGGTTTCATCAAGGTCAGAATTGAAGGGCTATCAAAGTCCATATTAGTGAGCTTTATTTTTGTTTCCGTATGTATGACGTCATCTCCATCCGTGAGAAACTTTACTGCTGTTACTAGTCACCTGCCCGGAAACAGACATCTGCACACAATCGACGGAAACTGTGAGAAAGTGCCGATTGCGGACGAGACAGAGGAAATGGACTCGAAAAGACTAATATTAATTTCATCCTTGTAGAATTTATAAGCACAATTTGCATTACTTTCTGTACGGCACTCTAGCTAAACAGACAAATAAGATACAGCTGCAGTATTTGCTTTTTTTTTTACCGAAACAGTATTACCGAGTTTACTGACAGATTGTAACTACCATAGTACATCTTCCTATACAGTGCTCGGCGCAGTGCTATCATTCAAAAATGACGAATGAAAACTTTGTAACCTGCAAGGAAGGCGTAAATTATTTGAATTTCAAGCCGACACTAATTTATAAAATAAAGGTATCATTAGTTTACTCTGCAAGGGCGTTATGCAATGCAAAATAAAGTTTAACGTGTTTATTCTTAATTGAAGCTCATTATTTAAAATACGTCCCTCCCGAACAAATGAATATAATGATGAAGGTTGCAGATTAAATGTGCATTGAAAGTATTCCGTTGTAAAATATTTTCCATTATTTTGACGTTTGTAACTCATTCTAACTATCCGCGCATGTGGGTGCGGAGAAGACCTGGCGGATGCGACGCAGTTGGGAATACTACTCTATTCATCCAACCAGGGGTCTGTTACCTTGTAAACAGCCATTTAAATTCGATATTAGATTCAGGAATTTTCAAAGTACGTCCTCCGTTGCCTGTTGAAAACTTTGGAGAATAGGTCCATATGTGATTTTGTCCTATCCCCCTACACTTCTCCAGGAAGTGAATCCGTATGTCCGGATAATCACAAGGATGGACAGATACGGCAAATAACTGCGCTCCATTGTTCCGTGAAGGGATGATATTAATGTCTTATGTTTGACGAAGGAGGTTAGGCAGAACACCATCTCTTCCATTCACGGGCCATGCAAATATTTTATTAGTCTCATGATTGCGTCTGTTGTTATGTTTTGCCTTGAAGGTCTCTATTTCTGTACAATTTCCAAAAATATTTCACAATTAATCCTCATTAAAAATGTCCAGCAACATATACGGCACCGACATAATGCATGCAGGTGATGTGTCAGTGAGAAGACAGAGACACTGGTTGTCATAACTGCTGCGAAGAAGGGACACAAGCACAGCCTGTCACAGGTTACATGTTAAATACAACAGCAGATGACCTTTTGCAACTAAAAACCGCTTTCTGTCTGATTTACAGGACAACTTGCAGTATTATAGTCATAGCTACCAACAACAGAGGGTTCCATGACAACATATTTCTCATATGTACCTGCGTACAAACGGAGATGAATTATAGTACTTGTTGAAGAATAAAAGACCAACTTGATGTCACTTGCTATTCTATTTCACTTATTATGTGCTCAACATGTTTCGGACATTAATATATCCGTCATCAGGAGCTTGCGACTGTGTTGTTGAATTACCACATCGGTCGTTTTGTTCTCGGTTCGTTGTGTAAATGTCATACAGGTTTTGCTGTCAGCAAAACCTGTATGATATTACCTATTGCTGTGCGTACAGTGAAAAACTCCTGATGATGGACAGAGAAACTGTCCGAAACATGTAGAGTTTTATTCCAAAAAAATTTGAGAAATTAGTGCATCTAGTTGGTGTTATTATACCACGATGCACGGTCACCTGAACGTTAAATTTGTTTTCTTTGTTTTTATTTGAACAATTTGGTTATCCACTGTTCAGAGCGTTGAATTTCGTCAGTACAAGAATTTGGGGGTTAAGATATATTTTAATTTTTTTACGTGGGATGAAAATTCCCCCGCTGTCATAGCAGGAGGAGCAGCCAGCCGGTTTGCCTCTATTTTTACAATCGTGATTTACATGCTTGATCGAAAATGGCTGCTTGGTAAATTATTATAAAGTCCCACCTATAAATCCTTCCTTTTTTTATGAATTCGTCTTGTGTATGACGGTATGAGGTACTAATAGTTATTGTATATCGCATCACTGCATCGTCAATCACCAGTCGAAACTGAGGTAAATGATGTGTTTACGTAAGTGTATGAAGACGTAGTGACTAGCAATAGCAAAGACGGGTGAATTAATTTGTATATTTGATGTACGAAGTACGATACTCGTTATAAAACAACTGCGGTTGAGGTGAACAGTGCCTACTGCAGTTGTAAAGGCAGTGAGCGTGCACAGTTCCGTGCTGTTCACTGGAGAAGAAAGTACGAGTTTAAATATGTAACTGGATTTCTACGACGACAAGGCTTGTGTAATTAAAGTGTAAGTTTGGAATGTTATCAGCATACATTAACCTTTTGACGCCTAATGTCAACTATAGTAGTCGTACTGCACCGCTAACCTCTAAAGTTGCATTTTATATATTTATTCAACAAATATAGGTACTGAATATTTTAAACTTGGTATATACTCTCTGTTTTTTCTCTTCAAAATTCAGTTTTTTTTAATAATTTTAACGTATTTGGTTCCTGTATTATTCACATTTTATGTACAGGGTGTGCTAAAATTTAAAAAATAATTCCGGAGCCAAAAGTTTAAGATGATGGCAGACGTTCCTTGGGCTCTTCTATCGCAGTGTCTTAATAATTAAAGAATCTGTGTGCATGTGCTTGTGTGTAACTGATTACTGTAACAGCACAGTTTTGCTGTCATTAGACAAAGCTGTTAGAGTGCGATTAATACATTTGTCTGGAGCTGTACTGGAATTCTTGGAATTGGTGGGTAAAAATTATTTCAATAACGCACAAAAATTAATAAGCCTGTAACAAAAGTTTTAGTCATGCGTTAATTGACAGCTAACGCTTTCCCAATAATTAAAAAAAGAGAGCTGTATAGTTGTTCAAAGACAATGTCTGCCAGAGATGGAACCTGGAAAAGGACAAATCACGCTGCTCCGAAACGTCGGTAACTGTTCGCCGTCTACACGGCCCTAACATCGAAGGAGACTTTAGTTTTCGTCCAGAGCGCTGTACATACTTCAAACTCCGCAGTGTATTAGTGTGAGACACATACACATTTGTGTACAGGTTATCTTCGTCACGTGTTATTACGCCATAACGCCTAGGAATGTCCGTAAGTCGAGAGCGGATAGTTGATGGTTAAGGATTCGTCACGACTGAAAAACACGACACGATATTTTGTACGGCACGGGTATGTTTGCAGTGCCTGATATGAGAGACAGTGGTGACATCTCTAAGCAGGGGGACGGACGTCACGCGCCATATCTCGTATTCCCACTTTGGCGACGGATTTACCTTTCACGAGTGTCATACAGCGGGCGTGTTTTACATCAGTAATGGCGACGTTTTCTTAAGCTTGTTCTGACGTTGTTCATGACGGATAATGCCCACTCAGCATCGAGTAGCGTCTAGCTGTGAGCGTGTGGATTCACGAGGAAGCTCAAGTGGCCAAAATATGACGAAACAGGAGACAACATTTTATTGTTTTTTGATTAAGCAGTTCCAACTGAAGTTGATTTCATAAACTGAAGAAAAACATCTGAAAATGGTTCTTTCTTATATGTCAAACGAGGTGGAAGACCATAACGAAGGTATGAATGTCAATATTGCATTGTAGGACTCGGATCTGCAGTTACTAATAAAATTCACGGAGAAAGTACCTGCGGAATTCCGTTCCAAGAAAATCAGCTTTTTTTCCAAATCAGTGTGAATTTTGTTTTAACCCAGATACAACTATATCGATATTTTCTGTGGGATATACCATGCATTGATTAGTGAAAGTAAGGCGTGTCACGTTACACCCTGTCTTTCCTGCTTACAGATATCACGCCAACCCCTCATTAATCAGAAACAACAGACGTACCCTCATCCTAACAAACACGACATCTTATCTTTTTCGTATATGATGAATCCTTCATTGTAAACCATACGATCGCGACTTGTGGCGATACTTCTGATTTTCTGCAAAGAATAATAGTTAATGTTAACGAAATAGCTTCCTCAGATTCGAGTCTGTGTGGGATTTGTATTGAACAAGATGACATTGGGCATGTATTTCACCGAGTACCTCCCCGCTTCCTTGTCAGTGTCATTCCAACGATATTCCATGCTCATTTCCATATTCTGCCACCGACGATGTATAATCTCAGCATTTGAGAGTGTCGTCAGATAAAACGTCTTTCTCACCGAATATAAGCGATTTCACGTCATTTACAGTAGAGTATACCCTCTTCAGATTTTACGATGCTGCAGAGTCGAGTCAAAGAAACCCTTCGAGGAAAAGGAATTTGTTCTGTTCTCAATAAAAATTGAAATTTGTAACAAACAAAAGCTAAGGGATTTTTATGTATGAAATAAATTTTTACATTGCCAAATCCTCCATTATCGTCCAATAAGTATACAAAACTTACTTCTTCGACGTTGAATGTTTTGGTTTCTTGAAATGAAAAATATTCGTTAGGTTTTGTCTTGATAGAATTGTAGATTGTGATTACAACAAATTATTAACTGGATCGACTGTATACATACAGATGTATAAATAATTTCTCACACGCCCAAAATTTTCTCTTGTAGATTTTATGTAAGATTTGGATGAATGATAAATGAATGGTGTCTAATTATGTTACCAACAATTAACATTTTGAAGAATCAGACGGCAAACCAATATAAATATATATATATAGCCGGATACGAAACGCGTGTTTTAATCTCCTCAAACTCGTTAAATATAATTTGAATACCTCTTCAGCATTTCACACAATTCTGCTTTGTGCGCAGATACTTACAGTAGCAATGAGGACAACGAATCGCCTCTTTTTGATAATGACATTTGGAATGCTGCAGACGTAATATTGTTTGCAGTTAACCAGCACTTTTTGCTGATCGTGACAGACATTGCGCATCGACACTTCAGATCGAGATGTTCACCTGCAGATAGTATGTAGCTCATAAACCTACTGTCCAGTGCCAATTACCCCTAGTATTAGAAGACAACGGAAATTACACGGACGAAAGAAATCAGACAAGTTACAATTTTACGGCAATTGAAATATCATTCTTGCATTTAATAATGAATTCCCTGAATTTATGTGTCTTATCAACTTCTCGGTCAGTCTGATGATCACACTGCTAGAATCTACGCTGCTGTAACTGAACTTATATGTGGAAGAACAGACCTGGCCGCTGTTTGCAATAAGAAGTCCAATGTTGGTTGCGTTAGAATGCTTATCTTCATATTTCTTGTATGGAATAAAAGCATTTTTCCCATGTCCTCAGCCAGTCTACTGCTTGGACAAAATATCACAGATATTTGCTCTGTCGGCTTGGCTTGGTTTATCCTTTGTCCTTGCGTTCGTCACTGTCTTATTTTTGTACTTAGCTAAAACTCAGCACAACAAACATGTCCATGAAACTCAACATTACCGAACTGTCAGTAACTGCTTTTATAATATTTGGGCTTTTACGTTGGGAGTGTCAGTGACAGAGCAGCCGGTTTCCGATAAACTGAGGTTGGTCGTTTGGTATTCCTGTACCGTCAGCACTGTTTTTTAAACTTTTTCACCAGCGTGCTTGTGGATCCCCGGTATGAAGAAACAAATTTCGTCGATCGATGAGGTTCTTCTTTCTTTTGGACTGGAATACGGGTACCCTTGAACATTTCTGAAGTTCCTGTTTCCCTCCTTAACGATTCATCTGACCGGGGACACGCAGATATCAGAGCTAAAAGGAAGCACTGTGAGGGTGTCTCGAAAGATTCATAGAGTAGAGGGATTTTGTGTCTTTTTGTGATGCGATATTTGCAAACCACTTTGTTGCCATTATCTGAAATCTCCGAACATAATCTGTGATAGTGACTAAAATATAATGCGACTGTCATCGACAATGTTCGTAGAGAAAGGAAGCCAAATTCCTGAACCATTTAAATGGATTGTGTACTGGGCAGTTGAGGCAGGCCTGATAGAGGAATATTATGCAGATTCAAGGTACTCCCGGAGAATACAGGGCCTGTCAAATATGAGTGATTCAGGCGGGGAAGTTAATCCGGACGGAGGATATTTCGTGTTTAGTTTATCGCATCTTAAAGTTGCATTTATATTTCTTGTAAGCGGTCTTTGTTTTAATTTCCTGGCACTGATTTTAGAGGTCGTGCATTATCGATTTTTATCTGGAATTCATGGTTTTTACTTACTTTCTGTCAGCGGGTAAGTCATCTCTACCAATATTTTACCAACATACCTGCTTTCTGTTTGTATAGACACACACACACACACATATATATATATATATATATATATACATACGTACTCTTTTTTTATATAATGTGCATTACAAGGCGTGTTTGTGTGTGTTTTTGGTACTGAAAATTTAAAAAATCGATTTCTTGCTAAATATTTATCTTATTTTTACATTTCTATATCATAGATGTTACATTGGCCGGTCCCAATTGCCGCGCTGTCTAAGGCGTGGGTCTGCGGTTACTCGCTTGCTGAGATTGCGGGTTCGAATCCTGCCTAGGGCGTAGATGTCTGTCTCTTGTGAGTGTTGTGTGTTGTCAGGTATAGGTCTCTGCGAAGAGCTAACCAGTAGTCCAGAGGATTCCTACTGAGGGCGGTGCTTCATTGTGTGTGATCTAGAAATCTCGAGAATGGGGAGGTCATAGCCTGCGTTGGGTCGCATCGTCATAAGAAGAAGGAAAAAAAACGTTATATTGATTCCAGAATGTTGTTGTCCAATATGAATTTCAGCTCAGCCTTGCAAAAACGATCACCTCTCTTTAATTTGTAAACAAACCATACTAGAGGACTAACTGCTTTTTCGTCGTACAAGTTTTGTTCAGATTTATTTTTTGGTTATCCTGTATGCGCTTCTATACTTGCCGAAGAAATTATATTGTGTAATTATAATGTTTCGAATTCGATTTCCGATCTTTGAAAAGGAAAATTCATTTAATTTCGATAGCACTGATTGAATAGTGTTTCATGTTTCTTGCTTGATATCGAGGAATATTTTATTTAGTGATTCAAAGTTCGAAATTCTGAGAACGGAAAAGAATGACAACGCGTTCTAACAGTACCGATTGATAACGTGTCTGTTCTGATTGGGAATTACAACAGGCGATATAATGTCTCTAAATGTGCGAAACGTATGACGTGGTAACCAAGAAATAACAGCAAGTTCTTCATCACACTTTACTGCTTGTTCCTTGCTCAGGTAAATTTTAATTTCGAAAAATACCTGCGAATTTTATATTGCTTCCACGTCGGCTATTTTGGAAGTGTATCAAGTATAGGCACTGCAACCTTTAAAACGAAATAACACGTATTTAGGATGTAAAGCATTCACATTTATCGTAATTGGTAATTATATTACATGTGTAATGATTAAAATAGGTGAATACACCTGGAGCCACATTTTAGATGTACGTTACGTCTTTTATAGCATCGTGATTGAAATTCTTTTATCGCTCTTTTTCCATTTCAAACTTTCCATTTGCGTCATTTCTATCAACTTTATATTTCAGTTTTTCTTCACAAGGCAGTCCTGTGGACGACTAAGTTTCCTCCCTATACGCAATCCACACTCTGTTTGGCTCACACATTTCTCTTCCTGTAACACCAGATGCCCTATACTTTTTCAGGATTCTTTTCGTCAGACCGCACTCCGACGCCTGGCGCCTGATACAGACTCCACCCACCACGTTTTACCTCCAGCTGTGAGAACTAAATGTTTCCTTCTGGTCACGATCAAGTACCGATAAAGCTTTCCTCTTGAGGTCGATTTAATTTTGTTATATATATTTCCTTCGCTCTGCCCGTTCTTGCTTTTATACCGGAACAGGTGTTCAGTAATAACTCAGCTTCAGAAAACCCACTTTTTTCATACTTAATTACAGCACAGTCCTTATTTTATTGACGTAACGCGTAAACGCTTATACGAACACTAGAAATGTTGAGTGTTACACTTTCACTTAAAGTGTAATGGAGCTTCTGCAGTACCGATGAAATGATAAGTAACGATTATTAACACAAGTGAGCTTTCAAAATGTCACCAGTCGTTTAGAGAAACTGTCATTGTGCCAGAGCAGTGTGCGTTACGTTCAGTCGGTAGGAGCACAGTCGTTACGACTGGAATCATAGACTGACCTAACAAAGAGCCACCCAGTTGTGCCCTGCTGTCGGTGAGTTTGAGATTTGGATTAATGGCAGTGCGAGTTAGAGATTTGTGCGTGTTGTCCTGAAATACAGGTAGCATCTTGTGTTCCGACGTTTAACTGAGGGTCTACGAGAGCATAACCGACGTCAGCCTAGGTTTAAAACATGAATATGTTTTATGTTTTAATGTAAGAAACAAATCGCTTTTTTGTATATTCCATTGGAAGTGAGAAGATGGTGAAACGATTTAAATTCTCTGGGATGTCAAGTAGGATCTTAGCGCCTTTGTGTGTCTCAGTTGTGTCAGTGTTTTTGTGAACCCTGTTATGAACTGTCTTTAATTGTATCACATTTCCATTCCAGATATTTTAAAATATTTATAATTTTAAATATTATCACTTTCTTTATGAGTTCCATATCCCCTCATTAAAGAATGTTTTGTACTTATATGATAAACCAACAAATACACATTTATAAATACGTCCAGTCACGTATTACTCTGAACCAACCAAAACAAGATAATGAAGAATACAGCGTGACTGGACGTTTTTATAAATACGGATTTGTTAGTTTGTCATATACGTGTAAAGAAATCACCACTTCCTGTTGACATGTATTCCACGTACGTGTGTTTACTTGGTAGTGTAGGAGCTTCGTTTTGAAATATTGTGATTGACAGTAATGGGCACATGTAATTGTCCAGTTCGCCACACGATTCTTGTTTGTGGTCTCGATCCCGATCAACTGTCACAAACCAGGAGTGTATGGACAGACGGGAAATGAAATAATACTATTGATGTGGTGTATACGAACATCGAGGTTAATAGATGTAATTGCGCCTACGGGTAGCTGTGCACGTGTTCCTACTGCTAAAATATTCCATTGCATGTATGTGTCGTTATCTTATATTTATTGTATAAGCTCTTAGACCGTCGAAACAGTTTCGTTCCCATATTTATCCACGGCAGACTTTCGGGATGCCGAACGTGCTGTTCAGTTGACCATCCTTTATTTTGTCTATAATGTCTGACAACATCACGCATTAACCCTTTAAACGCCGGGTTAAATTCCACCTGCCATTTGTTGGCATTGTTAGAAGCTCACCATATTCTCCACGTTAGCAGGATAAGGGTTAAGCTACATATAGTTCACCTTATACTCTGTATCCTTAACAGCATAATACAGTTCAGTGTCGCCATGTTTTTTATAGTCGAAAGTTAACAAATTTTAATCCCTGTAAAAATAGGTGTCCGATAGTTTTATTTGTTCTTCATTTATCACCACTGGCCGTTTCTCCTGGTTTGTGTTCTCTACCTTAGTCCAATGCTCGACAGTCGATGACGGACGGCTCAAGTACTAACGGCGATGAAACATGTGTCACTTGTCTATACGTTCATTAATTAGGGTATTAAATTACACTGCAGCTTGTCTTATCCAGATAGTAAAGCGGTCTTACGGATCACCAGGAAACAACCATGTATCGGCGAAAGATGCATAACACGAAATCTGTTTGGAGTTATCTCTGACATTATGCAGTGTTGTAGAAAATTTAATTCAGGACTTTCTGTGAAGGGAGGAATTTTTCTACATTGATGAATAAAATTGTTCGTTCTGGAATATGAATTTTTATCTACTCCTCATCCACCAAGTCAAAGAAGGCAGAAATTCTTCCAGAACCTTATTAACTCTACACCAAACTACACTTCATTGCGTTTCGGAAGGCAGTAAACTCATTATTCGTTGGCATAATAACATCAGGTCTCATATCCATGGTAGTTGTAATTCTTTATTGATAGGATATTTAACAGAGAGTTCTAGAATTCTGATACATTTTTAGGGAGATTGAATTTTCATATTTTGACTTAGTGGCTGTGTTTCCCAAGAACCAGGTGCCTAATATTCATGCACTTAGTAAAAAATACGATGCCACTAGAAACCGCCTCACATTTACGTATTTTTTCAGATCCCTTAACCTGTGATCCTAGAGTTTCGCCCCGCATTCTCAGAGAAACAGCGGGTAATAGTCGAGAGGACTGATATGTTTTTCTGATGTTCAAATTCGAGCGCCTGAGGCGTAATAAGTGACGACGTTCTGTGCTACAAATTAAGGTAACCGTGTCACCCTGGTTCTGATGATACGATGGAGAATATATCGGAGTGCTTCTTCGGGTAATTTCGAGAGATCGGGCCGCCGAGTTACAGCAAAACGATGTGGGCTAGCGCTGTAAGTTTGACAGAAAACATGGCTTTGTACTGCATATGAAGTACACGTGGCTTCAAATTCTACAATTAGTCATGCTTTATTCTCCTCGCTCAGGCACACAAAATGCTGTGTAGAAACATATTACAAACCACTGTCGACTTTTGTGGGTCACAGTGCCAGTGTTACCGGTTTGGTCCGATATAACGTATTGTTGGCTAACTTGAAACTTTACTATTGTTATGGTTTTTGCACAGTGCATTGTAATATAATTATATAACATAAGCCAACGAAATTCAGTTTTCTAAATTAATATATTATTTTTTTATTTTGATGTCTTCTACATGTTTCGAAAACGAGGGTTCATCTTCAGGAAGACGGTTGTATATGCAGTTATGGTATGGTACATATTACATGCCCCTCGTGTTCGAAACATGTAGAAGACATCAAAATTAAGAATTAAAATATTGATTTAGAAAATGTGCATTTCGTTGGTTTACGTTAAGTAATTATATAACGAAACTTCAAGTTACTCAATTATTACACCAACCACTGCACATATATAAAATGTATAAAATTTACACATTAAAAAATTAAAAACGTTACGACATGTTTCGGCCCTAAGACCATCATCAGGGAGCTATATATTCCTTGCTAAAATCACACTAGAAATATGTTGCGAAGAGTGCCCTGCTACGGGCAGGGCACTCTTCGCAACATAACATTACATAACACGGCATGCTGCCACAATACCCAACTTGTACAAAGAAATTAATCTGTGACTATTTCTAGTGTGATTTTAGCAAGGAATATATAGCTCCCTGATGATGGTCTTAGGACGGAAACATGTCGGAGCGTTTTTAATATTTTAATGTGTAAATTTTATAAATTGTATATATGTGCAGTGGTTGGTATATTAATTGAGTAACTCGACAACATGCACGGTGTAACAATAAAAATAGAAACTTCAAGTTAATCATAATGCATTGTCAAAACAGCTGGATATATTAAACGAGTGTACATGGGATGGGATTTCTGTCATTCGTGTAAAACACGTGGAATGTGATTTCCGGGATGCAAGGGAGTTTAATATTCTGCTATAATAATATCAACATGTTAACTGTGAGACCTTCAGTGTAATTATAAAGATGTGGAGAAGGTGGAGCTCTTTCAGGATGCCTTAATGACAATAAAAATGTGACTGCACGAAATGTACATTTAGCTTTCGGTCTGAAGTTCATTGTTTATATGAAGTTCGGCCTAGAATGTGATAAAAATATTTTCATTCTGTGGACGATATTACTTACGTATCGTAAGATTGAGTTATTGTAAAACCTTGTAGATTACATCTGACAAATTCATCGCATCAGCAATATTTACTAGTGTAAACTACACACAGAAAATGGAGAATAAAATTAGGCGTGATAAGTGATGTTGAGGTTATGGTTACCTCCTAGTGTACATTGAATCCTTAGAACGAAAGAGGACGGAGCACGTCCGTGTGTTGTATTTCATGATTGTGTAGGGTTGATAAGCCTGTGTAATGCAGCAACACGTTGAAACAGTATAGATATCCTGTTGTTTTACTGGTCATAATGTATTGCATGGAACAGTCATTCCAGAATCATTAGTGAATAAATAAGACGAGATAAGATTTAATATCTTCAAGTACCGCGCCTCTTTCCTGTTTGTCCGTGTGTGAGACATTAATGTTATGACCGTCGTCACGACCAAGTTAGGAGGCCATGCCACTCTATGTGCGACCCCCCCCCCCTTCGGATCTCTTCTTTTACTTCCCCAAACTCCTTAGATTAATTCCCTTTTCGTTTGCGTATTTTACATTCAAAGGACCTTTCCTT
>Ga0123352_10008056_pt1 | contig 16359 bp, 10 predicted proteins | sample TergutLab28metaG_FD_89700 | JGI IMG/M metagenome (GOLD analysis project Ga0123352, IMG submission 89700) | Labiotermes labralis P1 segment gut microbial communities from Petit-Saut dam, French Guiana - Lab288 P1 | ecosystem: Host-associated > Arthropoda: Insects > Digestive system > Gut ... | reverse complement strand
TTGTTTTTTTTTTTTTTTTTTGGTTTTATTTTTTTTTTTTTTTTTTTTTTTTTTTTTTTTTTTTTTTGTTTTTTTTTTTTTTATTATTACTTTATATTTCTTTTTTTTTCTTTTTGGTATTTTTTTTTTTTTTTTTTTTTAAATATACATGTAGAGAATTTATCTTGTTTCTGAATATGTCTGTGTTTATGCCATCAGCTCACACAGTCTCAAATGCCACTGTTTGTGCATGTAATATTTCAGGCATTCCACATAGATTTGAGATGTAAACCTTAATGAACATAAAAAATGTCATATCCTAAAGAAAGAGAAGGGATATTATGGTCTGGACTTATCTGGCTCAGGACAGGTAAGAGTGGCAAGCTGTTATAAATGCAGTAAATGAACATAGGTTCCATAAAATGCAGTTGGTTTCTTGAATAGCTGTGCATTTATTAGTTTCTCATAGACTTCTCTCTATGCATTTAGTTAGGTGGTGTCATGAGGTAGTATCCAAAGAAATTTAAATATGTGGAATATTGTCATGGTGTTGCATTCATGTATTATTCTTGCCTTTTACATTTTTCAACCCCTAAATTATTAGGAATGAGAACAAATTATGAAGCACAACAGTGTTTTCACCTTTCTGTTTCAGAAACAAATATGTAAACTCTTCACATGGTGGGTGGGTGGGTTTTAGAGGCACATCATCATCAATGGCTATATGTGAGGTAAATGGTGTTCAACAGTATGTGTGAGGGGCATTTTATTTTCAAAACCATAAATCTTTATAAAAAATGAAAGGGAACAATCATACTTACTTTGGCCTGCTTATCTCGGAAAAAAATACGAAAAAGAATGTGCTAACAGTAGACTTCATGGGAGAAAAGAATATAAAGTATTCTAAACGCCTTTTTGATTTGCCTGCTCATGAAAACTAATGAATTATTGAGTTTATAACATTATAGAAAATTCTTTCAAACTACAATTGTATATATGTTGGATGCCATGTGAGAGAGCAGGGAAAGAATTACAGCAGCAGAATGCTTGCACTCATATGTATTTCAAAAAAGAAATTGGAGTTTTAAAATTCTGATACATGGTGGTACAATGAAGGTTGTGACTTAGTATAATATTAAAGTCAGCACAACCACTTTATTACTCAAGGTAATTATAAGACTCCAGGTTTCGACTATAGATTAGTCATCTTCAGGTTTTTCCCCCTTCTTCTTCTTCTTCTTCTTCTTCCCCCAATTGAGTCACAAGACGCTATGCACACTTTGGGATCCCATCGTGTTTACATCCATGGAATACATCAGATTAGATTAGATTAATTTGATGTATTCCATGGATGCAAACACGATGGGATCTCAAAGTGTGCATAGCATCTTGTGACTCAATTGACAAAAAAAAAAGAACTGAAGATGACTAATCTATAGTCGAAACATGTAGCCTTATAATTACTTTGAGTAATAAAGTGGTTGTGCTGACATACACTATTTAATATTATATTACGTTTATAAGCACATCGTGATGCTTCCATTCAAAAAAAGTTGTGACGTAGGTTTTGAAGTCATTGTGCATTGTAACACCTTACGAACTCTAAGGAGCAGAGTTGTGTCTGAGAGGCTAATACTTTCTCAGCCACTGAAGAAATTCCCCACATACTTGAAGCCCGAATGTTTATTTCTGTTTTTGCAGGAGCCCACCCTTAGCTGGATAAATGCTTCATACTTACCATACATTTTCTTGAAGATCCATTTTAATGTTACCTATCATTTATGTTTAGGTCTTCCAACCAGTTTCTTTCCTTTATGTTTTCCTGTGAAAACTTTGTATAAATTTATTTTCTTTCCCATTCTTCCCACACTCCACCCATTTCATCCTTCTTCTTCTTATTATTCTGATAATATTTGACAAGGAGTGCAAGTCCTGAAGCTTTTCGTTAATGCAGTTTTACCCAGACTTCTGGTGATCCCTCACACTTAAATCCACATATTCTCCCAAGCACAGTCTTTGGGAAACTCTGAGTCTGTGTGTCTGTGTACAGGTAAGAGTAAAGAAATCCTTGTACAGGCCCTGAGGGTTCCAGGATGTTGACGCCCCGGATTTTAAGACGTTCAGCACATGAAGGTGGTAAGGTTGTCTGCCATACACCCAGCCACCTTTACCCTGAAGGAAATATTCCTGCTACTCATTTCTGTTAGAGGCTGAGTCAAGGATTATTTGAATAAAAAATTCCAGTGACATCATCAGGAATCGAACTCTCAACCCTCTGGCTTGTAGCACAGTGCCTCAACCAGCTGTATTACCATGTACACCCCTGAGTTTGTGTTCTTTCCCTTAATGTGATAAAATAAATTTTACGCCCATGTAACAAGAAAAATTGCATTTTTATAGATCATAATTTTTACATTTACAGACAGCAGACAGAATGATAGTAATTTTAAACTGAATACCTAAACAGAAATTGAACTTAGAAGACCAGAATGTTTATTTTCAGCATCTGGAGAGTGTTTTCACATGAAGTGCTGAGAAATTACAAATAATACAGTGGTATATTTTATGTTGGGGGGGGGGGAATATGAGTAGTTTGTTTCTTGTTCATTTTGACACAGATTTCAATGGCTAGATTTTATGTAGTATTAACAAGGTATGTAGACTTTAAACTATCGTGTAACACTTTGAAGTTTTGAAAAGTTCCAGCTGTACTTTTTGATATCCTGGGCACCACTATGTGGTAGAAACAGCTGAAATGTTCGTGTGTTCAGATATATTATCCTAATTTGATAATTGTGTACTTGAATATAACCATTGACAGAGTCATATGTATAGCTAATGCCCATTTGTTTCTAAAAGAGAAAACCGATGTTGTGTAAAGCAGGAGTTTTCAAACTTTTCTGCTGGCATGCCACTGAATTAAATGTAATGGTTGCAATATAGAAAACAGTTTTTTTTTTTAATAGAAGCAGCTAAAATTCTCAGGGTAATGGCAAACTCTACTTTCTGAAGTAAAAGTACATGCACTTTTCAACTTCAGAGCTAGGTACAATTAAAATGAAACCTAAATCAGCATTAGCAAAATATTAAGCAAGCAAACAATTGTGATTGAAAAATACACAAATGTAGAAATTGGTAAATACATTAGCCACAATAAAATATAAAACTAGCTTTCCAAGATATTAATCAAGCAGATAATTTTGTAAAAATATGAAACCAGATCTTATACATTGATAATCTGACATTTGTAATTAAAACAAAGGCTAAACTAGCTTGCGAAAAATATTACTGAAGCAGATACTTATTAAACAATTAAATAAGTTGCTGAATAGATAAATTTCACATGCAGCAATTAAAGGCAAACTTAAGTAGCTTGTGAAAAATATTAATCCACCAGACACAAAGTGATCATTTTACAGCTACAGTTCGATTAAATTAAAGTAAAATGAAACTGAAAGTAACATGTATAAAAATTAATGAAGCAGGTAGGTATTAAAATATTAACATGCAGACAAATTTTGGTTAGCAGTGGAAAGTAGAATATGAGCATCATAAAGCAGTATATTAATACACATTTATAAACTAGTTGAATATTTAGTGTGAAGGGTAGGCTTGTTATCCAAACACAGCTTCCATTTCTCTGGTTCAGTTTTTGTTAATTGCAGTCTTAAGTTAAGCTCATTACTTGGTGTGCTACTTTATTTATTCTTTATGTGAATCTTTGAAGAAAATCCACACTCACAAAGGCATGTAGTACTAATTACCAAGGGAAATATTACAGCTTTATCACAAATAAACAGATATTCCTTCTGTCTTGCCAATCAAACACATCAGATCCATCATCTTGAATGTTTTTTGGAGATTTCAATCATAGGAAAGCTCTGCCAGTTCAACTTTATTTTTTGTTGTTAAATATTATAGTGGAATATCTTCAACAGAAAATAGTTCCCTGATCCAAAATGGAAAGTTCTTCTTGAAGTCTGTGACTAAGTTCTCGCTTTGTACTTTTATATTGGCTACCAGTTCAGGGCTTATTTGAATTTCATTTTCATTTATGAAACTGTCCAAAAATGGAAAGGAAGGCACTTGTCCACTTCTTGCTTCTTTGAAAATGGAACGATTTTTTGTGGTAGCTACCAAGAGAAGCTCCACAGGCTCTTATTAAGGTCACGGAGATGGCATAATATGTCTGCCAGGTAGGCCAGTTGGAAAAGCCACATTTCATCCATGAAGAGGTTGCCTAAGACTGAAGTGTTGTCAGGGAGAAAAATTTGCACTTCTTTATGAAGTTCAAATAGATGGCTTAACAAATTACCAGGTGAATATCACCTACCTTTGATATGAAAAAGGGGCTTGTCATACTGCCCATTTGATTGCACAATATCAAAAATAATTGTAAATTTGTTGCTGTGGATGTAATGGACTTCACATCTGTGTCTTCAGTCATAACAATGGGTAAAATGGTCCTAATTTTTTTAGTGTGTAGATCTTGATGAATTCTACAGTGAACAAATTTATGTTAGGAACAACTTTAATTTGGCAACACCTACACTGTGTTTTCCAATCATTACACATGCTCCATCACAGTAAACTCCAACACATTTTTCTCCGTTTGTTGCCATGAACCTTTATAAACTGATCTGATTTTTTAAAAATGTTTTTTGAAGTGATATGGCCAAGCAGTTGTTTGCAAAGTAATAACTCCTCTTTTACTGAGTCCTCATCTTCAGATATAAATGTAAGAAGGTAAGCTAGGTTACTACCATCATCACTTTCATTTATTTGAATAGAATAATGTCTATTAGCCTCAACTTTTTCACTTAACTGTAACTTATCATTTGAAGCCATGTCTGAAATTTGTGATGTGGTGGCATTGCATAATGGATTCAGTTCAAATTGTTTTGCTACTTTTACTTCCAAAACTGAACTGGTAGTGTCTTTAGCTGCTGGTAGCAGTAAAGACTTTCCAGGTGTATGAGGTCTTTCTGCTTGAGCTGTTCGTATACTAAATTTGTTAGATGCCTTTACAGACTTCATATTAGATAATTTGATAATGTTTTGTGACAAATCACACACTGGGGAACAGGCACACCCTTTACTAGGTGTGTGGAAACCCGAAAGATAAATAGCTAGGATTATACTTGTTACATGTGTGGAGATATTTTCGGTAGACTTTGTTGAAGTGGTTACCTCAGTTGCAGTGCTGGTTTCTGACAGTGAACAGTAAGTACTTTTCAGTCATGTTACTCTCATGAGGCCTTCTTAAAAACCTAGTCTTTAACTACATTTCCACTTATAGTTTGGAATACCAGTATACAAAATAAATTTTATCAATTAATAATGGAGAAGAAAATCAAACTCATTAAAATTACTAAGCTTACACACAAACACACACGTCTTTTTCGTGACTGTGACTGCTGTGATTGCCAACTGATACTAATGATATTATGAACTAAGTAACCAAGAAGAATGCTATAGGAGTTAAGCATTAGAAAACTGTAGCAATATAAAACACAATGATTAACACTGTGCCAAGATTTAATAATTATTACTATCAACCTAGTGTCTGTTTTAGTGTTGAGGGGAGTTACAATAACTTCTATAACTAATACCAATTTTTAATTTTTGTAATTTCGTAATATGGTAGTGCAAACAAAATACAAACCCCTGTTTTGCAAAAAATTCGTATTATTCTGGATAACAACAAGGATAGAGAGAGAGAAAAATATATTTAAGAAGACAGTTTTCATATATCCCACTAAGTGCTATTCTACTCGTTATTGGAGTTTAGAAAAACTGAATGGCTGACAGTGGGGATGATTTCTATGATGTCACCAACAATACTGTACTGCATATTAGCATAATATAATATGTGGTGTATGTTTTATTTATTTTTGTAATTTTCATCTTTTTATATTTGATTTTTTATTATGGCCACATACCAGTAAATGACAGTTAGTATACCAGTAGTGGTAATCATTCTAAATTTTGAGGAACCATGGTGCAAAACATATGGAGTTAAAAAGACAGTGGAAACTGTGAACAGGTAGCCTAGTGTGTAAGAGTGCAATGTATTGAATATAGTTGCCCCATAATGTTGCTTTTGTATGACTGTACAGTTATGTTGAAATGTTTTAATTTTAATGTAGTCATATGTGTGAGTCTGTATACAAGTGTTGTACATGATTCTTTGTACCTTTTTCTCAGAGAACTACAATTTTTAAGTTTCTGTTAATGATTAATTATGTTTCAGGGAAATTTTATCAGGAATGAAAATTGATCGGAATAAGAAGGTTGGGTATATGAGTGAGGAGGGCCGAGCACAACAAGTTCATAGGATTCTTGAAGGTCGCAAGATTGAATCTGCAAAAGAACGTAATTTGTCTGTTCGTGAAGTTGTTACAGAACGACGGCCTAAAATGTAAGTTGTCTGTGGAATGAAGCAGTATATTATTCGGTGAAATCCTGGTATAACAAAATTATTGGGGTGACGCAATTATATTTGTTATAATGAAATTATGTTATGTTGAAACACATTAAAAAATTTATAATGATAGTTATATGCATGTAAAAAACCAAAACCTGGACAAAACTACCATGTTTACTTCTTAAAAGAAGTCTAGATTTGTTCTCTACACTTATTTTAATATCTTGGTAAATTCATGGAGAATTTCAGTGATGTCCAGTACACAGTTCAGTGCATCTGTCTTGGTCATTACAAAGTGCCGAAAATATCATGCCATGTTGGATGCTTGTGTAACAGTAATGGCATTTACATTATCACTATCATGGAGTTTCTCCCACTTAATACCATGATCATGATCTTAGTGTACAATTTTGTCATATTCTGTAATGAGCATACCTTTGTGATCCTTTGTAACTCCTTTATGTTCCACCTGTTTCTTCTCTCACACATGAAGCAGTGTATTTCCTGAGTGTGTGTCATATGATTCATTTTTTTGTGACAAATTTTATAATACTGGTTTTTTTTCCTAAATGGGCTAGATTTTTATTATGTTAAACTGACAATTTTATTAACTGGTGTCTGTTAAATTTATTGTTAAATGTTTATTAGTGAAACTTTTTACAAAACGATATAGAGTAAATTGGCAGGCCCAGAAAAAATTTCATTCTGGTGTTAATTGAAAAGAGGTTACACCTTACCTAGATAGTGCTGTAATTTGATGAGAACATTTCTGAACTTTGTTTCTGTGAAACATTGGTTTTGTGTCACATGAAAGTATGCCCTGTGTTACAGGGACACCCTAAATTTTTACTCATTAGGAAATGTTTTGTAGGGGTTACTTCCGGGCATTCTTCTTGAACTAAAACCTGAAAGTCACATGTGAAGACCACATCCATCCGTCTCCCAACCTGGATGTGACGTATTATCAGTGATTCATGTTTTGGATTTTCATGATATTTGGCATAGGAGTTCTTATGAAAAGTTATCAAGCACGTGTGAGCAGTATGAATATCGCCTTGGTGACAGTCTTACTTGACTTAAGGGCACAAATGAACTTCTACCTGACCTTTCTATTTTTCTCTGCTGATTTGGGTAAATTTGGGGTATAAAATCTCCATGTATAATGCCATTTAGCAATTTTGATTTTTGAAAATTCATCACTGAAAGCCATACTTCATTTGCAATCATAAATCAGATTTTGTACATGTTTTATACATTTTTTTGTCTGAATTGGCTAATATTTGTTGCTGAAGGTGTCCACGCTTTCCACATTCATTGTCTCATTTGGGTGAAATTTGGTGCAAGAGTTCTGCACATATTGCTGTTTAGCTCCTATGAGTTTAATGAAAATTGGTGCAGGTAAGGCTGTACTTCTCTTATTGGCATAAATGTACTTACATTTATTTATGTGTGCACCATGGAATTGTATGATATTCTGAAAGGAAGGAATACCTTGGTCAAACTCTTTTTACTACATCACAGACACTGCTTGTAATCTTTGTAAAGTGTCCTTGGTTGTTGAGGTTAAGTACACTGTTGTGTATGGTACCTTTTTTTGACTCATATTTTGCATATTGTCTGCTCTCCCAGTTCTTCAGGCCACACTCTTTCAGATAAAAGATAACAGTCTTCTTGTCAGATGTCATGCAGTCACAGGAGGAGCAGAGGTATGATTGTACTCATTCTTAACTTTGGCAGAAGATGGGGTGGGTGGTCAGCATCATGCCCCAGCTGCTGTAAATCAGTCCCATTACAGGCCTGGACATGCCCAGATGGTTCCAGGAAGTTAAGGCTCCCAGATTTCGTGACAGCGGCACAGAATGGTGGTAGGTTGTCAGCCTTATGCACCGGCCGCCTTTACCCCCACGAAATACGCCTGGTACTCATTTCTGTTAGAGGCTGAGTCGACCCCAGGGCCATAGTGCGATCGGAAGGATTTTATGTCAATGAAATATCCACTGACACCAGCTGGGATCGAACCAGCGACCTTCCGATTTGTAGCACAGCACCTTAACCACTGTGCTACCGCGGTCCCCCCCAGCTGCTGTACCCTTAGGAAATAGTTCCAGTATCCATTGTATGGGAGGCTTGGTTGGCCCCAGGGCCGGTCTTTCTTGTTCCCACTCTGGTTCAAACCCCAGACTAACTTAGACTCTGTAGTGTTAATGATGGGATAGTGAATGATGAATTGCATAAGATTTTAAAGGAACTGATTTGGTATAATGTAGGTAGTATCCCATTTTGCTGAAAAAACTTAGGAAAACTGTGAGAAACATGAGTGGGAATAGCCATTGCCCTGGCCAAGATTCAAAACATTCACCTCTTGACGAGTGTAGAGTGTTACTGTTACACAAGCCTGCTAGGTCATGCAACATGGGAAAACTTTGTTTTTATTATGAGTGGGTTTTCTGTGTGGGATGGAGCAAAACCCACTTGATAAATTTAATTAAATACTGTTAAAATATGGAAAGCCACAGTGACATAAAACAACTTACACATTTTGAAGAAATATTTGAAGAATATCTACAGGAATTTAATATGAGCTTCCTGCCTTACTGAACCTGCAGATGTCCCAGTGATAGCCCAGTTCTTTCCAAATTAGCCACACCATAATTCAGTGCATCTTGTTTGCTGACCCTTTGATGTGCTGCTGCAGCTCACATAGGACTGTAGACATTGGAGGAATGTACACTACCTCATCCATGAATTCCCAGACTCTAAAATCTGAAGGTTTATATCTGGGGAATGTAGGTGCCATACAATTGTCAATGTGTCCAATCTATTTGCTTGGAAACACTGCATTGAGACAAGCAGAGACCTCTGCAGAAATGTGCTGCTACACCACATTGTTGAAAAATCATGGTAACATTGCTTGTGATAATTTAGCTGTGGCTTTAGGCAATGTCACAGCATCACGAGATGCTAATTGAGGTGGACCAAGATACACTGTGATGAATGTGGAAAGAATTAGACTATCACTGGGACATGACAGGTAACCAGTTGAGCTCATATCAAATGGCTGTAGATACACTTAGAAGTGTTTCCTCATATTGTGCAATTGGTTCATGTCATTACAGCCATATGTATTTTCACAAAATTGTATTAAAATTGTCAAGTTTACAATGCAAGTGACAGCAGCAATAAGCTGTTTATTACAGCTACAAGTTGTGTAGTAAACATAAAAGTGCACAGCAGGGCCCAAAATACAGGAAATGAAGTAAAACTGAAAACTGATAATAGCATGACGAAGAAACCGATGAAGGCAAACCTAACATATATAAACATCTAAGCAGCATATCAACAGAGTAAGTTCACTGTAACATACCTAAGACTTACATGCACTTTGCAACTGAAAAATCATTGACCAAGACCAGTGGCCAGCCAGTTACTTGAAACAATATGTGGACAATTACCCATCAAATTTTATGTTTAATTTTTAATCTTTAACTACATCTTAAGAAACAGGTTCAAAAAATTTTAAATAAATTTCAAAGAACATCGTAATAATCACACAACCTACATGTAATGCCATAAAAAACTACAGTAGTTTTCTAACAATAGATTGTAATATTTGAAAGATCTCTCAAATAAAAACATTTTACCTTTGTGTTTAAGATATTGTAGAAGAACATCTGATGATGATCATTTTCAATCAAAACATGTAGCATTTGAAAATACCAATAAAAATGTTGTTAGATGAAATAATTTTAATCTACTTGATGTGAATGATGAATAGACACAATGGGATGGATTCTGTTAAATTAATACAGGTAAAACTATTTTTGGACTGATACTTAGGATATTGTCTATTGTCCCAGGTTGTTTGAACCATGATGTGTTAGAAACTGGTTCTTTTTTCCTTCATCAGGTGAGAGGATAAAATAAGGTTTCGTATATGTTAGGCCCAGTGTTGGTCTGCTCTTCCAAGAAGCCCAACAGAGTAGGCTTGTTTACTTTATTTACCAGCGTTGTGAAGGAAACAATTTCTGGAATGTTAACTGGGTTGATAATGTCCAGCATGTCACCCAGAAAGAAAGGTATGCATGATTGTCAGAAACCTTCAGACATGCTGATAGGCTATGTCATTATTTCTCTAGGACAGTACTTGGACAGTGGTTTTTTCTTTCTTTCGAAGCGGTCATGGTTTGTATCTCTTCATATTTGTTCCACCTTCTCTGTCCTTTCTGTCTTGTTCCAGGACACCATACACGATGCTGCTGTACTCATTGAACCTCTATGTTTGACATTCACTCATATAAAATTGTAACTGCTGTACAGGCTGGAAAGACATTCATGACAGAATCTCTTGATCATTGTTCTTACAAGAGTAGGTTAGTGTTTGTTCATCTGTCAGGTACCACACACCATCTGAGGGGACTGTGCTAACTGGGGTTCTCAAATCCTGGGCAACCAAATTTTGTATGGTGGTAAATGATACTTGTGAATCTTAGTACAGAACTTGCCCTTTGGGGGAAAGGCAGCTGGTGCGTAGGGCTGACAGCCTTACCACCTTCATGTGCCAATTGTCTAGAAACTCTGGGAGCCTTAAGGGCCTGTCCAGGCCTGTGATGCGATAGCTTTGCCTTTACCTTAGTATGAAACTTGTTTCATTTTACCCTTGTGGTGTGCAGGATTTTGGAGTGGCCTCTGGATTTTTGGAAAATTTGTGGACTTACCTGAAACACAAAATCTGGTAACTTTTAAAGTTAGAATATTTGAAAATAAGAAACATAATTAAACTGTAAAAACTTTGTTAAATCAATATAAAAATTTGTCACAGACATGATAATTTCCTGTGAGAATAAAACTACGATTAAGAACAACCTGAAGGGTAAAACCTTGACTTTCTGTTGAATAAAATCCACACAGCTTGCAAACCCCTTAGGCACATCATTGACTCCCCAGGTGAGAAACAGCGCAGTAGGCTGAGATGTGACTGTGAATCACTTCCTTGACACTGTGACTTCTTATTTGAAAGGCAGCAGGTTAAAAGTTTCCCACTTTATTACACTGTTCAATAATAAAATGAGATTTGAATGAGTACTTTTGAATGTACTGAGTATGAGCTCATACTAGTCGCAGGCAAAGCATAATTGACATCTATCTATAAAATTCTTAGTTGAAGGTTGAGCTGGAAATTTTGCTGTCTTTCTCATATGTAACATAAGCGTTTGACATTCTGTGTATTTTTAGGCATGCTGGAAAAACAGATATTTTTGGTGGTGAACCTCTGGGTATCTTCGAGGTACCTAAATCACAAGTGCAGACAGTCTCAGATGAACAACCAGAGATAACTACATGGCATCGTCTTGAAGCTCGTGAACTTCGTTTAGCTGTAACACATCCACCATCCAATATATTTGAGGAAATGATTCAGTGGACTGAACAAGGGAAGCTATGGCACCTCCCAATCAACAATGAACAAGGTCTGAACAGAATAAACATGATGTCTTACCTCACTTGTTTTAAATAGTGCACCAGGCTTAACTTGCTTGACTTATAAACAGAGAAACTACTTAGATACAATAAAAGAATTTGCATACAAAAGTCTGTGGATCAGAGAGCTTTTCTTAATTCAAAGTCTTAAACCAAGACAAATGGTATTAAAGTTATTTACTGCCAATTGCATTATGTCATTGTTTTGAGTGTGCTGTATATTCTGTAGCATTCTTTATAGTCTCACTTCCTTCAGTAGTGATTACAAAGGAATTCTATGTCATGAAATTAATACATCATATTAATACATGCAGCAAGAAATGTCAAATTCCAACTGTGCTGGCATTGCTTTCCACATGTCCGTTTCTAAAAGCTTGGTGCAATGTCATGGCACATTTGTTATGTATAGCATAAATAAGGATTGTGACTGCAACTTTTTTACTTTAACCCTTTGACGCCAGAATCAAACCCTTCTGAGCAATGCTGCCTGCCAGGATTTTTTACTGGGGCTTTTAAATTTTAATGCTTACTCTAAGGAAAAAAGCATCTCATAGACTTTTCCTTAATATTGAATGAAGTAAAATTTTGCACTGTGCTTATGAATTGGTTAATCTGGGAAAAAATGTTTACCTATTTTTATAATAAATTTAGGCCTGTGGATCACATGTATTATATAAAATGTGGTGTAAATTGTTCATTACCCACATAATTCTGGCTGCTGCATAAGGCCTGTGGCACCTTGGATCACTGTTTTATCACGACATGCAGTATTCACAAAGAGGATGATATATTACAAATTTACTCCTGTGTGATATTCCGCAAAATAAGGCACCATGCACAGGTCCCACGTCACATCTGGCACACTGTGCCCTTTCTTTGGCCACAAGAAGAACACAGACGGCAGAGCAGTTATGCTGATTTCATTGGCCATTGTTTATTATGGCTACTTCTGTCGAGGCTGGCTTGCTGTTCCTCCTCCTCCTCAAAACAGTCTTCTAACATCGCTAGCTTTCGCACCTTATTCCAAGGCCATGTCAGCAACCACAATTTCAGTGATGGCTTCCTCCTGAAGTTTTGTTTATTTTTTTCCTACCATTCTTCGAGACTCAGAAACGTAATATCAGTAGATATGAAAATCTTCTACAGTGACAGCAAAACAGATCGAAAGCTACAATGTAACTGTGTATGAATTACCAGCTATTCAAGGGTGCCCAAGACGATGTTACTAGATTGACGGCTGTATGTTGCATGTTACTACCCCACACCCCCTACAGATTACCCCAGCACTGCAAGAGGCATGTCTGTGTGCCCTTCTGTAGCTGTAAACATCAAGTTTTGTGGATATCTCTGATTTTTGAGCATTAGTTTTGCCTGAATTATATGGGTACAGTACGCCACTGACAACCTTTCTGGTCAACAACTAGAATTTGCTTCATAGGCCAGTGTTGATATTTCAACCCAAGTGTTCCACAGGCAAAAGAAGTTCAGGAAATACTCCAGTATGACATAAATAATATGTACATAGGGTATTGGTTATGGCATGCTGAATTTCTAAGCACTGTATAATAAAAAGCCAAGCTTATTTCTGATGATCATAAAATTGGTATTATGTGCATTACCTATGCCCTGCTGTTGGCAGTATGAATCAGAATATGAATTTTTTGTATTGGGCAGCCTGAAAGAAATTTAGAGGTGAAGGTGCCACTGTACATTCCAAGAAGGCATATCTGGAATTGGAGTTATGGTTCCACTGATTTTTAACCTGGGCACTGTATGCAGATGAGCTGTTAGCTTCACTTCATTCATTGGCCACTTTACTCTCAGGAAAAGAGCCCCCAGTGCCAGTCTGGACCCTTTGGAATAGAGAAAAGTCTGCTGTCCCTGCCAGGAATCAAACCATGCTTTCTTGGTTGTCCAGTCCTCAGTTTAGTCACTATACTTACTGCACTATTCTAACTCCTGGCAAGATATTCATGTTTAACATTTGGAAATATGTATTGTTTTTACCTTAATCCATTATAGTACTTGATTCAGAGCAGTGATAATTGTAATTGCAGGACAAGATGAGGAGTCGAAAGTATATTTCACAGAACATGTTTTCCTGGAGCATCATTTGGAACCATGGTGTCCAAAGAAGGGTCCTGTCCGACACTTTATGGAATTGGTGTGTGTTGGGCTGTCTAAGAATCCATACATTACCGTGCAGATGAAACTTGAGCACATTAACTGGTTTCATAATTATTTTGAAGAGAAGAAGCAAATTCTGCAGGACACAGGAGCTATCCCTGCCCTTTCACACAAGCAGGAAACTGATCATGAGAACATCACTTCATAGATGTGCTTACCATAGATAGTAGCAGTTCTTGTCATAATGTGAAATGCAGTTTGTATCTAAGAAGATACATTTAATAAATTTTGTACGTGAAACATGCAGATAATTAGAATTATTTCATATATACTGTACTGTGGCATCATGATTAGCTCATTTCAGTTACAGGTCACTAGACCTTATTGTACAGCACAAATACTTGTTTGGTAAAACAGCCGATTGTAATACGCAGCATTCATGAATGAATGATAAGACACATCAGTCACAAATATACTTGAATATTGTTTTATTGTTCAGTGTGCAGCATGTTTTTGGCTTTAATCACAAGTCATCATCAGACACAACTTTTTTACTGTGCTGCCTGATGGCTTCTTATTAACACAGAAATTTGCTGCACACTAAAAAGTAAAACTTTGTTGAGTTATAGTTTTGATTTACATCTCAAATATCGAAGAAATGGTTAAGCAGAAAAAGTTGAAAATGGTGTAGGTGTAGTTTAAGTGCTCAAGCTCCCAGGAACTATATTCCGTATAGTCCTTCTGGAAGGGCGATTTTTTTAGCAAAGAAATATAAGTGTCTGTTGGCAATATTAGGAACTCTGTGTGCCTATTATTGTTCCCTCCCAATAATTACTTTATAACGCTTAAATATGACACATTACACTGTAATAAAAACACAGTAAACTTTGACATACTAATTTTAACCAAAATATGCCAGAGTGGATTCAAAATCAACTATTTTAACATCGGATTCTAAAATTATTGCATCAAAATGCCTGGAGAATAAAAAAAGGGGGGGAATTATTGAGTGTATCAAAGGAAAAGAACTTTACTGACCGACTGGTGTATGTATGTTTTGCCAAACATTGTAGTTAAGGTAAACGGACAGAGCATATATGCAGTGTTGCAGAAAAAGCAAAGAAACGAATTCCAGTCGCCAATACCCGAACACTCTTCATGACACTACTTGTAGCATATCATGCATTTGATCCAATTTTCGCTGCGTCTGTCACTAATACACAGCCCTGAACAGCAGAGGCACTTAGCGTCAACTTAAAAATGGTCAATGTTACATTCACGTTAACAGCTGATAATTGGCCAGACAAGGCTCCTCACTTCCATCCGTTAGACCTAAGCCTGCCCTTGGCATATCTGCAAAGGGCTGGATGAGCAGGAAACACGAGGAATATTCATAGTCTTTGTGTGGACAAACAGAGGCTAAGTTCCTTCTTAAAAGACCCTCTGCTAAATAAGCTGTGTAATTAACTCAAACTGAACAGAAACCAGCTTAAGAATAATGATAGGGTTGCTAACAGGATACAGTCATTTACAGGGACATCTATTTAAACTGGGGCTGGTAGACAATCCCTAGTACATTAGACGAAAACAGGCATCTGAAATGGTATCATGTGTTCTTTGTGACTGTAAGGCACTGGCGGTATTAAGATTTAGGCACCTGGGTCATAATTTCTTGAGATCGGGAGACTTCACCAACATCTCTGTCAGCAACGTGAGTGCACTTTTTTCGAACTGTGGGGCTGCTGAATGCTTACGCCAAGGGTTAAAAAAAAACAAATGTTCAAGGTGCAAGCATCACTGTGGTACCTGCCCTGGTGTACTCAACTCTACTTTCATGTTAAATGTACGAAGCCACTTCAAAAACTGAATGTGTCAAATCTTGTCCTAACCTTTTTCAGCTGAGAATCCACCAGCTGCAGTGCAAGGTTAAATTTCACTCAGTTGCCTCTCAGCCTATCAGTATCAAGCTAGAATTGGCTTAAGTTCTGAATACAAGCCATAACTCAATCACATACAAAGCACTGGAAGTACAATGTGGGCCTGTGATGCATTATAGAAAGACTTATGGCCATACCATCATAAGAATATCAATGTTCCTACTAGAAAATGTACGTGCAGTGATTTAATTGCTGTCACATGAATATCAGTAAAACACTGTTGCTATTGGGCTGCCAATGCATCTATGGAGACTAAGAGTTACAGACCACCAAGTACAATATTTAAAATACTGAACTCAGCACACACCAGATTAAATTTAATTATCAATTTTGTAATTTTATATATATATATATACACACACACACACACATATAATTCCCCACCCACCACCACCCCCCCCCCCACTCCAACAT
>Ga0123352_10008055_pt1 | contig 16359 bp, 10 predicted proteins | sample TergutLab28metaG_FD_89700 | JGI IMG/M metagenome (GOLD analysis project Ga0123352, IMG submission 89700) | Labiotermes labralis P1 segment gut microbial communities from Petit-Saut dam, French Guiana - Lab288 P1 | ecosystem: Host-associated > Arthropoda: Insects > Digestive system > Gut ... | reverse complement strand
TTCTTACAGCCCTCCCAAACCGAAAAAAAAATGAAAAAAAAGTTTTTTTAACAAACCGCCAATTTTTCCTAGTTTAAACCCTTAAAAAAAAAAAAAAAAAGAAGAACAAATCTAAACCATTTTCTGTAGGAAACTAACACTGTGTTTCAGGAACTCTCTGTAGTTGGCACGTTACCAGCACGGACTGTGACCTGTCGGACACCTAAGTTTGCTGGCAGCCTCGCAGCATTCTCCCATTCATGACACAATCTTGACAAGAAATCGAAGCTTTCTCCCTGACTGTCTTCATTGTACTCAGTTGTTTGGCTTGGCTGGTATATACCTAGAAATAAAATGAACTTCCAATCTTTATCGTTGCACCATGCATTCTGTAGTTTATTTAATTAGTACACCAACAAATGCATATATATTCATTTAATGGTCTAAAATTCACATTAAAATGCTCCTACATTTTTCGATTATACGATCATCCTTAGGGAGCATATGGCTCATTCTGGACAGTATACAGCTTACACAATACACAAGACATGCTGCCACAGCACCAACTCAACATAACGATGTAAATCACTGAGTGTTTTTAATCTATAACTTTAGCAAGGAACAATGTATGCTCCCTGAGAATGATCATATGATCAAAACATGTAGGAGCGTTTTAGGTGTTTTAATGTGAATTTTAGATCATTAAATGAATATGTGTGCATTTAATTAAATACATAAAATTAAATTAACTTCCAAATTTTAAAATTATGTTTCGTAATACAACCCATAATTTCAACACCACTAATACTAAAACTCGCAAAGGAAAGAGCTGGATAGATTAAAGGATGACAAAATATTAGAGCACTGGGCCAGATACTTCAAAACTCAACTTGAAAAAGAGTATAGTGAAGAAGAGGAGAGTGATGAAGATATGTTTCTGACAGCTGAACCTCTTGTAAAGGAACCGTCCCAGGAAGAGATGGAAAAAGCATTGGGTAACCTTAAAATAAATAAGGCACCCGGAGAGGACAACATTACAGCGGAGCTTATTAAAAACACAAGCCATGAATTAAAAAAGAGGCTTCATGCATTGATGTGTAAAATATGGACAGATGAAAAGATGCCAGACAATTGGAAAATAGGATTGATTGTCCCCTTATTTAAGAAAGGTGACAAAATGGAGTGTGAAAATTATCGAGGAATAACGCTACTAAATGTCACATATAAAATACTCTAAAGTATCATACTGGAACAGTTGAAAGAGTACTTGGAAGAGATTCTGGGAGAGTACCAATGTGGCTTCAGACCACAAAGAACAACAATGGACCAAATACTTGTAGTAAGGCAAAAACTTCAAAAATTTTATGTGCATGATATTGACCTCAAACTCTTCTTCATTGATTTTAAAAAAGCTTTTGACAGCATAAACAAAAAAAAAAACTGCTAGAATCACTAATAAGTTGTGGGATACCCAAAAAGATAGAACAGCTCGTGAAAATGACACTTGAAGGAGCCCAAGCCAACGTAATAGTGGATGAGGAAGTAAGTACCCCTTATGTCACAGGTAGAGGGGTTAGGCAGGGAGATGGTTTGTCTGCAACACTGTTCCTCATTCTTCACAGAGCACTGAAAAACCTGGAACAAAGCAACACGATTTTGAACAGACTCCCAAAAATCTGTGGATATGCCTCTGACATCTTGGTAAATGCAAGGAGCCTTCCAGCTCTTGAAGCAATGTGTGCTGAGAGAAGCAGGTAGTCGGCCTGGTAGTAAACCCTAACAAGACCAAATACATGAGACCTTTAGCATCTCCATCCCGCAGATCAGTGAAAGGGGCAACAATAAATGGTGTAACTTAAGAAGGAGTAGCATAGTTTATATACTTGGGTTCGCTAATCAGTAATGATAATAGCGTGGAAAAAGAAATATAAAGACGTATTTTGGCCGGAAATAGAACTTATTTTGCCACTATAAGTCTCTTCAGGAGTCGACTTCTATCCAGAGCCACTAAAATTATATTATATAAGACACTAATAAGACCGGTAGTGTCATACGGAATGGAACCATGGACGTTGGCGAAGAAAGAAGAACAAGCTCTGCTAATTTTTTAAAGGAAAATATTTAGAAGAATATATGGCCTTAAATATGGAAATGGGGAATGGAAATGTAGGACAAATCAAGAACTAGATGAGATGAGCAAAGGAGAAAATATAGTAAAATGGATACACGGGCAAAGGATAAGTTGGTTAGGTTGCCTGGAGAGAATGGAGGAGGACAAGATGCCCAAAAAGATCTTCATTGAAGAACTGGAAGGGATGAGATGAAGTGGAAGACCCAGAAAAGGATGGAAAGAGGAAGTACAAAGAGATTGTCAAGTGCTGGGAGTGAGAAGATGGAGAGAGTTGGTGGCAGACAGGAAAGAATGGAAGGATATTGTTCGACTGGCCAAAGCCCACAGTGGGTTGTAGTGCCAATGGAATAATAATAATAATAATAATAATAAAACTCTTCATTAGTCTTCATATCTAGTTCACATTCTCACAGTCTGTTTTCTTCAGCTAATAAACTCCTTGCAGCAGAGGCCTTGAAAAGTTAGTGGTTCCCCTCAGCTAGTCAAGAATCTCCTCACATTTTATGGAACCTAATGGTTCAGTACTTTGGTTGCAAGAGCCTGCCATTTGTTTCTATCCTGCGCCAGATGAATCCAGTTCATGCCCTCCCATCCTGTGTCTTTAAGGTACTTTTTAATATTATTCCTCCCTCTTGTATTCAGTCTTGTAAGTAGCTGTTTTCCTTGACATTTTCTCACCAAAACTTCTGCACATGTCTTTGTTTCATCCGTTGATGTCACGTGCTCAGCCCAATGCAGCCTCACAACACCACAAGCTCCTCATGATGCACTATCCTTTGTCTGCCATGGATATACACATTCTGTTGACCACTTTGTTTCCATGTCCCTACTATTAGGATGAATGAGACAAGAAATGCATAAAAATTATGGTGGGAATACCCTTGAAAAAGGAATGCTTTGTCAGACCAAGAAGGAGATAAGGGTAAGGGTACAGTGAATTGTAAAATGTCTGTTGTGAAGACAGGAGTTGGATGGAACTGGATGAGGATCATGTCTGGTAGCCTTGGTGCAAGCAGTGTTGAACCATTTTGAATTTTCCTGTTGGACTGCCAATGTTAGTTACACGCTTATGGGTTTTTAAGACTTCAAGGCAGGTATTGATCTTTTGAGGCTATTGTCTAGGGTTGATTTGTTAGTTATACTTGCTGTTTTAAAGTTCTTCCCACATTGTAGGAGACCAGTAAATTATTGACCTTACAGTCTTACCTACACCTGAAATGGAAATGAATACTTTTGGTTTAACTGGTGCTCTGATGATTGCTTGCGCAAGAGATTGTGTTGTATTGACTCGACTTGCCCACACATTTTGCTTGAAACCTGTGGTCCATCGTCGTGTGGGATCCAGAACATTCTGTCCAGCAAGACTTACAACAGCCACAGTGTTAGCAGGCAAACCAGATTCAGCCAGATCAGTCTGAAAGGAATGGAAGACTTGAAATCTTATGTGCTTATTTGAGTATACCTTTCAGAAAGTAGCAAGGAATTATTCTGTAGGGTGAGGCTGATGCATACTCAGTTAAAAGGTTTCATTCTAGCACTGCTTTTTCCAGGAACCAAAAAAAAAAAAATTGTATATTCCAAATTTGGAGTATGTGGATTTTCAGTATTTATTTATTCACTTATTCATTCATTCTTTTTTAATGTTTGCCATCCCGAAGTGTTTAACACGTATATAAATATACAATGATGTGTCAGTCAAACACAATAAAACTAATAAAGTTTGTTGTGTTTGACTGAAACATCATTGTATATTTATATATTCATTCATTCATTCATTCATTCATTCATTGCAACTTCAAATCCTTGGTCTACAGCCTGTTTACACCAAGTGTACAGCAATAACAAAAACTTATTACACCGAGGCCATTCTCACACAGGAAACTACTTGCAGTGGGATGGCAATATGACAGTGCATTAGATATATGACATGTTACATGCTTTGCACACTGGAGGCAGCTGACTCAGTTGATATATTTCTTCAATATGAACATGTTATGAAATTAAGAGGACAAGGAGAAGAACTTTCAAGGATGCTAAAAGAAGGAATTTCTTGGTTCACTCTTATTTCAGCAAAAGAGGTGGTAACTCAGCAATTTTGTTGTAGCCAGGGAACTACACAAGAACAATGAAAGCTTGAGGTAATTTTATATGGATAGGAAGATGTGGGAAAGTTTGAAACTGCTACTTCATGAATAACCAGGATCTTTCCAGTCATAGAAAATGGAGTGTTCCTCAGCAGGCTTCACAAGTTTAATATTTGCTTCCTCACCCATGCTGGTATAAAGTCAGATCATTTTAACAGCCAGCGATATTCCTGCCATCTGTGAGGATGTGCTTATGACTAAGTGATCAACAACACAGCATGCTAAATTGTCATTGAATCACATTATATCAGCCCTCTGTGAACATGGTATCATGCTGTCTTCAGTGTGCGAGGTCCTGTTTGAAACAGTATTGAGTCATATCACAAGCTAATCAGAGCACCATCTTATCACCATAATTTCTAAAGTAGTGTCCAGTGTGACAGCTCCCTTAGGTGTACACTGCAAGTGGATTCAGTCTTATCTTGAAGGTTTAACCAACACCTGCCCAATTCATGGCAAGGGTTCACTGAACTATGTTAACACTGAAGAAAATACATATATTCTCTTACTAGGTTGTGACCCAAATGTATCACCAGCTTAACACCCAACAGTAGGCATTTATTTCTAAGTGATACTATGGTATTGCACTTGTGAGAGGACTGATTCATTAATTCAGGTCTTAACAATTTCATTAGGAGAGATTTCCCCAAGAATGATTTAATCAAAAGCCTTGTGTCATTTTGAAGATTAAACACCTCAGTTGACATGACCTCATATTACTTGAGTGCACAGAATGCGTGTAATGAACTGGCAGTATTTGTTTTTAATAATCACCCAAGACATCCTTTGTGGTCCAGGCATTCGAGAAACTACAGTTACTCCATATCCTTTACTCCGCAGTAGTTGGCCGAGTGCAGTACCAACAAAACCAGTGCCTCCACCTGAAAACCATACAGTTACTTGAACTTAATAAACACTATTCTGTTGTCACTTAATGCTGCATTATCACCCTTCAGAGCTATGATGCTGAAATCCAGTTATGGTAGTTGGAAGCAAGTAGGTTATGAACAAACATGTTTCCATGATAAATACTGAATAAAATGGCTATGTGTGTATACTGGTCACAGGAGATGTAGTTCATATTTTGCCAGACACAGGCTGAGATCATCCAAAAAATGTGTGTAACATCTTTATTTTGTACAGATTTTTAAAATGAGTAAGTTTCAGTATTTTGTAGTGTTCATAAAACACACAGCCTGAAATATTGCCACAACAAAGAGGCACTTGTACTTACCACTGAGATGTGCATCTAGTGAAAACAGTTCAACAACATTGAGGTATAGGAATATTTAAAAAAAAGTGATTACCTACCTACAATTTGTCAAGACTTATTATTGTATATTACAAGTGTGTTTCCCTTACAAGAATCACATATATTGGGAGACTCATCAAGAGGGTACATCAGAAATCCCTCAGCAGGTGCTTTCCCCAGTAAAAAATTTGAGAAGAAAGTATCACAAATGAGAATAAGTATTATTTAAGTACAGTATAGCATAAGAACTGTTTCAGGTATTCACTAAATTTGAGATTATGTTGACATACAGTTCTATATGTACCAAGTGTCCATTTGTCCGTCCATCCATCCCACCATTTGCTTAATAAGTAATGTGTCAATAAGGCATATGAGTCAAGTTACAGTAATGTACATTCTTTAACCTCCACAATAAATGGAGAAGCGTGGTCAGCTCCATGCTCTGGTTGCTGTACCCCCGGGAACAGCGCTCCCGTATCCACGAAAACATTGGTTAAGTCAGTCCCAAAGCAGGTGTGCTCTTGGGCAAAAGAAAAAATGTCGTCTCTACGGGAACCGAACCCCGATTTATCTGTCTAGGACTTACGTAGCTAATCACATCAACTATGCCCCGTCTTAACAAGCGACCTTGGGAAAGTGTTTAACAAATTATGCACAGTTATCCAAAGAGCTAAAATGAAGCCCTTCGAGGCCTTTGCAAACGTTCGGCGAAATCCGACCTCTTGTTGCGTAGGCAATATCGGGAGAATCGTTTCGGAAGGTAGCACAGGATGCAAAAATATTGAATCGTTCGAGATTCAACTTGTGGTAATAACATGCATTCTCTTACCAACAAGCACTGATCCCATTACGTTGGTCATCTTGGGGTGTTACTAGCCCGCTTTACACGTTACACATTTAATCAGCCATATTACAACTTGCGGATAGCGACTCGTTTTTGTTCCGTGTATTGCACTCGGTATTTGTCGCTGTAGTGCTTATTATAACGAAGAGGCGTGTTGTGTCATCAAGTTACTGCTGCAGCGTTTGTAGAAGTTACGTGCTATTTACAATGACACCGGGAAGAGTGTAGTCGACCACTGTTACAGTAGTGCCAATGGTACGGAAAGTATAGATGTCTCACCACTGCTGCTTAACCATAATTGAGGACTGTGGCAGGTTAGGTTAATGTAGAATGTGAAAGAAATTGTGTTCATTACAGTGATTTTGCACTCGATAAAAAAGAAGTCTCTTGTATGGGACACATTCTTGTGCCACCAAGTGGTGACTGTTGGTATTTATTATTGCTTATGGGCAACACGGCACTCATACGAATGAATAAAGACATACAGTGCACAGTATAACACATTATATATATAGATACAAGATGTTAGCTGTGTCCTTCATGTACTTGCATACAAACGTCAGTAAGTACCATAGAGGCCCTGATCCGTGATAGAGGCTGTTAGCGCGACTACGCGAACACGCTTGCAAATGATTTTTGTATGCGATATTCATGTTTTAGGTAGTCTTCTACATACCAAAAGTTTCACATCGTAATGTAAAGCGTTTAAACCAGCGTCAAGTGAGCATGTTTCATCTCATTTCAGTGTGCCCAGTTAGTATGAAAAAATTGTAATGGTATGTTACATAATAAAAGGTAAAGCAGTCCCATTACAGGCCCAGAGGGTTCTTAGGAAGTTAAGGTTCCCAGATTTCGTGACAACGGCGCAGGATGGTGGTAGGTTGTCAGCCTTACGCACCGGCCGCCTTTACCCACAGGAAATACTCCTGGTACTCATTTCTGTTAGAGGCTGAATCGACCCCAGGGCCATAGTGCGATCGGAGGGATTTTATGTCAATGAAAAATCCACTGACACCAGCTGGGATCGAGCCAGCGACCTTCCGATTTGTAGCACAGCGCCTTAACCACTGTGCTGCTGCGGTCCCCAATGTTACATAGTATTATAATCTTTTGTGACACTGCACACAGATATTTAACACCTGTTTATATTTGTATTTGAAGCCAGCATTGTACTGTACAATGAAATGCCTTGGCTTAATCCTATGAAAGATTTGTTGAATTTAAAAAAATACTATTCCAATTCTGTTGTACAGATTGATCAAGGGTAACTTACAGTAACACAAGTGTTGCATGGTTATTATTACATTTTTGAGCAATAACCTGTGAATTAAAATGGATAATGCTTTATTTGGAAGTTATCGAAATAAATTGGCACTGATTGACAATATTATTTGTGTTTAGAGTGGTGTGATAAATGGTTATAAATTTTTTATGGGAAACTATACATATGGTGACTACATAATAAAATGTGTGGAAAATGACAAACATTAGAGATTGTACCAGTTCCTTCCCAATATACACTTTCATTCATGAATGTCATTGCCAATAATGAGAAAATTTCAAACAAATTCATCTATACACAATTTTAATGCAAGGAATTAGGAAAATCTTCATAGTTCAAATGCTGACCTCGCTTGTTTAAAAAAAAAAATGCATTCTGTGCTGGCTTATAAATTTTCAACATTTTATGACCTAGTCTGACAATCCTAAAGAATTAAGAGGCAAAATTTAAAGTAGTATTAAGAAAATACATGACACTCATTTTCCTCTGTAGATGAATTTTTTGTGTGTAAAATTGCTCTTTTAATACTGGTTTATAAATGTTTATAGTATTTTACACCATAAAACTTGTGTAAATTTGTGTTTATATATCTATTTATATATTATAATGTTGTGGAATGTAATGTAGAAATTTACTGACATATGTTAATTTCTTCCACACCACAGAGCATCATACCCAAATAGGCAGTAAGCTTCATAGTAACTGCCAAAAGAATCCCTCCTATTGCATACAAAAAGTAATATCTGATGTTTATGCACTTTGTTTAGCTATGCAGTAAGATATTTCTACCTGAATTGTAAATAAACCTGTCAGCCACTGAAATATTCATATCCACAATGAACATGAATGCTAAATTGGAGTTTTGAGTGCATGTTTACTGTCTGTTGTAGATGCAGCCAGGATAGCCTGGTTGGTATATCAGCTGGGCTACACGCTGAATGACAGACAAATTAGGGTTAAATTTCTGGCAGGAACAAGAGATTTTCGTTTTCTTCATAGTGCCCAGGCTGGCACTGTGGCCCACCCAGTCTCTCATTTAGTGCATAATGGATGCTCTTTCCATGATATTTTCAGATTGTAACCCTTTGTCTACCATCCTGGAGGGACATTAGTCAAGAACTTGCAGTCCTAAGTCTTGAAGGATGATGTTGATTTTGGAGTGAGTGAGGACTGTTACAGAATTCCCTTTTCCCAGCACACCAACAATGAATTGGTTGTCAACTAATGCTCCTCAGCTGAGAGGAGTTCAAATGTTGAAGGTATGAGTTCATGTTGTTCAAGGTGAGAGTGGCTTAGATATTCAAATTAAAAATTCCATATAAGATTTTCCAAAATTATTTGAAATGCAAGTATAGGAATTACCCTTGAGCTGCTTGCCATCTGGGTTATGAAGCAGTATAATCTGGTAGGTGGTCACTACATACAAAATTACAAGGTGTCATAACCTAAAGAACACAGCCGATCTTCATCACTATGAACATGTAAAATTTTATGTTGGAACTGCCAGGTTTCATCACACATTCACTTACATTTCTTCCATGAAAAAGCTATTTGAGTGCACAGAGTCAAGGAAAATGTTGAATTGGATAAGCTGTGGTAGGGGTCATGGTTGAACCCTCAGGAGCTCTGGTAACAGGAGATAGGGTAAGGTTTTGAATTAAACACTAGGCGTCATGGATGGAGGACCAAAGTTGGGCATGTAGAGATGGCCAGAGACAAAGCAGTCAATCCATGTGCACACCACCAAAGAATGAAATCCTGGTATTAAAAACTGAAGACTTCTGTTAAAAAAAAACTGTAGACTTCTGTGTGAATGTCAGTGTTGATTGACAGTGACTGAAGAACATCAATAAAAAAAGGATGACTTTGATTTTGGATGGAATGAAGTGCTCACAGGAAGTGTCCTGCATGTTGCCTGACCGTCAGGAGCTAACATTTGTTTATGAAAATGTTGTTTGAATTCTCTTTTTTTAATGATGCCCATGTACATACCACAGATTACTGCAAACTCCAGTGGGTGATTGTAATTTTCAGTTCTTTTAAGTTTTATGTAATTATTATGTTTTATTAACACTGCTGCTGTGGTGTCTGTGAAGAAGCTGTTGCTTCAACTGATAGTCGTCATGGATGCTGGAGTGTGGTGGAGCACCCAGTAATTGTGTCCTGCCCACTACAAAGAGTGCCTGTTTTGAAGGTGTGCCTTGTATTAGAGGTTTGTCATTATTAAAGCACTACACTTGTGTTTGATTGGCTGGGAAGTTCCAGGACAGCTGTACAGTGGGCTGTGTGGCACTTATTTGTAGGGACAGTGAATATGGAAATGTGTTTACTCCCACTGCAGGATTTTGGAGATGGTTGGTTGTAAATGCCTGTTTCAGTGACATATGAGGATAACATGGAAACTATTATGAGGTAAATGTATGTCTGCTTGCCTTCGTGTACTTGGGAAGTAAAGGTGCATTCTGGCCTCATTACACACCCTCTGCATGTAACTTGGTGTACTGGGTGATTAAAAGTTATAGTATGCAGTACTGTGGGATGGGCAGATTATTTGGAGCAGGAAATTTAAATAAAGTGTTCTTTGTAACAATTTTCAAGTTTCAATTAAAGTACTATAAAACCAAGAACTTGGAAGTGATATACTATTTGCAGTGACAGAAATGTGCTTTGAAGCGTGTTTCAGATCATTATTCTCCAAGCAACTCACATGTGATTGTGATGTGAATCCCCACATGTATGTGTTGTGTAGTCCTAATTTATTGCAGGGGACTTTAACCCTTTCGTGCTGGACATTGGCCACATTTAGCATGCAGTGTCGGGTTTACATAAGGGAACTCAGCTAAAATCCTTGCCAATAACATGCACAGTATTGGCAGCCACTTAAATATTTGCCATTTTTAGTCTGCCCCTGGGCATTTAATTTAGACACAGAAGGGTTAAATAAATTGTACAAGATTGTGTTGATATCATACCATTACTGTGTGGTTATAGACAGGAAAAGGTTAGGTTCATGTAGTTCATGATGGTCCTGTTGTGAACAACAGCTGTAAGGGCAAATAAAAGAAACTGTAGCCACTGCCAACTTTTTGGTTAAAAAGAGGTGCTTGTGCTTACTACATGACAGCGGGTAAAGTTGAAAATTCTTTGTTCCAAAAAATCAAAGAAAACAATATTTTTTAATATTATTGCTTCACATTTTGATAATATTGCTGGAATAAAAATGAGAAATAATCTGTTTTCCCCAAGTTACGAATTGTTGTATTCATATAATGTGTCACCATAAATGAAGGTGCTGATGGACCATACTGTTATGTTTGTCACAAAAGAGCATGCTTTTCATTCAGTTTCCCATCCCTGACTGGGCTGAAGGTTTATGAATATCACTTTTTTTACTTATAAAAGCATCAAGATGGTCAAATGTGTTTTGTAAGGGTATTTTGGTTTGACCAGATAAAAGGTTTATACCATTTTTAAAGGAATTTTGCTGGTCATGAGGATTTTTTATTGTCTGAGGGGTATGATGACATGAAATGGATTAAACCATTTCACATACATTCAGATTTGTCCCCAAAATGATATGTTAGCATGCAGAACTACCATTTTAGATCCACAGTGTGGTGGGGTAGGGAAATAGTAACTCAAATTGTGTGGGCCTTTTTCTCTTCCTCTTTTGGATGGACTATAGTGATATTTCTTGCCCTAACTAATTCACCATATTTGCAGTGCCATGCCCAAATTGAAAGTAGAACAGTGGATTTATGAAATGCATTGTTGTGCACAAGATGATCCGTGCCTATATGGTCATACTTTCCTAACATACCAAAATTCGTGAGGTAGCCATTTTGAAGGAGTAACCACTACTCAGGCACTAGACCACTAGCGACACATACGACCAGTTGATGCACCCCTACTTATGTTCCCTTTACCTTACAGTGAAAACGATCACGTGGAGCTCATATCTTGGTTGGGTTGATTATTGAATTTCTGGTTACCTAGCCATTCTATTTTCTTCTTTTCAACTATTTTTCCTTTATCACATTGTTATGTGGTGTGCAGAGAGATTCTGTGAGCACCACATGACAAAGTGTGAAAGGAGAAAACACTCACAAAGAAACCAGTACTATCACTGGAACACTGAAATATCATATTCAATGAAACAGGTCATCAGCAAACTAAGACATGTTTCCAAATGAATCCCTATACTGCAGGATGAAGGGAACTTGAGTACAAATACATCACGAATTGTCTACGGTTGGTACTAGCTGTCTAGTGATTAGCACACTGACTTAGGAATGAGATTCAAAAGCAGATGAATCAAGTTATCCCTGACCACACCATGCAAAGAGGAGCAGACATATAACTGCACTGATTTGCAACCTCAGCAGTAGATGGAGGTGAGTGATCAACTTAACATCCACACAAATTGAGCTCCTTGGAAAAAATCTCCAGCATTAACTGCATACATTGCTTGGTGGGCCCCAGAGCTGCTGTGGACATTTTGGAGACGAGATAAAACCCTAGTCTCTGCTGGGAATTGAACCCTAGATAGTCCAGCCGATACCATAGTCACTATGTTCACTGCACTCGCTGTGTCTCCTGAGTTAGTTTTGTGGGAGTTTTAAGTATATTGTTACTGTACTTTGTCTAGACATTTTGTAGTGACTAAAATGAGAATTAACAGCAGATTTTTGTTTTGCAGAGAGCAGGGTGAGAGGTAATGACATGTCCGTGCTAGAGAGGGTTTGTCTACACTGCAGGGAAAAGCAGCACATTTTGAGACAGGGCACATAAAGAACTGCAGTTTCTACGGTAAGACCATTCTTGTCACACCACATGTACCATACTGCTTCAGCACCAGTACAGGGGTGCTGATAAGTCCTTAGCCCGACCCTGGAAGGAAACAAGCTACAGCGACCAACGCTTACAACACTATACCAAGACTTATGTTGTTTGTATGCCATAAGTCTTGGTTGCTGTAGCTTGTTTCCTTCCAGGGTCGGGCTAAGGACTTATCAGCACCACAGTACATACCCTTATACTTTTTCACAATTGTTTGGCTCATTTAATTGCTTGAAAGTGCGTCTGTAAAGTACACACTGTTACAGAAATTGAGGCACTGGTGTCTCTTGTCCAACGGAAGAAGAAATGTGATTAACAAACTGCAGCACTGCTGTTGTTTGGCAAACAAATGAAACAAAGGGCAGCAAGAAGAAAAGATGACGTACATCATCTTGTGTGTTGCTGTAGAGATTTGAAGATTTTATTGTGAACTGTCTTGAAACGTCCCACTTTCCCTGAGAGTCTGCAGCCTGTGAGCAAGCCAGTAAGAATCAGAACAGGACATTTTCAGTAGCAACTTCCTGACCCATCGGTAGGGCCTAGCCAGTACTGGGAAAAGGTCTTGGGAACGGGAGCAGTAAATTGCTTTCAGGTGTGGAGTACTGAAAGAAACACAAAGATTATGGTCTTACAGGATGTGACTGCAGTGTGGTGGACAGTTACTGATAATTTGAGGGCACCATCACTGTTTATGCACCTCACACCACATGATATGCCACCCCAGAGGAGTTGGTCACTCTCGTGAAACTGTTGCACAGAGTGCGTTTCACTAACAGTAGAGTTCCGTGTGTATATGGCACCAGTCCTTGCTCCCTTTCGCTAGTGAAAGGGCCCTTAATATGGGACACAGAGCAGTACCGTGTTCCCAAGTGCAGACCTCACACTGCTCTAACTTTCTCTTTCTAAGGTCACTACAGACACAGCTGTGGGCAACAACAACCCTCTTGCCAGTACGTTTGGGAGCTATTCTGAAAAGAAAGGAATATTCCAAATTTCATTATGAGCCTTGAACGTGGAGAATAATTACCTAGTCCTCATGCACATATTAGGTTTGGAATGAATTCAGGAATTTCATCTGATTAAAATACAACAATGACATTCAAAGTTACTCATATTTGAGTGAATGGAACTTCGTATGTGCTGGGTGCTGCAATAAAGTACTGTACAATAAGACTTAGCAAAATCTGACAAAAAAAAAAGCTCACAAAATAAGTCTCAAAGTTCACATAAGTCACCATTATAGTGTAAAACTTCGATCTGTGAAAGGCAAAGAAATACTTCTAAGTTTCATCCCTAGAACACACAGAGCGCAAAGGTCCCACATCTTCTAAACACAAGGCATTAAGGTAGGTGGTCTTCATTTCTTGTTTCCTTGCATGCAGTGTGAGCTGTGCCCCCCGATCTGGTAGAGAACAGACCCATGCCCTTCATATCCTTTACTTCTCTTAATTCTTCCCTTGTTTAAATGTTCTTGTATCCTGCATGGATGAGGCTTCCATGGGGATGTAACTGAAATCTGCGCTCTTGTGGGATTTTATGCATTGTACGGAATTACTATGCCATGTCAAATCCAAAAAGAGTGCAGATCTTGCTGTAGCCTTCCTATGTCTGTTTGCGCTTCACTTATACCTTCTATTTAACTTTTTTGACCAGTGGTGCCTTACTTCTGGTGCATCTGATCCCGCTTTCCTCTCCGTCTGCTTTGAGTACTGTCATGTATGTAGCTTCCAATTCCTGGATTTGGTCCCTCTTATTTCTTACATGTTTTCCTCATCTGCCCTCCACCTAATCCAATCAAATTCATTTATATCCCTTTTTCTGTGCCTTTTATTCCATTCCCGTTTTACTATGTATTTCTCACCTTCCTCCTTGCATTCTGTAACTTTGTGTCCCATTTCACGTAGCACTACGGGGGGGGGAGTACTGCTGGTATGCAGTACATGATATGAACATCTGCAGTGTATTTAAAGAAATAAAGGAAATGTGCATATGAGTGTTACTGTTATTTTTGTCTCACTCTGCCATAAATCCTACCTCTGTACATTATCTTAATTTAATTCTGCTGACCTTTATAGCTCATTCTGTTCTGTCATTACATCTTTTATTGCTCTAGGTCTTTTCCAGGTTCCAAAGTTTTATTCATTTTCAACTTCGTTTCCTCCATTGAACCCCTTTCTCGCCGATGTGTGTGTGTGTTTTTATATTCAATCGTCGCTTCATCCTTCAAAATGTCACGTTTCATTCTGCGTGATTTTTCCCGATACTTTTCTTTCCTACGCCACTCCTTCCCCTCACGATATACCTTATTTAGAAGATTAAGTACAATGGCGTCGCTGGACTTATGGGCGCTAAGGGCAATGTACTGCAGTGGTAATCACATTTTTTAAATTTGATTTTGAAACATAGCAAATGCGTTCTGTCTTCGTTTGGCGTAGGAAACCAGCGCATTTTGTGGGTAAGAATTTAAGTATTTCCATGAAGAACTATGTGGTTTAACCCTGCCATCTAATGACGGCTTTTAGTACTCTAAGCGCTTCGGAGTAGCTGCAGGTACTTCTCCGCATACCTCCTCGGCTGGTTTAACCAGGCTAGACTTTATACGAACAGTAGTTCTGGACACAAAGCACTGCATGGAGTAATCGTACCGCATGTTGTCGGCTTTAGACCCCTTCTGCTTCATATTCCTCCATAATGTTCTTAGCTATGCCTCCCCTTCACCTTGACACCTCTTCCATTTTCATATACAGATAAAATGGCTATCTGGCTGCCATATGTGAAATATTTCAGTGGCCACCGCCCTTTCAGAACTTTGAGTTTTAAAAATTGCAGATACATGCTCACTTTTCGTGTGGCTTCGAAAATGGGGACGTATTATTCCCAAAAGTAAAGCATTTTCAATTAAAATACATAACATGCAGTTTTGTGACTAGCTAATCGACCGATTGCATTGCTTAAGCCCCTCCTATCTAGCTCCGCCCTGTGGCATGAGCATTGCTACAAGTACGTGTCCGCATATCTCCTCGGCTATTGTAACAGCCTGATGCCAGGATGGATTTCAAGTGAAGAATATGGCTGCAATGGTTCATTCGCCGTAATTCATAATAAAATTCGGCTTGCTGTTAGGAAAGTCGAGGAGGTAACCGGAAAAACTCGGCCTTGGCTGTTCAAACCCATCTTCACTTCATATACAGAATATGCTGTAAAATAATGCAATTTATGTAATCACCCTATTTGTTATTAATGGCCTTTCAACCACTGTGCTTTGTTTAGCTTTTACTTTAGTTATGCTCCCCCCCACCCCTTCTTTTAAACCCACCTTCAATTCTAAGTAAATACATAATGGTACATTAGGTTTCTGGACGAACGGGTGAGTACTTTCAGCGTTCGACCCCTTTAGAAAGTTTTAGTTTTAAAAGTAGAATATTTTTTTGGGGCTTACCAAACAAGAAAATTTGAGAGCACTAAACAAATATTTTCATTAAAAACGCATTCTCCTTCCTTTGGGTTCTAGCCAATTGCCACCTGCAAAGGTTAAGCTACGCCCCGTGGCATTAGTGTGCTGCAGTTATTTCGCCGTGTACCTCCTCTTATATTCTAACAGCCTAATACTAGTGTGGATTTTATGACGAAGCATTTGGCTGAAGTGATATGTGCCATAACGCTGCCATCTATTGAGGGCATTTTGTACTTTGTGTTAGTATAAATATATACTATGCCAAAGTTCAGTATGTCGACATCTAGTACCCAATGTCGCCAATAGATGGCAGGGGTAGGTGGTAGAGTGCATCATTGCAACCATTTTCTTCACTTAAAATCCATTCTGATATCAGGCTGTTAAAATAGCCAAGGAGATATGCGGACACGTACTTGTAGCAATGCTCATGCCAC
>Ga0123352_10008054_pt1 | contig 16360 bp, 8 predicted proteins | sample TergutLab28metaG_FD_89700 | JGI IMG/M metagenome (GOLD analysis project Ga0123352, IMG submission 89700) | Labiotermes labralis P1 segment gut microbial communities from Petit-Saut dam, French Guiana - Lab288 P1 | ecosystem: Host-associated > Arthropoda: Insects > Digestive system > Gut ... | reverse complement strand
TGGACGTACGGCATTCCCCTCTGGGGTACAGCAAGTAATTCTAACATCGAAATACTGCAAAGATTTCAAAATAAAGTCCTCAGATCAATCGTCAACGCTCCACGGTATGTACCGAACACTATTTTACACACCGATCTACAGATATCCACAGTAAAAGCAGAAATAACTAGCTTCAGCACCAAATACCGAGAAAAGCTAATCACACATTCCAGCGAAGTCATGCCCGCCCTACTAGACGAAGAAGAACCAAGATGATTAAAACGTGTCAAACCAAGTGAACTAACCACAAGGTTCTTATAAGTACCGTACACAGGTACGAGAATATTTGATGTGAGGATATTCAACGGAATATTACTCCACAGGTCATGCGATATCAGCGTAGGATATAAGGTTAAGAGTACTTATAGTCTGTAATAGACTGATGGTGCAATAAATGAGTAAAAAAAAAACTAGATATTCACGCGCTGGGAAACTACTAGCTGTACTGCAGTCATCTTGCGCCTCCTCGATGACGCAAGCAATGATGCAAAGAATATTGGCAAAAGTAAAACGGATTACGCGAATGAGAATCTGTCCCAGTGGTCGTTTTCCCATAACAAATCCCACAAACGTCGTCCTACCCGTGAACTCCGGCTTCTGTGATGGGAAACGGACAGTTAACAACACCAGACATGACGCATGATTTTCCGAGGCTAGAAAAATGCGAGAGGTTAAGTGAACCAGACAACAGAGAATGAATTGACCTTTGACATTGACTCGTTATTTGTATCACACAAATTTTGCAACACGTTTTTAAACAACACTAAATGTTACTGTTTATATTTACCTCGGGGACATTTCTATAACTGGAGCTTTGTCTTTCGAAACTGGAATGAATCGCACTGTTTATATTTCTCTGTGTTTTTATTTCAACGAATGACTGACAGTCGGAATAATTCAGGAATTCGCAAAATTGTGACGACGTGGAAGTAAATGGAACAAGGCACGCAGTGTAATTGTAAACGTCATATTGAGGCGATTCTGCTTGAACCATTTCTGCTGTGGAACAGCAATAAATATTACATATTCTGAGTGTGTATCTGTAGTTCAGTTATTCAAGACTTACAGCAATTGCACCGTATTGTTTTGTGATGTGTAGCTGACGGGTTGTACCACATTTTTTCACAATATCTAATAAATTGCACGATTTTCGAAAAAAAATAATTTACTGATATTAAAATATGTGTTTTGGTTGCTCTGATTATTTTGTTTGAAAAATTTCTCATCTAAGAATAATTAATCAAGATGTTATCATAAAAATATGTAAAGTAATTTTCAGATTTAATGAAACTTGAAATACGTCGACGTATTTGCGAAATACATTAAAAAAACCAGATTTAATTAAAATCTTTCCAGTGATATCCGAGTTGTTCAAGCGGACAGACAGACAGACAGATATGACGAAGCTAATAATCGCTTTTATCAGTTTCGCAAACCCACCTAAGTACAAAACCGAAAATACATTTGACAGTATTCGAACACGCAGCCCAGCAGCTTTACGTGTCAATTGTCACACTTAGAATATGAGCTGTAGGCATAACCGTTATCTGTATTATATCAATATTCAGTCCCTTCTTCCCAATAAGCGCTAAGAAACGCACCTCATTTTACAAAATGATAGCGGTGGAAATTGTTTTGAGAACATATATAATCACAAGTACGTGAAACAGATTAAAATGAATAACTGCAAATAAGATCAGCTCTCAGCTGTAGAAAAGAAAACGCAACAGATCACGAACGAACGCGTGTTTCGGTCTGCTTGCTGAGCTTTTGGTGAAATAATCGTGCCGTAGAGACTACATTCTGCAAGGTTGGTGCACCATGCAGCACGAATTTTTAAAGCCAACTAATTCTTCAGAACAGCCTGAAGATGTAGAAGTCAGAGGGTCGTTCAGTTCCTTGCCAGCATTTCATCCTGGATATAAAGACAAAATCCGACCATGCGTTTATTTAAAGAAACTGTTAGAAAGGTCGGAGATAACGTTGAATGATACAGTCATAGCGAGTTTGAATGGACAACAAATAAAGCAACCTTATTCTTAGTTGGAGTATTGTGTGTAATATTCCTGAATGTATCGTTGACCGTGGGCCACTCGCTGAATTAGTACACCAGTGCTCCCATCGTGACCAAATAATTTATTTTCTGTAATTTTTTCACTGACACATTTCGATTTGTTTAAGTACGTACCGCGCGTCTTATACAGTTCATTATCCAGACCAACAAAAACACAAAAAATATATGTTTATCTCAGTATTTAACCAACTTGATGCACAAAATTTGTTTCACAAAATATTTTATTTCATGCCTCTACATGTTTCGTACACATGTGCTCATCATCAGGAGGTATCATCCATCACACCTAGAGGTGTGATGGATGATACAAGAGGCTGTGTAATGCAATTTTGACCTCCTGATGATGAGCACATGTGTTCGAAACATGTAGAGGCATGAAATAAAACTTATTGTAAAACACAAATTTTGTGCATCAAGTTCGGGCACATGTGCTCGAAACATGTAGAGGCATGAAATAAAACTTATTGTGAAACAGATTTTGTGCATCAAGTTGGTTAAATGCTGAGATAAATATACTGAGATGCACGGTCAGCAAAACATCAATATATATATTTATCAACCATAATTTATGCAACGAAGTTACTGCTAAATGTGTCACTTTATCCGCATCATTGGCAGGGAGATTTATGTTTCTATTTTGCTGAAGTCCACGATAGCAAAAGAAGCATAGGACTCCCTGCAAATGATGTGGATGTATCGAAACATGTAGCAGTATTTTCGTTATTTACGTGTAAAATATTATCGATATATATATATATATATATATATGGTGGGCGTTTGTTGGTCTGGATAATAAAAAGGTATACTTAGTCTTTTAAGTGACTGTGACGAAATTAACGTACAAGAATCAAGAGCGGCAAATTAAGGCTTTAAAATGATTTGAAGTTCAGGTGACCGTGCGTCGTGAAAACGTCTTATAATAAAACCAACTAGATGCACTAATTTCTAAACTTTATTTTTGGAATAAAACTCTACATGTTTCGGACAGTGGAACTATCCATCATCAGAGGGGTTTCACTGTACACACAGCAATACATACTGTATGACATACATCATTGCTGTGTGTACAGTGAAAAACTCCTGATGATGGACAGAGTAACTGTCCGAAACATGTAGAGTTTTATTCCAAAAATGAAGTTGAGAAATTAGTGCAACTAATTGGTTTTATTACAAGAAATTAACGCTTAAATCATTTTGCATTATTATGTATTAGCATTGTATACATTGGTAGATCAGCATTATGCATTTCGATTTAAGTACATGCAAAGTCCTTTCACAAGAAAACAAAGTCACTGATATTAATGAGGCTAGACGAGATAATTCAGCCTTAGATTATGCATTAGAATATCGGCCATTGTTTACAGGAAGTACTAAATAATATCTGTGTTTGAATTACCCCGGAAACGTCTCTCGTAATTGACTTCATGAGACAAAATCTACTCGGAAAATAGCAAACAACATCCCAGTGAGAGAAATCTAATATTTATGGGAAATACTCTCTATCGTCATTTTAACAAAACTCCTCCAGTGATTCCTATCCTGACACTGTCGAATCCGACGTACATACTTGTGTCATGTTTCAGTAAGTTTCATTTTAATATCATCTTCCTACTGGTGACCATGATTTTCAAGTGGTCATTAACATTCGGATTTAGTACAAACTCACACGTGTATTACTCTCACTGTCCCCATCCTGCTACACGTCTCGACAATCTTTATTTTCTGTAGCGCAACAGACAATGCTCCGCCTAGACCGCCTCACTGTTGAGATTTCTAGATCACGCACGCACGCACACACGCACGCACGCACACATGATAAGGACCCTCTGTACAAGGGGGATTAGTTCTTCACGGAGACCGCTACATACAAAAGACAACAGACACAAGACAGGAACTTCCAAAGCCTCAGCGGGTTTCGAAACGACGATCCCTGCATTAGAGCGGTTGCAGAACTACGTCTTAGACCGGACGGTAACTGGGAAGGGCTTTATCCGGTCCAATTACACATTTATTCTCGTCTATAGATAAATAAGCCAGTTTATATATAGGTATATATACATATATATATATATATATGTGTGTGTGTGTGTGTGTATACAGCGACGCAAAATTTCAGTCGCATATACGCTTTAGGAGTGCGAAGAAAATATCTAGAGCCTACTGTACGCAGCTGTATGTACAGCAATGTGTCTAATGATGAGTTAATTTCAGTCAGAAAACACAACTGTAATTGTATTCTAGATGATGGTATTTATTAGCAAAGTAAATAACTACATGTTTCGGCCTAAAGCGGCCATCTTCATTTATCACAATTACAATTTTGCTCAAAGAGTGTCATGTATATATATGACACACTTTGAGTAAAATTGTAATTGTGATAACCTGAAGATGGCAGCTTTAGGCCGAAACATATAGTTATTTACTTTGCTAATAAATACCACCATCTAGCATACAATTACAGTTGTGTTTTCTGCCTGAAATTAGCTCACCATTAGTCTTTCAAACACACAACGGGGATGGCACATCTTAGAACAGCAATGTCCTGTGTATGATAGGAGTGGCAATATGGTAAAAACGACGAAGCTCTGCGAGAATTGCTTTCAGCAAATTAGCTGGTAAAGACTGACTTTTATCTGGCTCGACTGCATTTGCCGATGTACAGATGTTTGTGAGTGACGGGTCTGAATGACGTGTGAAATCCACTGTATATCAGGATATTCCACTCCACGCCAAGAGGAAGCAGGTAGGAAATGAGAACGAAGCAACAAATATCTAAAAAAGAAGAGAGGGCAGTTCAGGGCACATGTTCTGAGAGGGGGTCTGCATGTCTATCATACTTGCCACACGAATCCAATCGAGCCACATCCGGACCAGGTACTGTGCATTGCTGGCGTGTTTCACGCTATTTTGTAAGTATGTAGTTCCAGTTCGTAATTCAGACTTCGTGGTCAGTACTACACGAGGCATCAATCAGGATAAGTTGTTAATAAAGGAAAACTTTATGTTAACCTATGTATTAGGATCAAGATCTCCTTACCCTTTTGACGCCTAATGTCAACTATAGTGATCGTACCGCACCGCTAACCTCTAAAGTTGCATTTTATATATTTATTCAACAAATATAGGTACTGAATATTTTAAATGTGGTATATGGTCTCCGTTTTTTTATCTTCAAAATGCAGTTTGTTTCATAGTTGTAACGTATTTTGTTCCTGTATTATTCACATTTTGTATACAGGGTGTGCTAAATTAAAAAAAAATAATTCCGGCGCCAAAAGTTTAATAACATCGGAATAACTAGACTAATAAAATCTTGTCGATTTTCTATAGAACCCGAAAGCTAATTATCATAATAAATGGTCATCCACTTGGCCTTATACGGAGACAAAACAAGCTCTCAGTGACACTGGTTTTTTAAGTTGCAAACTACTGACGGGGAGAGGTGAAGGTAAAGCAGTTCCATTACAGGCCTTGACAGGCCCAGAGGGTTCCAGGAATTTAAAGTTCCCAGATTTCGTGACAACGGCACTAGATGGTGGTGACGAGGAGAGAGGATTTGTACATTTATATTAAAACGTATATCCGTACACTAGCGTAGGGTGCACCGAGGTCGGTGGCATGTGAAATATTGAAGGTCCGTTTATTGCACCGAGGCAGGAATTGAAAATCATAATCCAGTCCACAATCCATCCCTTAAAGTATGTTCCAATATTATCTTCGAATACGCGGCCTCAGTCACACCCATTCCTTAGGGTGAGAAAAGAATCTTGACAAACATACAAAACATACATTTCGACAGGGTGGTTTAGAGACATGCCTTGTATCTAGTGAAAGACTTGGCGATGTTCCTATTTTTTAAAGCGGCTTCGAAGTGAATTCAGTGTAGAAAAATTTAGTCTTCTACAAAAGTCCAAACTAATACACAGTACCCAGTGATTATCCCTAATTCCATTAAACCTGCTACATGTTTCGTCTCTGGTAGGACCATATCAAAAAGTCATTTAAATTGTAAAGAAAAGTGTCCATATATATATATATATATGGACACTTTTCTTTACAATTTAGATTGGCATATATATATATGCCAATTAAAGTTACACGAATACAGGGGAAAACTTATTAGAGTGTGGAAGTAAGAGATTTGAAATGTCCATCTTATATATAGTTTAATATAAATAACCAACTACATGCAACAATAACAAATTTTATTGATAATTACAATCAGCTCAACATGTTTCGGGCGATAATTTCGCCCATCCTCAGGAGCACTAGACTGTGTTTACAGCTTGTGGTATAAAGCACCAACGATGCTGCATGCTACCTATTTGGCTATTTATATAAATGTATGAATGATGCACGGTTACACAAACACCAAAAATTGATACAGAGTGTTTTTTGTTTCTGCTTATTGACCGATTAGCGCCGATCCAGCGCTCCGTCCGACGCTGCGTCAGCGTTGTGTCCAAAATCGTGGCGCTTCGAGCAGGTTTAACATTCGGTTATGGGAGCCAAACAAACGATCGCTGTGTTAATAACATTTAGGAAGTCTAATAAAAACTGACTTGAGCGTCAGCCCCGCGCTTATCGGTGAAGCAGGAAAAGAAACACCCTATATTCGCAAAGATGTAATTTTGTTAAATATACATAGACTCATTACCTATGATGAAAAGTGTTTTGATCTTGTTGGTCTAATATATTAAAGTCTTCAAATATAATTACGTGGTAATATGCAGCACTAAAATTTAACTCTTTTTATGTATGATATACGTTCAAACGCTTTATACATTTATAATGGGGTTTTAATATGAAAGGGGACAGACAGCTCCGTCTTAATGTAGTATAAAATTTTTCCTGTATCAGCGTTTATAGAAGGCTTCATGATGGCTAGCACTTAGAGCCGAAACATGTAGCCGCGAATCAAGCTGATAAAAGCCAGTTTTGTTTGTGACTCATTTAATCCATCTACCTAAAATTAACTCTGTTTTTAAATTCCCCGTGGAAGTAATTTTCTCTTAACATGGGCTTTTAACATTCCCAAAAACTCGATTCCTGTCACTATTTTAGGCAAGACGTTTCCCAAACGGCCAACGTGTCTGTGGTTATGTCTGTGTCTGTGTGTCTGTGTCTATATCTGTGTCTGTCTGTGTCTGTGTCTATGTCTGTGTGTCTGTTTGTGTCCATATCTGTGTCTGTGTCTGTGTCTGTGTCTATGTTTGTGTGTCTGTGTCTGTGTATATATCTGTGTCTGTGTCTATGTCTGTGTGTGTATGTCTGTGTCTGTGTGTGTGTCTATATCTGTGTCTATGTCTGTGTCTGTGCCTGTGTCTATATCTGTGTGTCTATGTCTGTGTCTGTGTCTGTCTGTGTGTGTCTATATCTGTTTCAGTGTGTGTGGCTGTCTATGTCTATATCTGTGTCTGTGTTTATGTCTATGTCTGTGTTTATGTCTATGTCTGTGTCTGTGTCTATGTCTGTGTCTATATCTGTGTCTGTGTCTGCGTTCGTGTAATGTAGCTAAGAAGACACAATCAGAGGATTCTCCTTAACATCTGCAACCTGAATTGCAGCTTCTCCATATTGCAATGGGGTTAATCACTGACGCGGTGCGTCTCCAAATGCTCATTAGTCAAACAATGTTGGACAAACTGTGGCTGTGCCTTGGTGTGTGAGTCTGTGTGTCCCCGTTTGTCGGGGATTGTAGGACGGTGGCAGACCTTCGGTTGTTCGTCCCCATCACGACCCTGGTAATCCGCAACTGGGATGCGGCTTAGAGTTGTAGGGATGTGCGGGAAACTGGGGGGTGGGGGGTGTATCCTCACCACCTGTCTGTCACATTGATGGGGTGTATGTAGTGGCGGGGGTGGGAATGTGGTCACAGACTAATGGTAATAAGCTGTACCCACTTCCAGGCCATTCCCACCCCTAACGCTGATGTACACCCTCCCCCTCATACCACCCACAGATGAACAGATTGAAGTGCGTAGTGTGACAGGTAAAAGTGGTAATTAAAGAGGCTTATGTTTTATACGTCTGGGAGATTAAGCGTCATGTTACCGGTAATCCGTGTTATAGCTCCGTACTTCAACGTGATTAGGACAGAATAAATATCTTTACATTTTTATGGTGGTATCTTTATGTTGTCTTTGAGCATACTGCAATTTATGTTGTCTTTGAGCATACTGCAATTTATTACACATTCATATATGGTATATAAATTTTAACGTAATTTCACTGGAAAGGTGGACCTCCTACCTCACGGTATTCAGTTCCTGTGTACTGGTACTTCGTTTTCTTGTACAGTGACCTCATGATGACCCAAACTAGAGATCGAAACTAGTAGCCAGACAATAAACATTCGCAAAACACTGAATTGGGTGTGACTGAGGAAATTCGCTACAAACATAAAATAAATATCACTATCAGTTTTGTCTCGAACAGCATCGACGGGCTTTGATTAGGCCAAACACTTTGATAGAAAATGTTCAAATCTTCTACATGATATTCCCCGATTTGGGAAAGAGCAGTGCTTTTTTGGAAGTTTTCCACTCTTCGACCGTTTGTCATTCTGGTAATAGCGACATGCAGATGAAGATGAGTATGGAGAAATGTTAGAATGATGCTGACAGGGTGAAACCGAAGTACTCTGAGAAAAACTAGTCCAGTAGCCACTTTGTGCGCCACAAAGTTCACATGAGAAGACCTAGGATTGAAACCTGTCCTCCGCTGTGACAAGACGTGGACAATCAACACTTTAAAGACTAAAATCAATAAGTATTATTAAAAATTTGATTTAAAGCTTCATTTTCTGTCCCACATAGAAGAGACTTTTCCTTCATCTGGGAGAACAGTTGGCGGAAGTTATTTAAAAGAATTACTGCTTCTTGTTTGGAAAAACAACAATAGATTTTGTGTCAAAGTCCCGATTTATTAATGCGAAATGAAGTGGTATACATGTATATATATATATATGTGTGTGTGTGTGTGTGTGCGTGTGTGTGTATGTATGTGTGTTTAGGGGCCGGGATAGCTCGGTCGGTATAGCGACTCACTAGGGGCTGGACGGTCCGGGGTTCGAACCCCGATAAGGGCGAGATTTTCTCCACCTGTCCAGACCGGCCCTGGGGTCCACCCAGCCTCTTATACAAAGGGTACCGAGTCTTTCCCGGGGGTAAAGCGGCTGGGGCGTGCTGCTGGTCACCCACCCCCCCATCTAGCGCCAAGGCTAAAGAAAGAGTAGAGTTATACATCTACACCCCCTCTGGACCTTCGTGACCTGTTCTAGGGTAAAATTTTCCTTTATTTTTACCTTTAATATATATATATATATATGTGTATATGTGTGTGTGTATGTGCGAGCTGGACGGTCCGGGATCGAATACCGGTGGGGACGAGATTTTCCGCCTCTCCAGACCGGCCCTGGGGCCCACTCAGCCTCTTATACAAAGGATAATGGGTCTTTAACGGGGGTAAAGTGCGGCTGGGGCGTGCTGCTGACCACTCACCCCCTTCTAGTGCCGCGGTCATGGAAGAGTAGTATACCTTCACCCACCTTCTGGGCCAAACCAGGCCTGTAACGGGATCACTGTACCTTTTTGCCTTTGTATGTATAAAACCAGACAAACGACCGGAGTTCAAGATCTGATAAAGACAGGGATTTTCTATCTTTACAGCCACGTTCAGCCACGTTCGGGAAGACTCTGCGGCCAGTGGGTAAAAGAGTAGAACGGCGAAATTTACTATTGACCTCCAATTAGTGTACAGTTTAAGAATATATGAAGCTCTGTCCACACTCTCACACACGGAACCTTCGTGCGTTATTTAATGATATACACATGTACTGGTGAATGTGTTTATAAAGGTCAAATTTAAGTGTTTACTTATGTAAAAATTTCCTTAATATTTCAACCATTCATTTTTCTCACGCTCTGATGGATACAGTACTAATCAAAACCAGATTTTTTTTTCCACAAAACTAAATTAACTTACTGATCTTTGTCATGAAAATTCTCAGAGTGGCTAGGAAGCGAAATTTTGAATACAGTACTACCTTGCTGAATTTTACGACTATTATGTCTCAATCTCAAAATCCTTTTACACAGATTTACAATTGGCCTTACTGCAGGTTTCCGCAGCCATGTAGACGACACATGCACTCTTATGGGATACTACGCAGGGCAGAGTGGTAATTCCGTGCCGACGTTTCGGTAAAACCTATTGAGTCCATTTTTAGGGACAAACTAGAGGTTCCAAATTCAAGGGTCCTGAAAATGGCAACGATATTTCGTCCCGAAACGTCGGTACGGAATTACCACTCTACGCTGCATAATATTTCAGAAGAGCCCAGAACTCTTTTACACAGAAATTAAATAATTCCGAAACCAACAATAATTTTGTACACAATCCAGGTATTCATATCAGGAACTTCAATGTCCTCCAGTGCTGAGGCCAAAGAAGCAGTTGTTAAGCCGTCTGGACTGACTCTGTTAAAAACCACGAGTGTAATATCCTTCCGATTTCTATCCCTAACTGTCCTTCCCAGTAGTTCTCTAGGAGGTACATTAAAATAGTCCCTTGAATTAATTAAGCAACATGTCGTAAGTTGAGGTTTTCGGAGTTCTGGGGCGTGCAGTTGCTTAGGTTGCCAGTTTCTTATCGACGTGTCTGCACAATATATAGACTACATATTCCAGAATCAGGCAATCAAAGTAAACACAGTCATTCTTCTTAGACTGTTAGGCCCTCGTAAATGGGACAGAAATGTTGTCCAGCAAAGCACAGGACGCACACCAGCAGTCGGGCATTCTTAGCAACATACCCTGACACAAAAAGACATGCTGCCACAGAACCAGGATTATATAACGAAAGTATTCAGTAACTAGTTTTTAAAAGTGACTTTAACAAGGAAAGTATAGCTCCCTGAGGATGATTCTTGAATCGAAACATGTCGGAGCAATTTTAGTGTTTTAATGTGAAAAAGTTTCATGTATGTGCATCAGTTGGTATACTAATTAAATATTTGGACGATATGCACGGTGCAGCGACAAGAATCGGTAACATTCTTGACAACTTAGAGAGCATAAAAAAAGAAACGGCAGAAGGTCTCTACTACTCAGGGGCACGAACCTGAAATCTCGCACATCAAAATTTTTACATAATGGAGGGTATAGACTCACAAAATTTTGTCATTCTTACCAAATGAAGGTGGTTGGCTGCGCTTAGGATTTAAGAACTTTACCCAACGCTTTGCTATGCACTGGAAGTATTAGTCTCTAAAAGTACTAACTCCAGTCCGAGAACGTAATGGAAGACTCGACATTATTTTGCGAATTAACAACAGACTAAAATTAAAAGTAAAATATCCTGGGCTATCAGAATAAAGATATTAAAATCTTGTAGCATGAATTTCTCCTACACAGAATGTTAATATTCAGTTCATATCTTCAAATCATCCCCATTTCGATCACCAAAAATTTACGACTTTTTAAAAATAAAAATTGTATTGAACAATTAGCCTTCTAAAATGCCGAATTAAATCCCATCTGCCAATTGCTGGCATTATTAGGAGCTCACCATATTCCCCACGTTAGCAGGATAAGGATTAAACGTGTTATGTGGGTAACAATGTATAAATTCCGCTGTTGTAACAAGTGGAAAACATGTAATACCCACTGTTTTTCAGAGGTCAGGAAAAATTTACGTATCAGCTTCCCACTTGCCACTTTTAGGGAAAAGCATAAGAGTTATTGCTGAGTTCATTCATTCTTTCTGTAGTCTGTCTTACGACAGGTCCATAAACTCCTCCAACGCGAGTTCTCTACGGGGTGCGATCTGTTGCCATCTCGAGTACCATCTCATTACCTTGATGGCAAGCAGCAATGCTTGATTATTTGCCAAAATTCGCGTATGCGGATTATAATAATACACATTTTTTTAATAGCAACAACGAAAATATAAACAAATATACAATATTTACCTACACTAAAGTAATGTAATAACACTGGTTGTTTATATCAACTGAATCTCTGTTAATATATATATATATATATGCCCACTGCCGTTTATTAATCTCAATTACAGGACCTATGTATCAAATCATCGATTGAAGGATATATATATTCGAATTCTATCCGATCTCTCGAGGTTCACACTTGGAAACTGTCAGTTCTGTTTAGTTCCCAGCTTAACATCTCTGTGTCCCGTACAATTAGCTTTCATCTAGTTTGGAATAAAAGTAAATCCCTGATAATGTGTTAATTTCCATCCTTTTGTTACATTTCAACGAAAATTCTCGTTTTGCCTTGCGTATACATGCAGCCACAGGTAGGTTTTCGAATAAACCATACTATGTACCCTGTATCAGTTTACACAGCAATTTGATTGTCGTGAATTAGCAAATGTACGACAGTGAGTTTGAACTCCCAACATGGTATTACTCTTCACTTTAGTGCATGCTGTACAGTTTTACAGGGCAAGTTGAGCCGAGTTAAACAAACATCCAAATTTGCAGCTTGCGCTGTGACTCGGCTAAGTTGTAAATATATTACAATTATTTTGCAAATAAAGTTATTAAACTTCATTTTATATATAAATCCTGTTAAATCTTTAAAATAATACTTCAAATTATATTTGTCGAAAACATGACAAAACCCAAGGATTTTGAATGTGACAGTTTGAAAGTTGTGGAAATGTTAAAAAAAAAATAACAGAAGGGCAATTTATAATTAAGAATGGTTAGTAATTACAAATTTACGTCTCTCGTATCTTCAAAAGGAAGGTAACCTACAGCTAAAATATATTTGTTATTTCTACTACTTTTCGTCTGAAGTACTGAACAATAAATTTTTTAGAGGTAAGAAATTTTTATATATGTTTTTTTTTAAACTTTGAATGAAAGTTTTAATAACTCTCTCATAACCAGATGGTTATTTATAATTTTTTTTAAAAAAAGAATGTTCTAGTTACTGAAACATTTTAAACAGAGGCGACCTTTCTGTATGAATTTCAAACGAAGAATTAAAATGTTTCAAAACAATGTTACATGTAACAGAAATTTACAAAACATCTACTACGTAGATAAGAGTATACTTGATGACGATGATGATGATGATGATGATGACAGTGATCTCGTTTAAGTAAGTTACTTATATAAATATCTTTGTTAATGTATATGATAAGAAAATAATTGTTTTGGTTTTAATTTCTCCCATGTAGGTTTTCATTGAACTTCATACGCTGCCCTTGTTTGACACACAATCATTATTTCTCCTCTTTAATGTCAGAAGAATATTACTAGAATAAATTTTGTAGCCTTTAATATTCAAGTCATGTGAAAGCTGTTATGAAAAGGAACATTAATATTAACAAATAATTACATTTATCTCAGTAATTAACCAACTTGATGCACAAAACTTTTGTTTTACAATAAGTTTATTTCATGCCTCTACATGTTTCGAGCACATGTGCTCATCATAAAGAGGTCAAAATTGCATTACACAACATCTGGTATCATCACACCTATAGGTGTGATGATAGATGTGCTCGAAACATGTACAGACATGAAATAAACTTATTGTAAAACAAAAATTTTGTGCATCACGTTGGTTAATTACTGAGATAAATATATTGAGATGCACGGTCAGCAAAACGTCAAAAAAAAATTACATTATATTGTATAAATTACAAATATATGTTTAAACACACACACACACACACACATATATATATATATATATATATATATATTCATTCATGATTGCGATTAAACGGCTTAGATTTTACAGTCGAAAAAAGTTATTTAAATAAAACCGTGTTGAATTTCAAAGCAGATACAACAAGTTAGCATGCCAATCTTAAAGTAATGTATTATGTTAAGGAAAAATTATTAAGCGAACTTAATATCACGAAAAGGGATTTATTTCCCAAATGAAATTAATGTTTACTGTTATAGTACATTAGTGTCTCCTGCCAATAAGAAAGGACTTTTGCTTTACTCGTAAATTAATTAAAGTTTACTGGAGTGAACCTGCTAAAATAAAGGCTGCAAAGTCAATAATCTTGAAATGTCTTTTACTTCCTTCTTAAAACCGTTTTTATTCTGGTTTAATACAGCAAAACAAAATTATTAAAGTTCATAAGTTACTTATTCTGTGACACATGAAAATAGGTAAGTGACAAGAGTAAGCACGGTAAAACAAGACGTTCGTGGTTAGATATAGGAGCACTATCACAAATCTTGCAATTCAGAAAGTAACACCCGAAAACATTTTTGTCCACATATCTAATAATCATACATCCTACCAGTCTGGCCGATGAATATCCGCCGGCTACCAGCTAATACAACGTTAATCCGAGCACGGGCAACTTTCATCGCATGTTTGGTGAATATTTTATCAACTTTCAAACGAAATGTGGTTTCTTGTGGCAAGTTAAACGAGTATCGCTTGTGCCTATGTCACAGAAACTAACTTTGTCTTCCACTTCTAAGAAAGGAATATAAAAATATAACCTATATCTTATATTATTTACTTCGTAATGACGTTCATTATGTGTATTAATTTTAAATAAAAGCTGTTAATTTTGTACATTAACCCTCACTCAGTAGCCTAGCGACGAAATATAAATGAACGTGGAAAGTTTTATATATTAAGCCATTCACAGTGTCATAGTAGCCATCAGATAGACGGCAGACGATTGAAGGGAAATTATAAGATATGATTATTTTATACTACAGATGGTTAACGATCGGTCATACTGCTAAGAATTACGCCTATATACTCATCCAGTAAGGGCCGTTCTGTCGCCAGGACAAAGTAATCAACGCTTAAAAATTGCCCCAGTTTCCATTAACGAGGTAGTAGTTTTCAAGAAATATGTCACTGGAAAATGAGGAAGGAAGAGGTGCAAGAAAAAGGTGATAGGTTTGAACAAGAATACTTAGAATGTCAAAAAAAAGTGGTGAATTCAAGTGAGTAAGATAGGAAACTCAGTATACAGAGAGAGAAAGAGAAAGAGAGAATAAAGAGAAGAACAAGAGCATCAAATTGTGAGCTGCGGTGCTAGCTATCTTCTAGATTAATTAAAGTCGGTAGCACTCTTCCTCACACACACACACACACACACACACACACACACACACACACACAAAGTGAAAGAAACAAATGAAAAAAGAGAAATAAAGCACAAAAATAAAAGGAAACCCCTAAAAGACAAGGACGGGTGAGGCATCTCCTTCAATTACTTAACTCAGTTCAACTAAGAACCAAATAGGATTGCAGTTAATCTTAGTGTGTCTTGCACGGTTCATAGTGGAGACAAAAAGAGACGACAGGAATTAAATTTGAGTCCTTCAGTACAGCACAACAATGATGCATGTTATGTTTGCCCTGCTCGTCTTCCCAGCATTCCTTTCAGCTCCACTTTAGCTACTAATATTGATTCTTCGTTTCTGAACTACCACGTACTTACTAGGGATGGAGTTAATATCGTAACTGACTGCCTGTACTGTAGCCTCGAACTGAACAACTTATGAAGTGTCTGTGACTGACTTTTGTGAAAACTGTAATGGACGTGAAACTTTAAGGCCTGAAGCCTGATCAAATTTTACGTAGTTTATTTTTATGGGCCGATCCTGTTGGCCTTGCGGCCTGAACGGCAGGTTTGCGGCTGCTCGATTGCTGCGATCTCGGGTTCGAATCCCACAGAGGGTATGGAAGTTCGCCTCTTGTATTTGTTGTAGTGTGTAGTGTAGGTAGCGGCCTATGGGATAAAGTGATCTGATCACTCGTTCAGAAGAGTCTTCCTGTGTATTTGTGTGTGTGTGTGTGTGTGTGTGCAATTGCATGTGATCTATAAACCCCAAACATTACCCGCCCACGTTCAATTAGGGCTGTTGCGCCACAAGAAACATAATAATTTTATTGTTGGTTACCACCAGGGAAGAGGCACATTTATCCCAATTATTAATACACATCTCAAAATTTGAAAATTATTCTAAGTAGCCGAAACATGTAGTAATTTTGTATATTAGTTATTGTTTGTGAAAAATTATAGACATTTTTTATGGCTGTAGCTGTTTATAAAGGCAAATAAATTTAACTTTTAGACGCCTAACGTCAACTACAGTGTTCGTACCGCACCGCTAACCTCTAAAGTTGCATTTTATATATTTATTCAACAAATATAGGTACTGAATATTTTAAACATGGTATATTCTCTCCGTTTTTTTCTCTTCAAAATGCAGTTTGTTTC
>Ga0123352_10008052_pt1 | contig 16361 bp, 18 predicted proteins | sample TergutLab28metaG_FD_89700 | JGI IMG/M metagenome (GOLD analysis project Ga0123352, IMG submission 89700) | Labiotermes labralis P1 segment gut microbial communities from Petit-Saut dam, French Guiana - Lab288 P1 | ecosystem: Host-associated > Arthropoda: Insects > Digestive system > Gut ... | reverse complement strand
GTAATCAACATTATAGTCGTGAGCTCCTGATGATGGGCATAGTAGTGCCCGAAACATGTTGAGCCTATAAGAAGTACAATAAAATAATAAGTAGCATCTACTTGGTTTTTATTCTTCAGTTATAGTATTTTACTTAAGAATGCTGTCAGTTGCTTACATTAGCTGTAGGTAACGAAATATGAGTATGGGGCATTAGTGGAATTGTACTGACAGGATGAAAACAGAAGTGCAAGGTACAGCCTCGAAACACTCTAATGTTCCTGTAAAGTGAAGCAACACACTCCGTCTATTAATTTCAATGCCGCTTATTATTTCGTTTATGGAATAATAATCATAAATTTTACAATTACATTACACACGCTGTTTGTAAGGACAGGCCTCTGCCCATGTTTCCTCTTTTTGTGAATCAGTATTCCTACCTGATGATCCCGTTACAGGCCCGGTGTGTCCCAGAGGGTGGATAGAGGTATAGCTCTACTCTTCCATGACCGAGGCACTAGAAGCGGGTGAGTGGTCAGCAGCACGCCCCGGCCGCACTTTACCCCCGGGAAAGACCCGGTACCCATTTTACAGAAGGCTGGGTGGACCCCAGGACCGGTCTGGACGGGCGGAAAATCTCGTCCCCGCTGGGATTCGATCCCGGACCGTCCAGCTCGTAGCTCAGTCGCTATACCGACTGAGCTACCCGGCCCATGAAAAATACACGGTATATGTACGAAATATATATGAAACGTGCAGTATAATTTAATAATCGTCAATATACAAGATCTATATTTGTGTTGTGCCGAAAGAAAAATAAACACTTTTTAGAAGCACAAGGAGAAATCACGACGGAAAGATAACAAGGTGAGAATAGTTCACACAGACCAACAGACACGTAAGAGTAAACAGGGGCCGTCCTGCGGATCGGGTGGTTAGTCGCAGCTTCTATCGCATATGACCGGGTTCAGTTCCAGGCCAGTCGAAGTGGTAGTTGGGACAGGATTTTTCTCCGAGTACTTAGCTTTTCTCCTGTCGGAATCATTCTACCAATGCTCCATAATCATTCATTTATCTACCATCGACGCTACATAATCCAGTAATTGGCAGCTTAGTTACATAACGCAACACAAATGCAAGCAGTCACAGGCATTTTGAATAAAACCAAGATGGCATGCAGAGTAACAACACAATAACGAAGAAATTACAACTCCCAACCACTCAGCGGAACATTCACCAAAACAGCTGGATACACCACATGAATTGAGACACTGCGTTACAAGCCGGAAGGGCGCGGGTTCGATTCCCAATGGTGTCACTATAATTTTTCATTGACGTACCCTTTCCGGCCGTGCTATGACCCTGGGGTTAACTCAATCAACAACAGAAATGAGTACCAGGAATATTTCCTGGGGGGTAAGTTGGCGGGTGCGTATGGCTGACAATCTTGCCACCTTCGTGTGCCGATTGTCTTGAAAACGGGTGGCCTCAACTTCCTGGATCCCTGACAGCCTGTCCAGGCCTGTACAGAGATTGCTTTATACCTGATAAAATGCAAAACTTGCGACTAGATACATATATTGGAAAAAGTGGAAAATATTCCGGGTCAAATCAATAAAGCACATCAGAGACACAGATTTCAAGTGGCACAAATCGAAATATGACAGACACATGCTTGAGGCGGGACAGGACAACGGCTCCGTAGAGGAAAACATGCAAGAAAAGCTCGGGACAAGACCCACTGCTGGAAGCATGAGAAAGGTACACAGATACATTCACAACAAAGAACACAATGTCCTGTATGAGCAAAATATCTCGAGACCAGCATCCTGTTTGACTTCTTCGCAGAAATAGCAGAAACGAGTGGAGGAACATAAATACACAGACACTTCCCCCTAGACACACAGTCCAGAGCGACATATCGTGACGAGATAGGGATTGTACGTTTACGTTTATCGTTACATTGTGGCCCGTGCGCATTATGTTTATACCTCTTCGGCTATTCTAGCAGCCTTATAGGTATCATTTCACTTGGGGAGAGAGCTTTGTGGATAGTTATTGTCGCCGGCAACAAAAAGACGTACTTAGGTCTTCATGCAAAGGGCCCGATATTTTTGTCCGATTTTAACAAAATATAGAATTGCTAAACACGTTTTCATGGAAGTCGTTTATATCAAATTTCACTTATCCAACCAAGGGGAGCCGCGCTGATGCACGGGGGCTTACGGATAACAGAAAAGACGGACGGACGGACGCACAGACGAACATCCTTACGCCATTTCAATCGAGGACAGCGCCTTTATGTCGATTTAATGTCGCCGACAGCAATAAAATATACTTAGGTTTTCATGCAAAGGGCCCAATATTTTTGTCCTATATTACCCAATTTGGATTTTCTCAACGGACGTTTCGTGAAAATTCCCAATATCAAATTTTATGTATATGTTTTCCTTAGAAGCCGCGCTGACACATACGGACGTAAGGACGAACCGAAAGGCACGGACGGACGGGCGGACCGACAGATGGAAATGAAGAAGGTCATAGGCGCTTATCGCGATTTTGTGAACGCGCCTGAGAAGGCACCACCAACTAGATCCGACAAGCATGCAAGCAAGCGACGGAAATAAGAAGACATATCAATTCAACAAAAGCAAGTGAAAGTGAAATATACAGACGAATGGGTACAAGAACAGATTAAAAAAATGAGTGAAAGTACACACAACTTGCAGGGTATTATTTGGCATCAGCACGTGAAAGCAATCCGTGCAGAGCGAAAATGGGAGCAAAACAAATACTAGGAAGAGCACTCAGCAAACTGGAGGAGATACACAGGAATGCTCACAGCGTCCAGTAAATCAGGAGCGATAACCAACTGACGTACGTCAAACCTGCATTAGTCAAGTCGACAATGAACATGATGCTAGCATAGGCAACGAAACTCCTGTGCCCTAAACAGTCCTTGGGAAAAGACCACAATAAACGTTGTTCTAATTAACAAAGTAATAATTTCACCGGTACGAACGTAAATGGTCAAACGTTTTTCGTTCACGATGAGAAGAAAAATAGCAAGAAAGAAAGGAAAGATGATGTCAGACAGGTCAGATACACACGATCGATGGGATCGAGCTGGCATTTTATGCACTTCTGTATTGTCGATCTGAAAAAAATTGATTATGAAGCTCAAATAAGCAAGGAATTAATAATAATAATAATAATAATAATTTGGGTTCAGTTCTTAAAATGCTAACCACTTCCTCTCGATCAGCACCGTATTGTTGCGTTGGTAGCCCTTCACCATTCGATACCTACAATACATAGGCTATTTACAATACTTTCGTCTTTCTAAACCTCTTAGACCTGACTTTGTCTAAATCCCTGCCTAAACTCTTTATCAGGTCTTTCTCGGTGCAACTTATTATTTTTTCTGTAGGGTATATCCATATTCATTTTAAACCATTTTTAGGGGCGTTCGCAAAATTGCGAAAAGCGACTATTAGCTTCGTCATGCCCGTCCGTCTGTCTGCATGGAACAGCTCAGCTCCCACAATGGACGGATTTTCATGAACTATCATATGTGAGTCCTTTTAGAAAGTCTGCCGAGAAAATTAAAATTTCATTAAAATCTAACAAGAATAACGGGTACTTTACATGAAGACCGGGAACCGCGGTAGCACAGTGGTTAAGGTGCTGTGTTACAAATCGGAAGGTCGCTGGTTCGATCCCAGCTGGTGTTATTGACATAAAATATGCTTCGCTCACACCACGTGCTTTATATTACACACAATAGCACTGTAGATAAGTTACCTAACAATATTATACGGTGTAAGGCATATGGGATCCCAAATGCACAAAATGAAACCTGTAAAATGTTAAACGGTTCTTAGATCAGCCTGATGATGACTGTCACAAGTCGAAACATGTCGCAATAATGTTATACTTTAAATGCTAGTTGTGTTGACGGAAACATATTGTAACAAAGTAAATATGTAATATGTATTGCTTTTCCACTGCAACCGTAGTTGCACGAACGCGCCCCATTGTCACGTTATACGTGCATTGCCTGTCTTGTTATTTTAAAATGTCTTTCTCCAAATTCACGCTTTTCAACAATCCAACAACATGTGTTTGCCCTCTTCGCCTAAGCCGAAGAGGCACCTTTCTTTATACGTTTATTCTGATTCCTGACAATTTCCACACCCCTGCTAGCAACCCCACTCTTCTACTTCTTTCCAAATAAGACGTGCCATACACGATCTTTTACCTCATCTGGTATTCAGTTTCCGATTAGTTTTAATATGTTCTTCTCCGATTTTTATCTTACTATAATTTGTCTTTCATTCTCTCACAGTCATTGTTACTTCTCCCAAGTTATTCTCTTCTTGTTGCCTCCGCACAAATGCTAGTCCACTTCTACCTTCTACAGTTTCTCTTTTAACCTTTCAGTCCAACTTCTCACATTCCTGTTACTCTTCTGCCATATCACAACTTTAAGGGATCTTCTGTATCCAAACACATAAACCGATGCCAGCACTTTACTATGCAACTGTCTCTCCTGCTCTTCCAAGTTCCTTCTCAGCAAAACCAGTGACTGCACAATTCGGTAGCCCCCATCAATTTCTTGCAAAATGTACACTATAAACCTTTTCTATTCTTTCCATGCCCCAATCAAACCCCATAACTTGTAGAAGATTCCATACATGATATCTGATTTACGTACCATTTCTTATGTACTGTCCAGCATCATTACTAATCGGGGGTTACCGCCATACATTTTCTGTAGCTTTTTACCCTTTAGTTCCGGCTAAAGTCTTGTGCTCGTTCCAACCTCTGTGCTTCCCGATGTAACTCCTATATCATTAAATTCATAACCATTTCAGTAGTCCGAACATTCATTCATCATCTCTCAGTTGCCTTTAATTTTCCTCGTTTCTGTAATACCATTATTTCAGCTTTGTTCAGATTACATTCGAAATTCTACTTTGTAACAATAAGTATCTACCAGCTCAGTTTTCTTATGTAACCCGTAACTTGTAGAAGATGCTATAACCAAATCTAGTCCCGGTACTCTAAATTCATTTATCGCCGGGGAGTGCGTTCCTTCCATACCAATCATTTGTAAGGATATTAAATAAATATGAAATCAAACCACGACCTTGACGGACCCCATTTTTTAGTGGTGCAAAATTAGATATTAGGTTCTCTCAACAATTCACACAAAATTTTGCATCCTAATACAATATACTTACGCAATTAATCACGTTCTCAATTACCCCTGTTTTCCTAATTTTAAAACACAAATGTCTCTATTAATGGAGTCAAATGCCTTCTCAAAATATACAAAACATCAACATAATCTACCCCTTTTTGTTCTCAAGTACTTATCAACAAAATTTTAATAATGAAAACAGTATCGCACTGCTTTTCTTCCTTACGCAAATCCCGTCGGCAACAATGTCAGGTTTTCTGTTGCAATTACTACTTTCTTAGCCTACGAGATATTATTCCCAAATATTTTTACTTATTCCAAGGATCAGAGTCCTTCCTGAGAAGCTAACCGGTTCTCAGTTAGTCAAGAAATTCCCCGCATTTTATGGAACTCGAAGGTTTATTACCATTTTTACAAGTGCCCTCCACCTGCCCCTATCCTTAGCCAGATCAATTCAGTCCATGATCCCCATCCCACTTCCTGAAGATCCATCTTAATATTATCCTCCCATCTACGTCTGCATCTTCCAAGTGTCTTTTTCCTTCAGGTTTCCCCACCAAAGCCCTGTATACACCTCTATTCTCCCCCGTACGTACTACGTGCTCCGCCCATCTCATTCTTCTTGATTAGATCACCCGAATAATATTTGGTGAGGAATAAAGATCATTAAGCTCCTCATTATGTAGTCTTCACTACTCCCTTGTTACCTCGTTCCTCTTAGGCCCAAATATTCTCCTCAGCACCCTATTCTCAAGCACCCTCAGCCTACGTTCCTCCCACAGTGTGAGCGACCATGTTTCACACCCATACAAAGCAACACACAAATTAATATTTTTGTATATATTAATCCTCATAAGTATTTTTGGATAGCAAACTGGAGGACAAAAGATTCTGCACCGAATGACAGCAAGCATTCCCTGCCTTCAGTCTGCTCTTAATTTCTTCCTGAATAAAATTTTGATACGTTAAGGTTCCTCCCAAATATTTGATTCTTTCCACCCTTTCAAATGAATTATTATCAGTCATTATATTGTGACTTCGTCCTGCGTTCTGATCTCGAGACATGACCATGTACTTAGTTTCGCCAGCATTTATTATTTCCCAATATATTTTCCTCAGAATTTGCAGTAATGAAATTTCTCTACAGGTACTGGGACTCCTCTCAATTCCCTTCCCCTTACACAATAGTTATATTAATGCAGTTTCCTCTCTTATTTTTAATGATATTAAGCAGAATCATCAAAATTTCAGTCTTCATCCTCAGTAACCAATATCATTTAAAGCTTCAGCTGGTGTACCATCATGCCCTGTTACTTTGTTACTTCTCATCCCCAAGGTACATTTTTCACTTCTTGTACAGCAAAATCACCATCCAATTCGTCTGTATTAAACAATCATGTGCCTTCTTTCGTTAACAACATAAAAAAAGTCTCAAACAGCGATCTGAACTAAAACTTTCAGTATTTAAAAACTCTTCCACACGTTTTTCAGTGTCTCCCAAATTTATCTTACATATTTGTGTTTAATCAAATGTTTCATCTGTTCTTTCCCTCCTTGCTGCTTAGAATTCAATATAAAGTGTACAGACTATCTCGGCTCTTCTCGGAATTGTCTTTAGACACTCAACGAGCCTATTTTTGCAACTTCTAACCAGACCAACCAGTTCTTGAAACCGCATTAGCAAGAAATGCGATATTCCTAGGATCAACCCTTATGCATTTTGCACTACTTCCAATAAACGGTCATATGTCAACACCACCCCCTTTTTTGGGGGGGAGAAGGGAAAGGACCACGAGTTGCTGCCGGCATTGTTTGTATAAGGGTAACTGCACACGCACGCCAAAGCCTTGCGTAAAAGGAGAGAAAGCTAAAATGGAAGAAAAGAAGACCCATTTTGCAATATGAAAGGAGAGCGCACCCTTGCACCGAACGCATGCCGCATGACGAGAAGGGTTTGGGGTTGAAACTTGAATGTAAAATGAATTACCGCATCACTGTAAACATGTGTACGTCTGTATCTACCACCCAACCCCCCCCCCCTCCGTAAGAATCGTCACCGAGTATCCCATATTCAGATCATCAAGCAAATTTCTGGCTGCAGCAAAGTTCCATCACGCTCGCTGTCAGTCATTCTCATAAACTTCTACCGTAACACAGGAGCCGGGATGGCGTAGGTAGAAGAATGACTAGGCCGATATGTTCGGGAAACATTTCCAGGCACAGGCAAGATGCTTCCTTTTTTTTTCAAAACTTTCATACCGGTTCTGGAACCCAGCCAGCCTTGCATTCGTCGGGTTCCAGGGGCTCTATCCCCAGGGTTAAAGCGGCCAAGGTAAAAAATGAGTGGAGCTACACCTCCACTCACCCTACATCCTCCACACAGTGTAAAAATCGAGAAAACGTGGAGCCCCGCCGGCATACCTCAGTTAGTATAGCACGCACCATACCTAGAGAGGAATCGTGATTCGATTCCTGCAGGGACTAGAGGTATTTGTGTTCTTTACAGAGTCCAGATCGAACCCGTAGCCCTTTGAATGGATTCCAGGGGGTATTTCCGAGGGCATAAAGTAGCCGGAGGGGGCGGGTTTGCGCAATTGGTATAACGACTAGCTACGGGCTGGACAGTCTGGGGACTGAATCCCGGTGGTGGCGAAATTTTTCGCACCCGTCCAGACTGACCCTGCGGCCTACCCAGCCTCCTATACAATGGGTACCGGGTCGTTCCCAGGGGTAAAGCGACCGGGGTGTGCCGTTGACCACCCACCCCATCTAGCGCCAAGGTTAAAGAAAGAGCAGAGCTAAACCTCTACTCCCCCTATGGGTCTTCGTGGTCTGTTCTAGGGTGAACGTTACCTTTACTTTTATACAGTAGCCGGAAGTAAAGATGAGCACTGACCTCAGTCTACAGAAATGGTCAAAATGATGGAGCGATACCTTCACTTCCCCAGCGTGTCTCTACTGGATGATAGTTACAGTTTAGCATTCAGGCGACTTTGGACTGGTATTTACCGTTAAAAGTACGGTTTAAGTCTGTTTTGCAGGTCAAGTTTAATAAGGAATGGTAAGAACACGTTATGGCAGCGTTGCTTAGAATCTAGTTGTGAGATTAGAGAGGAATTTGACAGGAATTTTTACAAACCTGGTCTTGTCAATAAATCAAATTGTGATGTGCACCGCCGGGAAGTAGTTAGAAACTTTATGGACATTCCGTAGTTCTGAAGGCACAGTACATGCCTCGTAACAACAGTCTTTGGTATGAAACACGGTTTGTTAACTTAAACCCTTCGCAACTTTTCTTTTACCTCAGCCCCTCTGAGGGCCCACCTAAGTTTTTATTCAGCCAGAATTTATCTTTTTGTAAACAGGTTATCTAACTAGCCTGTGTCAAAAATAGTATTATGAGAACCGGAGAAAATTCACAAATCGAGAACTGCACTCTCATGGGCTATCACACAGTGAGTAGCGCTAACTCCTTACAGAAGTTTCGGGACAAACTATAGGTCCAATCTACAAGGTGTCAAGTTTTCATCTACTTTGTGGCAGAAGCCGGAGACCTCGCATTTTTTAATCCTAGTTACCTTCTTTCTTTTTCTCCTCCTTACTCACTAACTGGTTCAACTGCATCGAACACGTAGCGTCCATTGAGATGTGAAAACGATTCTTAACAGTGAGCACACAATGATTTGGAAGGAGACGACGAGACTTCTTTGAAAACGCTACTGTAACATTACCCTAAAATTACCGAGTAAAACCTGGAACACTTTCGAATTTGAAACCTTTTTCCTTCGTTGTGGCAACGACGTGTGTCAAGCAATTCCAAGTTGCCGGTAGGGACGTTTGGAATGTTTCTGTTTCAAACACAGGGAATTTTATTGAAAGGCGCCCAAATGAAGACTTGTGCAGATTACCCATATATACGAGGAGCATGCAGCATGATTGGCGGAGAGTAGAGGTGCATATAGGATTGTGGTGGGGAGACCTGAGGGAAAGAGACCACTTGGAAGACCCAGGCTCAGATGGGACGATAATATTAAAATGTTTATTGAAGATAAACACAACTATATATATATATATATATATTTGGTTTCTGTTCGATACTACCATATGTTTCGGCTGTCCAAATCAGGGCATTAGTCCACAACAAAAAGGGTCGGGGGGGGGAGAGGTCTCTTTTTACAGACAGTGGCATCTCCCCTTTTCACTCTTCTTGTCTACCATTGCCTTACTGATGATGGCTGATGTGAACAGCCGAAGCATGTGGTAGTACACGATATACAAGAGCAGTTGGGTTTATCGGATAGTCAAATACCACTTCAATTATAAGAAACGCAAAACAGGACAGTATCACCTTAGGATATTCAAGACGTGGAATGAGTGAGGGCACGGACTGGATTGATCTGGCTCAGGACAGGGACAGGTAGTAGGCTCTTGTGAATGAGCTAATGAACCTTCAGATTCCATAAAATGCGGGCAATTTCTTGACAAGCCAAGAACCCGCTAGCTTCTCAAGAAGGACTATGCTCCATGGAGTCAGTTATTTGGTTAGTGAGTGAGTCACGCGCATACATGAACTAAGCACAGCAGTGGTTAGGAAATTAAATTGTTTGGTGTGTAAACAAAAAACTGCCAATAAGACTAGACTACACGGCGTCAGAGTTAGATGACTGTCATCTTCGTAAGTACTGACCGCCGTGAATAAAGCAAATCTCATAGAAATGTTTGACTCTACTGACATCTACTAACCACTAAACGTTTAAATAATTCCTTACCAACTTGTGACAAACAAAAATAACATGAAACTTCAAATCTCGTTACAGAGGAGTGAATTTTTTTTTAATTTGCTCCCCTTTACTGCGTTTCTTTTGACACAGGCGACGAACGATTTCTGCCATGCCCGCACTCGTCCCCCTTTGCTGTGGCGGAACGCCTTTCCTCCCCCACGCATGCCATGACTATACCAAGCGACACATATGCTCACTGACTGAGGCACTACAGATTGACGAACAGTTCCGTCAGACTTTTTAACAGGTCGAAATTTTAACGATAACGTCAGCACCATACTGGAAATTAAACCTTATTACGTGGTTCTAAATGTTATGACCATAATATATAGACATACTATTTTATACTCCAATACTTTGTTTTATTATAATACACAGGAGGCGTTAAATTTGTTGGAAACGCGAATATTAAAGCGTCGTCAAAAGGTGACCTTCCAGTAGCCTGTTAGTGGCCGTTGTGTGGGGGAATGGCACAGGTGGTTAAGTCTGTCTGTGTGTGGGAACGTGGGTCCCAGTTACTTTCCCACGGCTCGGACGGCTACAGCAAGGAGGGAGTTGGTTCGACACGGGCCCTACGTACACACACCTGGTTCATCCCCTCCATCTTCCCCTATTATATATAAACACTTATACCCGAGGGCTCGCCCTAAACTGTGACCACTACAGCAGCAAGCGGTGAGAAGCGTGCGTCAGTGCAATTAGCGATAAACTGTGGACATTGCGTGATGATCATGAAACCGGACGGGAGTGCCTACCTAGTGCCAGCTTCTGTATATGATGAGCAGCCTATATCAAGGACATATCAGTACAGGAAGGTAAGAGCATTCAACGATTATGGTTACGTTACATTACTGGAACAATTTGAGAATATACTGCTACAGCCTTGAGTGCCTACAGCGAGGTGCATGGTGGTGTATTTACACTACCTTGGGATTCGTACATAAAACAGTAGTAATGTATGAAAACCTAAACTAAATTTCGTACAGTTTTTAAAGTTTTAGTCGAATGATTGATGAAGTATTTGAATTAAATGGTGACCATGTTACTGTTGTGTTCAGTTCTGATCATTTAAAGAATTTGGTTATTTTGACTACAGGTAATTTACACCACTTTGCAAAAATTCTTGTATAATAGTGGCCATCATTTTAAAACAGTTTTTGGAGAAAATGTGTTTGTACTGTAGAGACCAACTGCTGCGGAAATAATCACAGTTTATTGTAACAGTTTGACGAAGCGCATGTAGACAATAACCAGAATTCAGAATACTGTTAAAAGTATGTCACAATGCGCAGTACATTGCTTGTATTTGTTGCAAGTACAGTGATAGTTTACTGCACTGTGTGTGTGTGTGTGTGTACCACGTATCTCCAAACCCCGACGAAGCGCTGTGTTTACCAACACATTTTTGATCCGTTATGGCATGTGGTTGCCCCAGCAAAGCCTGTTTAATAAAACTTGTACATAATTTTACTGATTAGACTTAGAATATGAGACGCGTGTTTACTGTGACGTACGAATTGAAAGGTTAATAATGTTTGGCTTTAACATATGTGATACTAATAAGGTGTAAACACAGAGCATACAAGTAATTTTTCTTGGAGGCAGTTGATGAACAAGTACGTAGTGTCACGTTGAACTCGCCCATTTGACAGTTTTTAATAAGGGGTTACGCCCACTTTGGGTATGTAGGTTTGAACTTTATTGTGAACCGTAAAGATCACACTCCAAAATCGGTTCCAGAGGGATTCGATTTGGTTTCTGTGCCAAGGCGATGACTTCGTAATGCACTGTAAGCGATGAAGGCTAATATGCTTGTTCTACGAATATGAGCCGTAATGTTAGTGTCGTGTGCATTGTTTACTGTCAACGAAAATAATTTGTTTTGCTCTAACAGACCGAAGGAAAGTTACGTTTTATTTATCACAGAAATTTATCATGTTTATATTTGTGGCTTAATCGGAATGCTGATTGTTGACTCAAGGACTAACTTTAGCGTGTAGATTTGTTTTCGCCTCCTTGTTGGTACATAAGAATTATCAGTAAAGATAATTATTGTTGCCAGGTAGGCATAATGTGTTTTTGCCGGAATGATAACAGATGATTTTGCCAACTTGTATTCCACGGGTGGCTGATTTAAATATTCACAGAAACATCTGTAGTTTTGAGAAGTCTTTGTGTGTTTTGTTTGCCCTAACGAAATGTATTGAGTCTTGGGATAGGCCACGGTCCGTTTCGTACTCATTTATCGTGACTGAGCATCGTTTTTATTGACCGGCTAATGTGTTTGCTTCGTGCAGGTTATGAAGCCGATGCTGGAACGTAAACGTCGCGCCAGAATCAACAAATGCCTGGACGAGCTCAAAGACCTCATTGTGTCTTCTCTCCAAGCCGAAGGTGAGAATGTCAGCAAGCTGGAGAAGGCCGACATTCTTGAGCTCACAGTGCGTCATCTGCACAAACTACGTCGCCAGCATGCTCTTGGCCTGACGCCCGAAGCCGCATATGCGGACAGATTCCGAGCGGGTTTCACCCACTGCGCTGCGGAGGTGTCGCATTATTTTGCCGCTGCAGCTTCGTCGTCCACCAACCCACTCAACATCGACCCGACGGCCAGGACGAAGCTGCTTCAACACCTGGGGTCCTGCATTCGTCAGATTGACGGCACGTCAACCAGCGTCGTACAACCGTCCCCGGACTCCAGCCCCCCCGCCACACAACGTTACAATAATGTGTACACCCCACCAGCATCCCCTCAACAACAGGGACCAGTTTCACCCCCCGCCACGCACGTGCTGGTGGTCGCTAAAACCAAACCGCCACATCCTCCTGTATGGAGACCGTGGTAGCCACTGTCTTACGTCTCATCTCGTATTTATTTTTGTAAATACATTAAGTGAAGTGTGTATTAAAAGACCAATGTACACAGCGCGTAGTTGGCGTTCAAGACACGCCCAATGACGGTAAAGAAACGGATGCACGCACTACCTTTGGGCTTTCACTATATCGGTGCTGACATGTATTGATCTGACATTGATTGGAAGTCATTTTTGAGCATGTGATTAAAATAATTTTTTTTTTTTTTCCTAAACCTCAAATTTTAGTAAGTTTGCACGCAACATTTGTGACATTCCCCAGTGCATGTAAATTGAAATATAAACAGACATTTGTATATATTTGATTTTAAAATGTTTAATTTCCGTAGAACTACCGAAGTGGTATCATTTTGCATGTGATTATTTTAAACTGATTGTTACAATATCATGTCACCAAAAGACTACTACATAATTTTCTTGTAACTGTGATGTCTGTGATAATGAATACGTACCTGATGACACTAAATGATAAATATAACATCACATAATTATATGAAAATATTTTGTACACTGTTACGTTGTGCGTATACATATCGGTAATAATAATTATCAAACTGTATTCACTTGACTCCTTTATTTCAATTGTGTGAACCCAGCTGATCCTGAACCACGTTCATTACACCTTTCATTGTTTCAACGGAGGAGAGAGGGATTTCAAACGTTGGCTTCTCGGTGTCCTGTTTTATTCCACATATATTTTCCTAGTTTCTGTTATATTTAATTTAGATAATGTGTTGGTACACAAATTGCAGGGCTTTAAAGAGTAGTCATAATTAGCCTGTAATTGCTCTGAATTTGGTCCAAGTGCCACTTACATTTGTGTAATCTACACTGTGCCTCCACCACCAGTTTTAAACAGGTCACGCACCTAAACTGTTATGTATTTGGCCTTGTTCTGAGTTGCTTGGATGCTCTTCTGGCTACCGCATCCTTGATCTGAAGTGCTATGTCATATTGCTGTACTAATGACATCTTTGTCCGTCAAATACACCACATGCGTAAAATGTCAGGCTAGTGCTGTGACCACAGCTAATGAATATGTTGCATCTGAGGGTATATTACAAGCAACTAATTTAGTTATGTATGGTTGGTGTAAAGGCAATGCCGAATTAAATACAGGAAATCTAGAAATCGAGGCTGAGACACCAAGCAACTGATATTGCCAACATCCACTTTAATTTCTTTTATACTGCAACTATAAGCTTGTACATCATGCTGACAATCCTTTGCAGTTATTTAATAGTATACCAACTGATGCACATACATAAAACTTTTATGTTTATTGGACCGTGCACTTCGTCTTGATAGTTGAATAAAGAGAGATCAACTTGATGTCACTTGCTTTATTATTTCATTATTTACTGCTCAACATGTTGCAGACATCCATCCTCAGGAGCTTGTGACTTATTTGATGCTTTATTACAGAACAATACAACCCATGTAATAACGCATCAAATAAGTCGCAAGCTCCTGAGGAAGGATGTATTAACATCCGAAACATGTTGAGCAGTAAATAATGAAATAATAAAGCAAGTGACATCAAGTTGGTCTCTCTTTATTCAACATAAAATTTTTTCACATTAAAACACTAAAATTGCTCCGACATGTTTCGATCCAAGGATCACCCTCAGGGAGCTACACTTTCCTTGCTAAAGTCACTTTTAAAAACAAGTTACTGATTGCTTTCATTATATAATCCTGGTTCTGTGGCAGCATGTCTTGTGTAAGGGTATGTTGCTAAGAGTGCCCAACTGTGCAGTTGTTCCAGTGGTTTGAATTCTCACACACTAATATTTGTTTGTCTGCCATGAACTTGTTTAATGTTATCGTTTGTAGGTACAGCCATTTCAAGTTTAACTGAAGCTTTGGACAGTGGGTGGTTCATTATTATATTCCTCTGGATATTGTTCATTTTTCGAGAAACTGTTGATAAACAGAAGATATTGGAAGCTCTGCTTCCAAGATAAGGTAAAGGTAAAACAGAATCGTAAAGACGTCACGCTGTGCTCCATAAACTAAACAGTAAAGAACATTTTTCGTCAGTATAACTGTCTTTTACTATAAAAATATTTTCTTTTATAAAGTGCAGTCTTTATAAAATTTTATAAAGGCAAATATTGAGTTCACAGAAAAATATACTTGTGTTGACCAAAAAAAAACGCGTGTATTATTTAATGTTAAAAATGTCTAGCCTCTTCAGGGTCATACAGATTAGCTCATTATGCTGGACAACTGACTACTGTTACCTGATGCAGCAAATTGAGCCACATAGCTGTGTAGCATACTGTACATGTATTGTACAGTATGCAGGACCATACTATACACCGCGGTTCGTCAGATTTATTTTGAGAGATGAAGGGGGCCACATAGATTTTACAATTGACTGAAAGCGGTAAAATGACATGTTTTGGTCACATCTGTTGTTGATTAAACATAAGGGAAAGGTAAAATCCACCCTATGACATGCCAGGAAGACGGGGGGTAACAGGGGTATAGTTCTACTCCTTTAACCTCGACGCGAAATAGGGGTGGGTGGTTAACGCCACGCCCCGGGCACTGTACCCTCGGGAAAGAGACCCGGCACCTATTGTATAGGAGACTGGTGGGGCACCAGGTTCAGTCTTGATGGGTGCAGAAAATCTCGCCCCCACCGGGATTCGATTCCCGGACCGTTCAGTATGTAGCGAGTCGCTATACGGACCACACTATACCGGTCTGTGATTAAACATTCTATTGAGAATTCTCCAAATTCCTCTGAAAGAAACTGTCAAAAACCAGGATCTGCTACAAAAGCAACAAAAATATCGAGTGAATAAGACAGGGCACGTGCAGTGTTCCAGCATGTGACTGTACAGTGGCGAGAAGGCTACTATAAATGTGTTCACCTTCACTATTCTAGTGTCCCGTTTTAACATCAGTAAATTGTTATAAATTAAAAGATGATAATTTAATTAATACACCAACTAATTAATATATATTCATTTAATGATCTAAAATTCACATTAAAACACTTAAAACGCTCCTACATGTTTCGATCATACGATCATCCTCAGGGAGCATACATTGTCCCTTGCCAAAGTTATAGTTTTAAAACACTCGGTGATTTAAAACTATAACTTTAGCAAGGAACGATGTATGCTCCCTGAGGATGATCGTATGTTCGAAACATGTAGGAGCGTTTTAAGTGTTTTAATGTGAATTTTAGATCATTAAATATATGTGCATTTGTTGGTGTATTAATTAAACTACAGAATGCACGGTGCAACGATAAAGATAAGGGCTGATAAGCTGAAACACTCTCAAGACTTTTTGCAAGTGAACAAACTGAAAATCTTGACATTTCACCCCACGTGTAACGAGGGGATTGCGGCTGAATTTTGGCAAAAAAAAAAAAAAAGAGAAAGAAAAAATTTGCGACAGATGGGGGGATTTTAGTGAATAATGTGTAAGCTAAAACTGCGTAAAGGCTAGCTTGAAAAATGATAAATCATTTCCAGGTTGCAAAAAGAAGCAAAAACTGCT
>Ga0123352_10008050_pt1 | contig 16363 bp, 11 predicted proteins | sample TergutLab28metaG_FD_89700 | JGI IMG/M metagenome (GOLD analysis project Ga0123352, IMG submission 89700) | Labiotermes labralis P1 segment gut microbial communities from Petit-Saut dam, French Guiana - Lab288 P1 | ecosystem: Host-associated > Arthropoda: Insects > Digestive system > Gut ... | reverse complement strand
CTGTAGGTGCTGTACTGTAGGTACTGTGCTGTAGGTACTGTACTGTAGGTGCTGTACTGTAGGTACTGTGCTGTAGGTACTGTACTGTAAGTACTGTGCTGTAGGTGCTGTACTGTAGGTGCTGTAGCTCACTGACAGTTACTGTAAGGCGGTCCGTGCGACACACCTCTCTCTTATTTTACTAAAGATCATGTTGACCCAGAAAATTAAAAACAGAAGCAGCTGCCCCATTGTTAGGCGCGTTCGCAAATTTGCGAAAAGCGACTATTACCTTCGTCATGTCCATCCGTATGTCCGTCCGCATTAAAGAATTCGACTTCCACTGGACGGACTTTCATGAAATTTGATATTTGAGAATTTTTCGAAAATCTTTTGAGAAAACCCAAGTTTCATTAAAATCCGACCACATTAACGGTACTGTACATGAAGACCGATATGCAATTTGTATTATATCTCACCCATTTATTTTTATGAGAAATGGTTCGGACAAAACTTGTAGAGAAAATCAAAACACAAATTTTTATGTGCAATAACTTTCTTTTAAAAAAACCGTAGCGTTTATGACATATTGTTGAAAATATTGCAGCAGAGCCGGGCAGGCTATAGAAGACAATATGGCGCATGCGCATTGTATGCTGGGTACTTAAGGCTACTCACACACACACTCACAATATATAATACTTATTGCTCTCCCACTACAACAACGGTTGCACTAACACACCTTAATATTACGTTATAAGTACAGTACAGTACAGTACATTGCATGTCTTGTTAGCTGTCGATTTGTTTATCTGTCAGTACGCAAAGAGAACTCTTGAATGGTGTACGGGAGATACATTTATTGGGAAGTTTTGCTAAAACTGCCATTACGTTCCGTATAGACGTACATACAAATGTATGTGTATTTTGCTTTTGGAGTTAGTTAAACAAAACGGAGTGCAGGCCACCAAATTCCATACCGACGTTGCGCAAAGTCCAACCTGCAACTCGATGCTGGTGGCTGCAAATGGAGCGTGAAGTGTCTGGCCCTGCCCTCTCTTCGTATCGGGTCACAATGAATAAACTAATACTGCATGGTTGCGGTAGCTCAGTCGGTACGAAGGTTAATTTGTCGCCAATGACATGAAGAAACATGTTCTGTCAGCTAAATACACAAACGATGCCGACAGCGGGCAGTGAAACAGAAATACCAAATCATTGGAGCCATGCAATCAAGCTATGCAAGTCACCCCCCCCCCCGCCTCCTTTTTTCAATAAAGTTCCACGGTGCTCCTGTGGCACGGTTTTAAAGACAATCATATCAGACAGAGTTCACAGCTTGTTTAATTTGGACCTCTTCAATTTATGTGCAAGCATCACTTTCTGTCAGTACATGCATCCCATGGACCTTTTACTCTTCGGTTATGCGTTCAGTTCAGTAGAATTGTCATTACATAATGAGAACCACAATTGAAGCATGTGCCTTTCAATGTGGGGCAGCGCAGAGTGGAACAATTCTTTTACTTATAGCACTGCAGCACCTCTGCTAAACACAACATAAAACTCTATTCCACCATGGCAGCAAAGCGACACACGTGACACACTGGTTTTTAATTACTAGGTCACAGAAGGGAATGGGTGCAGCTTGTTGTAAGGTACCGTCATGAAATGTGCCTGAATATGCAACGGCATAAACAACCATGAAACAGCCAGTTCTCTAGACAAGATGCGAACCAAGTCCTTACTTAATGAAGGTCAAACCATAGAAACTTACAAGTAATGATTCTGGCATTACTAACAGGTGTAAATGTCCAACTATATGATGATTTCAACTGTCACGTTATTTTTAACTCTTTACCTTTTATTTTCTGCAGTTCACCAAGGCTGTAGGCTGTTAACATTTACAGCAAAATCCCTGATGCATAGGCTATGTACTTGTCTACATCTTACCGTCTTTCTGTACAAACAGTAGAAACTATTTCTTGCATCTGAATATTAAACCAAAAACTACAAGCCAACAGGTATGGCAGACACTTTATGCTTGTCAGAACAGAACAAATTTCATACCAAGAAAGGAAATGAATTATCAATTTCACTTTCACAATCAGTATCCATGGCTATTTCTTGAGTCAATGCCCCAGACAGCCAGTGCTTGGAGTGTGACAATTTGGAACGCTGCCCAACTGATACAGTTTAAACCACTGCCCTGGCGAACATAATGAATGAAACTATGATCTGTTTACCTAAACCAGCTCCTCACTTAAGACTAAGTACACAGACTTAAGAAAAATCCTGGGAAAAACTTCAGGTGCTTAATCTGTCAGACATTTCACTCTATTCAATAAGATCTACAAAGTAACAATTATGCAATTTTAGTGTGCACAGTGTCAACCAGAAGATTCCAACTGCGTTAAATTTGATCAACACAGTGTCAAAGTTTCTCACCATCACCAGTTTTGTGACCACTGCTGTATGCAACTAATTCCTTACAAAGTATGCAATTACTTTCTACAGAACAGACTCCATGCAGCACACTACTTCTTCAGCAGCTATAAAAGTAACCCCTTACATTTTCTGAAATCCATATATTCATTGCTTTATACACGACAGTCCACCATTTGTCTGCATTCTGACCCACATGACCCTAGTCCACACCCTCCCAGCCTAGTTTTTTTTAAGATCTGTTTTTATATCATAATCATCCCATTTATGCCTAGGTCTTCCAGGAAGTTACTTTCCTTCAGATTTTCCACCAAAATCCTGTATGTATTGTTCCCTCTCTCTAATACTCTACAAATCTCATCCTCCATGACTTGATCATCCTAATATCTGGCAAACCAGTACCAATTATGAGCTCTTCATCACTTTTCACCAGACTCCTGTTACTGTCTCCTTCTTCTGTCCAAATATTCTCCTCTGCATCCCCTGTCATGCTGCTTTTTACTAAAGTCAGAAGATGTCAGACCCTTACCCAACCCTCAACTATACAACCACCATTTGTCAGCCTTACACACCTGCTTATTCAGATTTTTGGTATTAACATATACTAGTGCATTAGTCTGATTTTTATGTAAAATAGTGATGTAAGTGCACAGATATGAACAAGATAAAGTTGCTTATTTAGAGAATTCATATCTACATTGCATATCTGGAGGGAGTGTCCTCCAGCTGCAACCTGAAAATGTTCCATGCCATGGTAACAACCTGACCCACTTAAGAAGGGTTCATGATATTTCTCCACACAAAATTCCACTTGTCTAAATAATACATGAGGCAAGTACATTACAGTGGAATATGTAAGAAATTTATAAAAATTTGCACCTAGAAACCTACACAAAAGACAAGGCTTGGGAAACCTACGTATATGTGGGAGAATAGTATTAAAATGTATCTGAAAGAAGTATAGTTTTCTAACAATAAATCAGTTCACCTGGCTTAGCATAGGCCCCAGAAGAAAACCTTTTTCCAAATGGCAATAAAACTTGCAGGTTCCCTAAACTGTGGGGACTGCTTCAACAAATGCGTGACTATCATCTGTTCAGGAAGGGCAATGTACCCTAGAGTTGTTTGGTTCATAAACAATATGCAGGTCTGTTCAATTCATTTCAATTCAATTTATTTTTGTTTGTCCGATCCAGAAGGAGGCTGTGGCCCACAGGATATAGAACATGTCAATTCCACTTAACTCCATCATTATGCATTACAATACATTATAATAGATACAAGCAGCCTAGAGTAAGATTAAATAGAATCCAGCAACTGTAAAATCAGCGGTAGTTAAAGGATTGACAAGTATTTACTAATTCAAACATGCATTTCAGTTATATAATTTTATAATATGTCACTGTTTAAAATTAATTAATAGATCAATAATTCTCAAGATGAAGCTTAAAAACATAAAAAATAGCTAAACAATAATAAATGTTTTAAATCTTATTATAGCTAAAATATTCATCCAAGGTACAGAATGAATGAAAATACAAGAAATTTTTCAAGGCACGTTTAAATTGATTTCTATTATGGGACAGATCCTTTATTTGAGAAGGAAGGCAACTGAAAACCCTAATCCCAGTATAATATGTTCCCTTCTGATATACTGACAATTTGGATATTGGCAGATTTTGATTCGATTTTTTTTCTAGTATTGATGTTGTGTATCTCAGAGTTCACCTTAAAATAATTCCCATTATCGATCACAAAAAGCAAAAGTGATAATATATATTGAGATTGTAATGGTAGTATTCTTAACTTCTTGAAATATTCTCTGCATGAATCTCTACCTCTTAACCCTACAATGATTCTAATAATTCTTTTTCGTAGTCTGAAAATAATATTACTATGATGGGAATTCCCCCAGAATGTTAATCCATAAGTCATTTTAGAATGAAAATATCAGTCATATACCATTTTCAGTGAATCCTGTGACAAGAATGGTTTGACTACTCTCAATGCAAAGCTAGCTGAACTTAATTTAGGTAAAATGGTATCTATATGAAAGTGTGTTATCTAACATCAGCCCAGGAAATTTTGTGTTGTAGACATTAAGTATTTTCTTATTTTCATGTATGATATTAAAATCAGTTGAAGAACTGTTCTTGGTCACAAATTGTATGAAATGTGTCTTATCCAGGTTTAATGACAATAAGTTAGTATTAAACCATTCATTTATATCCTGAATGATTTTATTAGCACTTTTTCCCAAATTGGAAGGATTGGGGTTAGTGATGATCATACTAGTGTCATCTGCTAATAATACAATTTTAGAATTGTCATTTGTTATTTGGGGTATGTCATTAATATAAAGCAGAAAAAGTAATGGACCAAGTATTGATCCTTGAGGTACACCACGTGTTATTTCACCCCAGTTTGAGCATGAGCTACAGGAATAATTATTTAAGACCACTCTTTGATATCTACGTTTAAGATAAGATTTAAGTACTTTGTAAGTTATTCCTGTTATTCCATAAAACTCTAATTTTGTTAGTAATATGTTGTGATTAACGCAACTGAAAGGCTTTTGTATGTCATAAAAGATGCCTCCAACCGTCATTCTGTTACTGAGCACGTTTAATATACCATCAATTAGTTTATATGAGGCCTTTTCTGTTGATGAGGAGGCTCTAAAATCGGATTGTTCAATAGCTACAATGTTATTGGTCTCAATATGTTTTAATAGTCTGTCATATATAATTCTTTCAAAGACCTAGGAGAATGAGGTTAGTAAAGAAACTGATCTGTAATTGGCTACATTTTCCTTATGTCCCTTCTTTAATAAGGGTTTTACTATAGAATATTTCAGTCTAGTAGGAAAGGTTCCAGACAGCATAGACTTATTACATATATAACTCAAAGGAGAACCAATAAAAGGAGCACTAATCTTTAAAATCTTTGTACAGACCTCATCATAGCCAGAGGATTCCTTTATTTTTAGGGAGTTAATAATTTTTTTAATTTCTTTAGGTGATGTATTTTTAAACTTTGTACTAGGAAAGGGTTTATAAAATAGGTTTAGCAAGTAATAGTTTGGATTTTTGTTAATGTTGTGACCTTGTTTGTTGGTGCATCTAACATCTTGAAAAATATTTTCAAATATTGACAAAAAATATTTATTAAAAGCCTCAGGAGAGTTTTGATAGTTGTTAATATTTGTAGTTATATGTCCTTTTAGTTTGTCTGTTTCTTCTTTTATAATATTCCAAGTTGTCTTCATTTTATTGGTAAAGTTAACAATTCATTTATTGTACATAAAATTTTTTGCCTCTTTAATAACACTTGTTAAAGTTTCACAATACTGTTTGTAGTAATTTTTTAGAATAACATCATCACTGCTCTTAGTAAGTAAATAAAGACATCTTTTGCATCTTTAAGAAATTCTTATACCTGGTATTAACCAGGAATTATTGTTACTTCTCTCAACTATTTTATGAGGAGGGAAACTGGCACAAAATATCCTCAGATAGTTATTCAGAAATAAATTAAACAATATGTCTATAACTACATTTCCATTGTAACCGAAGATACTGTCCCAGGATTCATAACTTAGTCTGGTTTTAAATTCCTCTATTGAATAATTATTTATATTTCTGATAGTATAAATATGATAGTTTTGTAATTGAAGATTTACATCGTTTATTTTTAACAATTTAGCATCATGATCCAATTATCCATTATACAGAGGCGAAACAGTAACATTTATAAATTTATAGGTGTCAATAAATATACTGTCTATTGCAGTACTGTAATAACCTTGAGATCTAGTGGGGAAATATACTGTAGCTGATAAACTGTAAGTCAGAAGCACTACATTAAGTTGTCTGTTTTTATATTTACATTTATAATGTTACCGAAACTCAAATTAGCACAGGATGTTTTGTAAATAACAAAGAGGTCACAGAAAATGAATGGCATTATGCAATATGATCTTCAAATATGTACATGAAATGTCCAGTTTATGTGTATTTCAAGTTTGCACTATCACCTTAAAGTACACTGACACACTTACTGTTTTGTGTTCCTTATAGACAATACAAAATACCTATGAATTAAAACGCATGCAGTAGGTACAAATGTTATACTGTGCAGTTCATGCTTTGGGTACTGACTGGATAAAGAAATACACGACAAGGAAGCAGTGAAGTAATTAATAAAGACAGTTCTATAGAACTCCAGTTGTAAGCCGTGGGACGTCATTTCTCCACACGTCCAGTTACTGTTGCAGGACAGTGTTCAGGCAGGCTTTGCCAGTACTATCAGCAAGTACAGAACACCACCACTGAGGATAGCAAGATTTGTTTGGAAGACATGACATAGTGTAGCTCTGTAGATAAGGATCAACATTTCAGGTAAATCTAAAGATGGAGGTAGCTAGATTGCATCACATTCCACAAGACAGTAGGCTTCATTAAACATAAGTAATTGTATAGCCAGTTTCTTTACAGCTGCTGTAAAGTCGGCATTAAATATTCAACCTACTGTACAGAGGCCAAAGAAATAAATCCAATAGATAATGGGTGCAAAGGCTCTCATGGCTTCTCAATCATCCTCCTCTGGTCTATGTCTATGTCTATGTCGGCCATTCTGAAAGCACTAGTTGCTGGCACAGTTATGACTACTAGCATTCATGCCAACAGAATGGCTAGATGAATGGAAATGAATATAGGATAATACACTAGGAGGGAAGCATAACAGCTTCAGGGAGATGCAGACTGAGTCAGTCCATGGCACTAATTTCTGTGGCAGCCTCAATGTAGCACAATTAATATGTTACTCACTGTATGCAGGCATGTGCAACAAACTGCTGGATTCAACCAACTGTGCTGAGCATGAAGGTGAGCTGTTCTGCAAGACGTGCCATGCACGCAAGTATGGTCCCAAGGGTTATGGCTTTGGCGGTGGTGCTGGTTGTCTCAGCATGGACCAGGGAGAACATCTCGCTAAGGAATCAGAATCGTGAGTATGAATTATAATTATTATACTACAATATTAATGTACAGATTATATATACATATATATATCATGTTTAAGGAAAAGTCAGACAGATATTGTTTATGACAGAAGATGATTTGTCCGCAGTGCTTCCAGGTACAGCAACAGATTTAGGTTGCGAAATCTGTAGAACAAGTTTTATGGTACTGCAACTCAGAGCACTGTTTATGGGCTGGATGGAGATAATTACTCCATGTTTCCTACCGTATCATTCTGTACCCAGAATTCAGTATTTTTTAGGCGCTTATCTGTGTTGACAAGGTGCCAAACTGTGTGGTGAGCTCCATTCATGTTCTATTATGTTAGAAAGCACAAAATTTGGGGTCATGAACAACACTCCCATGGATACTGACTAAACAGCCTATGGCCCATGAACGATTTAAAAATCATACTGTCAACAAGACACATTCAAAATATCTATCTTTCTTTATGTAAATAGTAACTCCTTACATGTTTCAGTCGTTAGAACAGTGCGAAGAAAATCAATATCACCCCTTCAATGACAGTGGTGTTTAAATTCCAGCTTATGCCCAGGATTGAGAGGTTTTAAATTTGCAGTGCCTCAAAATACACTCACTCTGTACAGTGAACACAGGCAGGCACTGAATGTTTAAACACATGGAGAGGAATGTGCAGAAGGTTGTTACATTAAATGGAATGCAACAGTGACTGACATACACCTAGGTAACAATTAAAATATTTGATATATTTAGATGTATACAAAATATGAAAAGCTACTTAGATGTGTGTCAGTCACTGCTCTATTCTGATTAATGTATTAACATTACATACATTCCACAGATGTGTTAATAACAATTTCCCTGCAGACTAAAAACTGAAGTATTTTGGAAGTTATAATTTAAATCAAGAAGCATGGACAGTTTTAATGTATACACTACAATGGGATGCTACTTGAACAGATTATACCTAGTACATGCTACATAATGAACAATTTGAAGTTTTACAACTCAGGGTCAACACACTAAAAAAATGAGGATTTTAAGAAAGTAAATTAATCCAGAGGTAAAATTTTCTCCATGTGAGAATCCAAGATGAAGCTGTTCAGGAATATCAGTACTCTATTTCTGTAGTAAGTAACATTTCTGTACTGTTTGAAGTAAAGTAGGCCCACTACTGATCATTTCAGATATTGGTTTTAACAAGTATGGGAGAGAAATAATTACAGCTGGGTACCAAGTTTAATAAAGCAACTCTCAATTCATATGTGATATTCTGTCACACTGGTCAAAAAGGACTTTCAGAGGTTACCCAGATATTTTAGAGAGGAGTAAGAGGATTGAAACCTATAACCATTCAAGTAATTCAATTAAACATGACTTACGTTTCACACAGCTTCAGTACCACATATAAATTAATTTTACTGTTGCTTGCGGCACAGATAAAATTTGTTAGCAACACAGAATACAGTTTTTCATTAACAACAGCAAACATTAAATATTTAATACTGACATAAATTCAGACATTATGTGTTCATAAACCAGAATATTTCTTCCCTTTTCCATTACTCTAAAAATAAGCTTAAGAAATGCTTCATAATAATTCCTCATGCTGAAAATAGATAAGAGCATAATGAGGACACATTAAATAAATGACAGATAAACCCAACAGCTCTTTGTATTATTATGTCAGTACGTGCCACCTGTCAGTATACTATTCAGTGACAATCAGTCTTGTGACAAAGTGCAGTTAATCAAACCCGTTCACAACTGCCAAGAAATTCTTCAGATTTTCAGTTCAACCTATCTTTCCCATAACCCACATGAATAAATCACATTCAAATAAGTACTGGTAGATTGGATGACACATTTTCCAAAGTATAGCATGGTTTTGAACATATCTTTGAAAAATGACAAAATGATTGCATGTTGAACTGTACTGTTAGGAAGAAAAATAGAACACATTCTTTCTGTGAAACTTTTGTATCTTTTACACATAAAAGGTACATTAAACAGTTGTTTGACATGGTGTATTTATCACCAGAAACATTACAGAAGTGCGCGTCACATATGCCATATTTACATTTAATGTTTTCTGTCTAACAATATCCATCTAGCTTTGAATTAAAATGTAACCTCATTTAATGTCTATGTAATATCAAATGACAGCATTTTCAGGTAAGAATTAGAGAGAAAATTCTATGCAGCAGTAAAATCTCACATCACAAAATTCTCCCTGTAGGCCCCACATCGTATATATATAACTCATTTAAATAATGCACGTAGTTTTTCTTGTACCAGCAAACAGGTTATATAAGTGAATAAAGGTTGACCAACTAGATGACACTTGCTTTATTATTTACTACTCAACATGTTTCAGACGTTAATACGTCCATCTTCAGGAGCTAGCGACTACTAGTAGTGGTTCAGCCTACACTTGGATACCACATCACCAACAGAAAATCCTGCTACATAACACCAGCATGCCTCAAGTCAGCCTACACAATGCAACAAGTAGTCGCTAGCTCATGAAGATGGACGTATTAACTTCTGAAACATGTTGAGCAGTAGATAATAAAGCAAGTGTCATCTAGTTGGTCAACCTTTATTCAAATATCAAGATGATGCACGGTCCAATACGCATAAGGTTATATAAGTGATTAAAGATCCATCTGATCAGATGCACAACATATCTTTTGTACACTAAAAGCACCACCAATATAAAGAGAGGTATCTGTCCTGTGTCTAAATAGAAAGTCCAGCAATACTGACTTTCATTTCTTAACTGTTAAGAAACTTCTCCACACCATTTTGTAATGCTGTCTTTTATCAGTTATCTGCAGGAAGAATAATTAATATAATGGAATAAAGCCTGTTGGGATTTCAACAGGAAATATATGTGGTTATCAATTTCACATTTTGTCATGCTGTACACATTTCACTGTGACCTAATCTTACGTATGACCAGCCTTGATCAACACTTTGAAACCACAATTTAACTGAATGTGCATGCCACACATTACACGGTCTTTCCGTCTAGAGTTATTCTATGAAATTCTTTCAGCAAAAATGGACACTGCGATACTGTCTCGACATACCTTCCATATACTGCCATCATCTGCTGTATTCTTAACTATTATAAAATACAAATATCACTATATGATATGCACACAGTGTTTCATTACTTCAGAAGTTTATACCTGTGGTCATCCCCAGTTAGAAATGTTATATGCTAATGGGTCAGTTTCTTGCTGGATGCCAAGTTATGAGAATTTGAAACTGAGGAACGATTTGCACATAACTAAGCTAACTTCACTACTATAGGAACATGGTCATATCTCTTTGAACATCTGCACATAAAGATTAATTTCAAACATCCACAAGTCTGTGGTCCTGCCAAATTCCATTGACCTTAGTTTACCACAATGCATGTGTGGTGTCACATGCATGAAATAAATTGTGAAGTAAAGCAGACATAAGACATGAACTACTGAATTAAATTCCAGATGCTGCAAGATGCAAAAATTACTCTCTTTCATACATAGTGATATATTCTACATGAAAATAAGTGAAAATGTGTATCCAAACTCAATGTGGTTATTTAAAACTTTTATTGTAAGCTGGCTGTACAATCTATAAAGTTACTGACAATCAAATCATGGTCATATTTGTGTTCCAACTGTGAGCAACCTCAGGAATAAGATCATGAAGTATTTACCTGCGATCGTGAAACACTCTGCATACAGAAACAGCCGATCTGCCATTGCTGTAACTTTGTAATTGCAGAATTTTTCTAATTCAGTAACAATTTTCTGTTGCATCTCTTCTGACTGAGTACCCACAGTTGTTTCTGTTAAATTGAGCTTTATTTTAGGCACTGGATCAATGACATTCATGCACAGTGCTGTATAAAACCCTGTGTAAAACATTATGGTAAGTTCCAAATACAGCATTCAGGATAACTTTTAATTGCTTTTTAAAATTGGCATTTGATAGGCTAGAAACTGTAAATGAAATTATATTTGAGTTGGCCCCATTAAAACAACTGTATAAGCTACTGAATCTTTGCAACAAAAAAAAAAGTACAATCTATTGAATATTGTTCTGTAATTTTGAGTTCAAATATTCATCCAGACATGGAGTTGAATCTCAGATATTTTCAGACTGTTTAAAAAATCCATAAAGATCTCAGCAATAGTGAAACTCACCTCTGAAATCACCAGCATTACAGAAAATTGAAGCCATTTTTTAAATGAAAGTATTTGTGTTTATTGTAATTTCAGATAAGAATACAGTAAAAGATGTGGCAAAATATTATAAATACAGAACACGTAAAACTTCATGCAGCTGTATGTAAAATCTAGATTTCCACAGAGTTTTCCATTTGGAAACCACACAAACAAAACCTAGACCACTAAAATACCATTAAACCGATCAAACAGAGAAGATCAGCCATATTTCCACTGTAGGTGCCGTATCTATAACAGCCATGATACTGAACATTCACATGTTCACACACAGACAGATAGTACTACAGTAGGACCAACACATCTAAAACCTGCAGTAAGTGGTCTGTGTTCTGTGTTCGTTTTGGCAGGTGGATGAATCCACCCCTGTACCCTTCACCAGTAAGTGACGGTATTTTGTGGGTAAACTGAGTTGCCAAACTGTGTTCGTTTTTGATGGTGCACTGACTAAATTCATCATGTATTTTGACAACTGTAAGATGGTGGCAAGGAGAAGGGTGGGAAGGGTATGCTATACAGGGCGAAAAGAGTCTTCTCGGAAGCAGGGAAAAATGTACGATCTCTTCTCATAGTTTACACATTTTCTGGGGTTTTAGGTCCACTGTCTATGCTGCATCTCAAAAGTCAATGTAAAACTGTAATAACATATTTCTCTCTAGCAGAATTGTTATCAATGTTCCAAACTTTTGTTCTTATTCTGACTTCATCACTGCAGTGTGAAAATATACTGTCATTTAATTATTACATAATGATATATTCAGTAGTTAATACATATATTACTGAAGGAGATTCTAATGATATTGCTATATAGTGTGATATGCACATTCCTAACAGTATGCAATTTAAGCCAGATCATGTTGATTTTATTTCCTAACTTTCATTTATGAAACTTAACCAGTTATTTCACATTGGTTCTTTATCAATAGAATCTTCTTTCACCAAAAGAGAGTGCTTTTACTTTGATGCAAACTATAATTTTCTACTTTTCAGTACGGACATGTTATGTGTTTCTTTAGAAGACGTAGAATTAATATTTTACAACTGAATTGCCAATACCATATAAAATTTATATATTTCTCCCCTTCTTATATGCTGATTATTAGCTTTAATTCAACAATTATATATACACAGAAATATTGTAATATACAATTTATATTTCAGGCTCTGTTCTTTTCTAGCCTGCTCTAATATGATTTGGGGATGTGGAATATAAGTTCTAAATATTTCCTTTCAGAACACTTATGTAAGAGGGCGTTTCCTTATCTTCATTGTCCTAACATTTGCACTACTGTCTGCAAAATAACTGTGTAGTTTCGCTCTGCTCCTTTTATCGGGTGACATTACATTACATTGTAATTCATTTCACTATCTGCAACCAATCTAACCTCATTTCCGGTCCTCATAATTATTATTCTTTGCCTCTTTACACATGTATCCTTAAACCCCTTCAAGTGGTCAATGAAATGTGTGTGTACAGTTCTGTATATAATGATGCTTTAATTGTTTGACACATGTGATTGAGAAGTCAGGAAGAAATTTGAAAGTAAATTTTGGAAGCATAAAACTACAGAGATTCAAGAAGTTCTGGAAAGTTTATGTTAATTACAGCTATAAACAAAAGATTTATTTTTTTTATTCAGAACTCACGTTATTCAGCTTAATTTCCTACTCGGTTTTCTGAAATTGAAACTGAAACATTCTTCAGAATGTTTGCATATACTAGCAACAAGACGATACTCAAAAGAACTTCTTGAAACTTCTCCAAATGGGACATCAACACATGTTTGTCTATATTATCTGGTGCAAAAACACCACTGAGTCTGTGTAGTTTTCAAGGTATCAACAAAGCTGAATCCTGTACTTTCATATCTTGTTGGCATGTATACCTTTGCACTTTACCCCAAATCCAGATACTGACCAAGCAAATACACCTGTAGACACATGTGTGAACTTAATAAGTGAAGATACTGCATACCAATAATATCACTAAAAATCAACAGCTCTGATTCATTAGCCCCTTGAGACAGTACGAACTGTTCAGAAATACTAATTGTGAATAGTGGACCTGGTCCTATAACCTGTTATGAGAACAACAAAAATTGTTTGTACAGTACTACTTTTAACATCGTAAGCACTCTGCACACAGTTATCTTGTATATAATTGTTACCAATATTAATTTAATATTAACATAATACTGTTAAAAGTACTGTTCAATTTTACAGCCAACTGTGTTGACACAGTGGCAAGATGTTATACTTCCACTGACATGGTATGGTTTGAATTCTGGCTGGGAATGTGCTGCATAGATTAAGGTGTTAGATATTTACAATTCTCATCAAGCTAATTTCAGAAGCATGCCTTAAAATAGGTCACAGCTGCTCCCTCACCCTTTCTGATTCTTCATTCATAATTAATGAGATGTATTTCATTTGCTACTGTGTGGTCTAAACAACTGACAGAGCATTGAAAAATAACTGAATGAATAAATGATACAGACCAAAAGTCAGTTAGTACTTGTAGGCTACAGAGATGAAATGGTTAGAAGCACTAGCAAACTCAGCTGAAAATCTGACACATTACCACAACTTCTGCGTTTAATTTAATATACATAAAATAAACTATGATCTCCCAGCAACTTTATGTTTCTTTTAATTGTCCTCCACATAAATAACAGAGAAGTAAATTCAGACAGGCCTACTTCAGAGTATTTACCAAGTATTGAACAGATACAAGCCAGATGTCATTGAGCTAACCTGTCTGATGTTTATATTACATATCTTTCCAACATTATGTAAAAATCTGATTGTATTTTATTCCTGCTTCTTGCTTGGTCAGTCAAACTCATCCTGTAATTAATCAACAGTAAAACTTTGCATTTGTCAGTGAATTTCACGAAAATAATTGTTGAATTTTATAAACAATTATAATTTCACTTTGTTCAGTTTACTATTTATGATTATGAATGGCATTTTAAGCCCACTCCAAATGTGGATATTTGTATTTATTAAATATTCTAGCATTTTATCACATAGTAGGACACGGTTAAATTTACACAAACCTATAAAAAGAAAATGAGATTTGAGGTTCTCATGTTGATGACTATGAAGGATGCAGTTTTTTTGGGACATGAGGCCATGTAGTCTGGTAGGCATTTGTTGAAAATTCAGAGAAACCACCCACCCTGATCTTCAGAAGATGATGGCAGTGGGTTCCTCCAAAACACAAGCTAATTTCTACCTGACTGCAAAATGTCATCTGGGAGAAAACAATATTCTTCTAACAGATACAAAACAGTGGATTCAGTTAAAACATACAAACAATAAATATATAATAGTGAGACTGTGAAAGAGCCATAGATTACAGAAAATTCCTACACATCACAGTTCATATGCATCTGTCCAAAACATTTCTACATTAAATACTGTCAGATCAAAGCAAAATCACAGGAGACACCAAATGAAATCACAAAAAATAAATTCATGAAATGAATGTTATCATTCATTACACAAACTTATACTATTCCAAAGAGTGAGATGACTATTAATAAACAATAATTTCACAAATTGTTTTACTGCATTCTGAAACACTGTCTCTTATTATGACAGAATAACATATTTAACTATACTGTGTGTGTTTGATCACAAAGTATACATGGATATTTCATTTTATGAAGTACAAAATGGAGAGTGTTATATCAAAGAAGCTTAATGGTTTGTAAGAACCAGTGGTGAAACCACAGATATTGTGATGGATTGCTCATGTAGCCTAGACTGAGGGGATGAGGTATATAATACTGGTTGATAACAGTATGAAACTGGGGGATATGAGGTGATAAATAAGTCTTGAATTGTTATCTCATCTAGTGAAGGGCTGCAGTATAAGCAGTGTTGTTTGTGGGTTCTATTATCAGAGAATTAGTAACTTTTATCAATGTCCTCTTTGTAAAGTGTGAAAGTCTACAGAATTGCATCCTAAACCATCTATTCTCAATGTCATACTACACATTTCTTAAAACCTGGGACTTATTTTTACACCATGAACATTACAGTCAAATTTAGCCAGTTTTTCAACAGCGGCACAAAATGGAAAGAATGAATACAAAGTATAAAACAATTATCCAGTTACAGGCCAAAACATTTGTTTAAAACATGTTTCATGTGCTCAGTGTTTAACAAGATAAAATGCCTGATTTTATGTAAAGACTTTGAGTAAATCACACTCATCAGTATAACAGATTTATAATTTGTTACTTGGATTTAATAAGCTTTGGACTGTAATTTTCCGGGCAAGGCACTATGTAGTTGCATGGGTAGTTCCTAGTGTTTCAGCAAAACCTGCTACCTCTGTCTTCAGAATAGAAGTGAGAAACTTGCTCTGAAATGATAGAACTACCTGTGAGACTACTAAGTGAAGGATCTGGATGATCAACATACTTTTCACAACTGTGAACACCACAATTCATACGCCCTAGAAAGGTTCCACCAAACAAAACTTTTATCTATATCTAAAAATGAATCCAGGAATTACAAGTAAATGATGCAACAAAAAGCAGATATATCGGTAGCTTTTCTTCGCACATATAACTTACAAAAAATATGATTCCTCTTAACCTTTAGCCGCCAAATGACGTATATATATATATATATGTCGTGCAGTGAGCCCTTTAAATGGCCGAACGGCCATTAAAGTGGACG
>Ga0123352_10008049_pt1 | contig 16366 bp, 12 predicted proteins | sample TergutLab28metaG_FD_89700 | JGI IMG/M metagenome (GOLD analysis project Ga0123352, IMG submission 89700) | Labiotermes labralis P1 segment gut microbial communities from Petit-Saut dam, French Guiana - Lab288 P1 | ecosystem: Host-associated > Arthropoda: Insects > Digestive system > Gut ... | reverse complement strand
CTACTCCTGTAAACCTTTTCCATAAAGACTCCCCCCCCACCCCTATACTGCACTTCACTTCGCCTTATTCCACTTTACTTTGCCTCGTTCACTTCACTTCACTTTATTGCGCTTCGCAGTACAGTAGCAGTCATGTGTGAAAACCACTTTCTAAGCATCTGAAGGTGAGTACAGTACATGATATTGTACCAAGAGCCAGGACATTTTTCTTTGTACATATGTCTGAATAGTTGACACCACTGTAGCTGATGGGTCCAGCTTGTTTCCCAGATATAAAGTTATGACTTACCATACCATTTTCACTGTTCTGCTTAGGTCTTCAGGATAGCTTAGCACATACAGTCATTGAAAAAACAAAGTCAGGTATGACAAATGAGAGACCATCTCTTTGTTTTTGTGTTCTTGGTCTTGATTGACCAAATAGATGTTATTATTTTAAACAATATGGGTAAGCATTGTCATCCCTGCAAACCATGTTGGACTTGGGAGTAGTGATGCTACGTCACTTGTAGTATCATTATGTCAAGAAACAGGATGAAAATCTACATTGTGATGTTCTCCTTTTGGAACTTGGAGAACTTTCCCGTGGAATGCAGGAGAGTGATTACACTGGTATGGCAGTTTTGGAATATTACAGTATTTTAACATTTACAGTGTAAATGTGTACATATGTATGTATAATTTATTGCAAGCCAGCATGTGACCATTGAAGTCAGTGTATGAACTCGTGCAAGTGCATCTCTAACACCACTGCAAAGCAGGTTCTGCCATATTATCAGAGTTATTTCAGTATGGTTTTCAGGATCACATTCTATACATTTTACTCCACTCACCATTGTTGTTGATTTGCATACCTCTTTCTGCTTGGAAAGACCTCATGACCCAATCTGACTCTGGCCACACTAGCCATGCCACCTGAATCCTGTCTTCGTTTCTTCTACCATATTAATAAATAATGCAAACCGGAACTCTGGGTGTACTTGAAGTTGTACCGTAGGCGCAGTAAAGAAACTGGACACTAGCATTGCAGTTTGGTTTCTTTGGTAGGTTATGTTAGGTTAGGCTGTACTGCACACACTACATTTCCAATCTGTTGCTACATTATTTATGGTCTCATTTTACTAACCTCCAGGAATAAGTTATTTTGAATTTAATGATGCTGTCAGGCTGATTTTATAGGGTCATCATGAGGAGTAAGACACTTTCCAGTTCAGTCACTCAATGTCTTTTTTGGCGCATCTGCACTGGATTTCACTGTGACCACTGGCAGTGTATTTTTCTGGGTAAAAACTTTTTACTGTGAATTATTTTATTTCTTTGCATCAGAAACACGCTTGTTGGTAGCTGGGATGGTGGTAGAACATCTTGAAGGGTTGAACAGATCAAGCCCATTTTTCTTGAAGGTATTTATCATGTCATTCCTAGTGTGAATGCTGAGGGGTCAGTATTGGATAGGATTCCCCCCCATAGTATGTTCCTGAATGACTAATGGTATTTCACTAATGTTATTCGGTGACTTGTAATTCCACTTGTAATGGCTACAACAAATGTGTTATGTAAACAAGAATGTGCTTGAGCCATGACTGATGTGTGATGCATGTGAATCCATCAGCAGAATAATGGGACAACCAAGAGAATCGGAACTGATGAAAATATAATCATTGCATGAATAATTAGTTACTTATCCACCCATCAGAGGAAAAATTTACTGTGGCATTTGGAATTGAAAATTGAAAACATCATGGTTATTGCAGCTGGCAGTACCAAAGTTTACATTATTTCTCCAAGCTGTGAACATAAGTGTTTCATATTCTTCGGCTACCACAAAGTAGTATAGACCACTACTTCTTCAAGGTGTAAGATTTTGGCAGTCTTTATGAATTCACCATGAAGATGAGAACAGTTCTGCTTCTAGTGCACTGATAATGGAACAGCTCTCAATAACCATTGTGTATTCCTGGTACCTTTGATGGCTAATAAGAATTTATTGAATTTTTCCACCCCTGGGTATGATAGATTTTTACTATAGGTGGTACACATAAGCATAATATGTGCATTTTCCATTCGTATCTGTTTGTATTCATGATTCTTTCCATTTTATTTAGCAATAAATGGTTACAAGTGTGGTTGTGTTTGTAAATGGTAAGGTTATGTTGCTCATTCTAGGTATGTGCAACAGACAAATCGTCATTTGGATCAGACTCAGGTCCTGATGGTGATAGTGAAGAAATGGCTGGGTCTTCTCCTCATGAATCAGAGGGTGCAGTAAGTGAAGAAGAAAAGAAATCTGCTATTGGAGCCATATTACCCCAGGTGCATGCCGAACCAATGGTGTCTGTGTTACCAAGTCAGGATGCTGCAGCCACAAATGTTCCTATTCTCCTTCCATATGAAGGTGACATGCCTCAGAGTCAGAATACTGTGAATTCAGGTTCTTTGTCAGTGTCACCATGCTCCAATTCCATCTCTGACTTCCCTGAGAATCAAGTTGACTCTGCATCTCAGGATTCCCCATCTTCACCCAGACGTGTTGTACAGCCATCAGCGAGGAGGTGCTTAAGATCAAGACCAAATGTAGAAATAAAAGCAACTGAGAAGATACGTCCCACAAACGATTCATTTGTTGCAAATACACAGAAGCCACCTATCTCGGGTTTGCATGATAAACAGAGGGATGAATTCCGGACAGTACCGGAAATGGAACATGTTCCTGGGTCATTGAAGTCAGAAGCGACCCACAGGAAGACTGTTGTGGCAAATGGTGACACCATTCAAGTTACTAATTCTACAAAGAAGTCTGAAAGCTGTGAATATCTTTCTATGCCATCTTCACCAGCCAATGCTGTCAAGACAACAAAACCTACTGATTCAGATGATATGGACTCATCTGTGTCCCATGTACAGGAGTCATCCTTGGTTAGCAGAATACATCACAGTTTAAATATGTCACATAAAAAGGATACTAAGGAAAGAAGTAATGACAAACCTGAAGTTAATGAAGACTGCTCTGAAGAGAATAATAATAGTGCCTTAAGACAAGAAGAGATTGAGAACTTGGGTGTCGAAAAATGTGCATCTGTTTTTGGTACAGTTGATAATGTGCCTTCTCCATTAAGTGACACACTTTTAAGTGATGTCACTTCTGTGATTAATTGTAACAGTAGTGGGGATGTTAAAAAGAAAGAATCAGAGGACCAAGAAAGAAACATTAATCCCTTTGACTGTGACAGGAGCAATTACGAACAGACTCTGAAAGTTCACAAGGTGAAAAGGACATGCTCAAGACAGCCTTTTTACATTCCTCCATACAAAATGGATGTTGACACATACATCTCATACTTCAAAAGAAGCGTTAGCGAACAGATATCACGTCTGGTTGAGGTGAGTTGCACAGTGATAGTATACAGATTTTAAGCCTTATAATTAATCCCTTGGCTGTGATGACTAAGTATACTGTTTCATTCAGGTTCTTTTTTGGTTGAGTAGAATGAGTTAAAAATTTTTCTTTAATATTCTAAATGTGCATGCATCAAGTGAGGAGAAAAGTGATGATTCATTAGACAGTTTTTACGAGGAATTAGAGCAGGTTTTTTATCAGTTTCCTAAGTACCATACGAACATTGTATTATGGGATTTTAATTCAAAAGTGTGGAGAAAGAATATTTTGAAACCGACAATTGGGAATGAGAGTCTACATCAGGATAGTAATGATAATTGGGTTAGAATAGTAAATTTTGCCACATCAAAAAATCTAGTTGTTAAGAGCACGATATTCCCATACCGAAACATTCATAAGTACTCTTGGACCTCTCATGATGGGAAGACTCACAACCAGATTGATCGCATGTTGAAAGATAGTAAATGGCATTTGAGCATACTAGATGTACAAAGTTTCAGGGGAGCTGATTGTGATAGTGATCACTGTCGGGTGGTTGAAAAATTAGAGAAAGATTGGCAGTAAGTAAACAGGTAGCACAGAAGTTTGATGGGGAAAGATTTAATCTTAGGAAGCTAAATGAGCTGGAGGTTAGGAAACAGTATCAGATTGAGATTTCAAACAGGTTTGCAGCTTTGGAGAACTTAAGTGATGGCGAGGACATAAATAGGGCCTGAGAGAACATTACACTATCAAAACCTCAGCTAAAGAGAGACTAGGTCTGCATGAATTGAAGCTGCATAAACCATGGTTTGATGGAGAATGTTTACGTTTTTTTCCATCAAAGGAAGCAGGCTAAACTGCAGTGGGTACAGGATCCAAGCGAAAACAATGTAGATAATCTGAACCCTGTAAGACATGATGCCAGCAGACATTTCAGGAACAAAAAGAAGGCATAAATGAAAGCTAAAATTGAGGACCTGGAAGCTGACAGTAAGATCAGAAATATCAGGGACTTGTATAGGGGCATCAGTGACTTTCAAGAAGGGTTATCAGCCTAGAACTAATATAGTAAAGGATGAGAAAGGTGAATTGGTTGCAGACTCCCAACAGTATTTTGGTTAGGTAGAGGAACCATGTCTCTCAATTGTTCAATGTACATGGGGTTAGTAATGTAGGCAGACAGAAATACATGCAGCAGAACCACTAGTGCCTGAGCCAAGTGCCTTTGAGGTTGAGTGACAAATCACCAGGTATTGATCAAATACCAGCAGAATAGATTAAAGAAGGGGGTAGAACAATTCACTGAGATTATTAAACTTATTATTTCTATTTGGGATAAGGAGGAATTGCCTGAGGAGTGGAAGGAGTCGATCGTAGTACCTATCTATAAGAAGGGCGATAAAACAGATAGTAGTAATTATAGGGGCATATCACTTTTGCCAACTACATCAAAATTTTATCCAACATCCTGCTGTCAAGGTTAACTGCACATGCAGATGTAATTATTGGGGATCATCAGTGTGGATTTCAATACAACAGGTCAACTACTGATCATATTTTCTGCATTTGTCAAATACTGGGAAAAAAATGGGAATACAATGAAGCAGTGCATCAGGTCTTTATAGACTTCAGGAAACTTATGATTCAGTTAGGAGGGAGGTCTTATATTCTAATTGAGTTTGGTATCCCCATGAAACTGGTAAGGCCAATAAACATGTGTCTGACTGGAATGTAAAGCAGAGTTCAGGTAGGCAAGAATTTGTGTGACATGTTTCCCATTAGGAATGGTTGGAAACAAGGAGATACTCTGTCACCATTGCTTTTCTACTTTGCTTTAGGAGGACTTCAAACTAAATGGTACTCATCAGTTTCTGGTTTATGTTGATCGTGTTAATATATTGGACAGTAGCATACATACTATAAAGGAACATGTAGAAGCTTTGGTAGTGGCTAGTAAGGAGACTGGGTGCTTATAAAACTAAGTATGTGGTCATGTCTCAAGATCAGAATGCAGGACAAAGTCACAGTTGAAGATAGATAATAGTTCCCTTGAAAGGATGGAAGAGTTCAGATATTTGGGAACAGCTTCAATAAATCAAAATTCTATTCAGGAAGAAATTAAGAGCAGATTGAAATCAGGGAATGCTTGCTATCGTTCGGTGCAGAATCTTTTGTCTTCCAGTATGCTATCCAAAAATTTAAAAATTAGGATATACAGAACTATACTTTTGCCTCTTGTTCTGTATGGGTATGAAAATTAGTTGCTCACATTGAGGCTGAGGGTGTTTGAGAATATTTGGGCCTAAGACGGATGAGGTAACATGGAAGTAGAGAAAAACTACATAATGAGAAGCTTAATGATCTCTACTCCTCACCTAGTATTGTGTGGGTGATAAAATCGAGAAGAATGAGATGGGCAGGGTATGTAGCACATATTAGGTAGGGGAGAGGCATGTAGAGGATTTTGGTGGGGAAACCTGAGGGAAAGAGACTACTGGGGAGAATCTGGCATAGGTGGGAGGATAATATTAATATGGATCTTCAGGAAGTGGGTTATGGGGTTATGAACTGGATTGAGCTGGCTCAGGATAGGGACAGGTGGCAGGCACTTGTGAATACGGTAATGAACCTTCAGGTTCCACAAATTGCGGGGAGTTTCTTGACTAGCTGCAAACTGGTTAGCTTCTCAAGAAGTACTCTGCTTGATGGAATAAGTAAGAAAGTAAGGAGTATGTGAATTTTATGTATACAGTACATTTGTAAAGTTTTTGGTGGGCTTTTGCCTTCATTTCAGATTAATATAATTTGTACTGATTTGTGTTAATATCGTATGGCTCCTGTTGTCCATTTGCATCATGGCATCAGTGAAACAGCCATTTTTTCTTCCTTAAAATATTTTGAATTGTTTGAAGAAATAGATTTGGATGCTACTTTTTCGGGACAGTGTTAGTGAATCTAAATACAGTGACACCCCATTGAGGATTGGCAAACATTCGATTCAGACACTAACCTGAAGTTGTTGAATTGAGATCATTGAAGAAGTACAGTGAATGAGGAAAAACTAAAATTGCTGATGATATCTTGGGAGTTTAGCTGTACATAAATGATTCTTCAGGTAACAAAAGTTTCCCTGACAGCATTTACCAGAGGGGCAAGGAAAAGATTGTATATGAAGAAGTAAGTTTAATTTCAGACTATTCTAAGGCATAACTTGTAAATTTTGCATACCTTCTTATATTGAAATTCTGCTACCGTGGCACTGTGGGAATCGAGAAGTAACTGTGCAGTTACATGTTTACGGGGTTGGAGGCTTTAATGTGCCATGTGAAAGAAACATTGTTTGGAGTATTAGGGTGTAATTTCTGATGTATGGATAGGTGCACTTTGTGTAGGTGTAAAGTGAGTCAATATATTTTGTAAAACTGAAAATTTTATTGTACTCAGGTTTATGTTCATTTAAAAATCCAAGTGTACTTGTGTGATCATGGATGGAATCACATCGTGTTCATCTCACTTTTACTTGTTTGACTATAATAAGATCAGTTCAGTGAATAGGTAGAGATAAAGCCATTTTATGATTTAATTTGTTTAAGTTTAATTCCGATTCTTACACAGTATAAGTGGTGTGGTATTGACAGTATAGTTTTGTTTGTTTTGTTCCAGTACATTAAATGCAGATACAAGTTTCTGTCTGGATAGTTGGTTGCTTGAAATCATTAGAAAACTGCGACTTACAGCGACATGTGATGTTTTCCTGCCAATTCTTTATTGTCTCAGAATTATACGTAATTCTGTGTGCTCTTGTATGCATAATGTACTTATGTTTTATGATGCCATTTACATAGTTCTTGTCTTTTGCTGGATGAACCTGGTTGATATGCTGTCTTTTCATTGTGTCTCATAATTATGCATTTCATGGAACACTAGTACAGTAAAAATTCCATTAATCTGGCACCCATTGTGCCAGACGGATGATGATAATATTGAAAAAACCAATGGTGATCACAACTAAGTATATTTATTGTATATTTGAGAAACTTTTGCTTACAGTATGTTCTGGCCAAAATGGGCCATCATCAGATAATATGTAATATCCATATATATTAAGAATTACTGCGCTATAAGTTGTTTGAATTTACCAAGTTCTCATTGTACAAGTAAACATTTTGTATTAAGAATAATTTAGGATATATATAGATATCGGTTAGATTGTAATATTGGATGGAAAATAGTTAAGGGAATTTTTTACTGAGGAGCCTCTAGAATTTGAAATGTTGTAATCAAGGAAAGTGCTGATAGATGATCAGTGTATTGGAGGAGGCTTATATTTTACACGGTCTTGAACAGAGATAAGTTGAGGATTCTTTATTTGTAAGCAGTTTTTAGATAAAATACATGGTTAAATTGTGGGCCAGGTAGCTTAGTCCTTATAGCGACTGACTATGGGCTGGATGGTCTGGGATTGAATCCCCGTAGGGACAAGATTTTCCACCCGTCCAGACCGGCCCTGGAGCCCATCCAGCCTCCTGGACAATGGTTACCGGGTCTTTCCTGGGTGTAAAGTGTGCCCGGGGTGTGCTGCTGACCACTCACTCCCTTCTAGTGCCGTGGTCATGGAAGAATAGAGCTACACCTCTACCCACCCTCTGGGCCACACCGGGCCTGTAACGGGATCACTTTATCTTTACCTTTTACATGGTTACATGCTGATCAGATGTATATAATGTTTTGCAGAGAGCTGGGTTTATTAATGAATTGTTGGTTTTATGTATTCCAGTTTTTGAAGTAAATAGCCTGATTAGTTCAGAAATTTGTGTGTGGAGTGAAGATTCTGAATTAGATAGAATAGCCTAGAATACAATATGGAGCCCTATAAAAGAAATGCTGCATTTCCAGAGCCATCCATTACATGTCATTCAGAGTCCTCAGTGTAGGAAACCTCCCTTCAGGTTTCCCTCACGTAGCCTCCTATAAAGAAAGAGATGGTTCATTTCCAAATCCTTCCCTGACATGTCTTACATATCTTGCAGAGATCCCAGTAAAGAAGCTCTCCGTCCAGTTTCCCATCACTCCCATGGAGAGAGATGCTCTGTTTACAGAGCTGTCTTTTACTGTCTTTCACAGTAAATGAACCCCCCCCCCCCATCCAGGTTCCCAAGTGGGGCCTCTTTGGACAGACATGCCAATTTCCAGAGAGCCTTCCTTCACATATCCTTCAGAGTCCCCACTTATGGAGCCCTCCCTTCAGGTTCCCCTCATAGAACTCCCATGGAGAGAGACACTTCATTTCCAGAGTCCTCCTACATCTGTCTCTCAAAGTCTGCAGTAAAATGAACCCGCCCCTCCAGGTTACCCAACAAGGCCCCTTTGGTGAGATCTGCTTGTTTCCAGAGCCTTCTTTTACATATCTCTTGGAGCCCCAAATAAACAAGGTCTCCTGATAAAACAAAATCACACCTTTCTCTCAAGCCCCTGTAAAGGAGCTCTCTCCAAATTGTCCCCCAATGGAGCCCCCGTGGAGAGAAACATTCCCTTTCCAAATCCCTTCTGTATCTGTCTCTTGGAGTCACTGGTAAAGAGCCCCCCTCCAGGTTCCCCAACATGGCCCCTAGGGAGAGTGAGGCCCATTTCCAGAGCATTGTTTTACATATCTCAGAGCCCCCCTTCATGGTCTCCCACTGGGGCCCATATGGAGAGAGATGTTCTGTTTCCAGAGCTAATGTTTTATTCGTCAATGCATTTATTCATTCATTCAATCTTTTATCTCAGAGATCCCAGTTAAGGAGCTCTCCCACGAAATGGGGAACACATATGGTCAATGTCCACGAATCCCCACGCATGTGGAAGGCCTACATACAATGGGGTGCAGCCTAGTTCCACATCACTGCTGTTACTACACCCACTGCCAGGCAGCCTTCAGCATGATACTTTCCACCTTGGCTTCAGTAGACCAGACCATGTTAGCCAGTGTGTGTTGTAGTAACCCTCTACAGGATGTGTCCTCTGCATACCTGTTACTGCCTCCCACATGACCCAGGGTACAGATCTCTGCGTAACCCAGAGGCACAGACGAGGGGTTGGATTTATGGGAGGCAAATTAACTGTGTAGCCTTGTGTTGAAGAAGTGCTTGGTGAATTCACCCTGTCAGCTGGTGGTGTGGTGGTAGTTCCTGTGTAGGTTCTTTCTTCTCTAGGCTGTGTCACAAGGTATTGGTTTGAACATGCTATGGGGCAGTGAGTAACATTGACTTTTACCTGTCTTGTTTTGCTGTCCTCTGATCTAATTAATTTGCAGTGTTATCAGATACTCGTGTTCTGCTTCTTAATAATTATATGTAGGCTGTGTCACAAGGTATTGATTTGAACATGCTATGGGGCAGTGAGTAACATTGACTTTTACCTGTCTTGTTTTGCTGTCCTCTGATCTAATTAATTTGCAGTGTTATCAGATACTCGTGTTCTGCTTCTTAATAATTATATAAGAAAGACCAGTATAAGTGTTTTTATTCATTCATTAATAGACTCAGCTTTCATATTTATAGATGTAAAATTTCCAAAATATGTCTACCAGTAAGATTTGTCATTTTAATACTACTATTTTAAGAGTTTCTTGCTCATACATGCACTGGGTTGGATTCTGTGTAAGTAGGAATAAGCAGGCACTGATAATTTATGCAAATCAAAACATGTCTGCATATTCTGTATGAAAGGTGTGCAGTAAAAGCTGTAATTGGTGACATCTGAAATTATTGTCTTTAGTGTATGTTTGGACGTGGAAACAGTATTTGTGAGTACCATAATGGATCATGTATTGAGAAGCTGAACCTTCTGCTGTGGTGACAGGTGCAGCAGATGAATCACAAATGTGTGCCATGGGGAGAACCAGTTGTGGTGGGAGAGACCAGTTCCAGGATGATGGTGAATGTTGATAAAGAAGAACAAAAAAATAAGGGTTTAGCTAATCTTCAGGGGTAGGTACAAACTAGTTTTTACTCTGCTTTCAGTGTGTCGGGAAAAATCATAATTTTATGATGTATTATTATGTTTATTGGCTTCTGTACTCTTGTGGGTAACTGGTTGGGAAGTGTGGTAGATAATTTGTCATGTTTCATAGACCATGATGATGGAGAGGGAAAATTTGTACAAAACATGGGTAATTATACTGATGTACATAGCAGCGCTTCCCAGCAGGCTTCAGTTTTCAAGTTAAATATCTTCACAGTGTAAACATATTTAACATTGTTTTTTTACTGAGTGTGTTGACTGAAGTGTTAACATAGTTCAAATCTTGGGCAAGATGGTGAACTAGCTTGACTGATGCTTTTGTGATTTTCTGTAATCTGTGTATGTGAATCCTTTGAAAATACTTCCAATCAGGGCACACCTGTTCCCGTATACATTTTTCATCTTAATTGTTGACTGTTCCCCATATCATTCACTGTTATACAGTCTAGCTGCTGATTGTGTCATTAAGTAATCCATAAATATACAGTGCTGTTTCAGTTGGGTGGGTATCTTACTTTAGACTGAGATGTAAAATGATCATGAATGGTAAGTTGGTGAAAATGTAGAAGAGGTGATTATTGTTTATATATGTTTCACAATATTTGTATGATATGATATATTTGTTAACTGCAATTGGGTTGACACCCGGAGGCAGTAGTGCAGTACACATTTACACAAAAACAATACACAGAACAACACAATAAAACAGATTACCCAGAACTTAACATACATAACATTAAGAATACATACACATCACAATAAGAATACATAACAATAAGAATGCTGGGGGAGTTTGAGAAAAACCACTTAGATCTTCATATCGTACATTGTAAGCCAACTGAGGTTAAAAAGTGGGTTCCTCTGAAATGCAGCATTTGGTTGCACCATATAATGAAACCGCTTTTTATGGTACATTGATATTAACGCTTTCAAGGTGAATGTGAGGCTCTGTAAATGTTTGCTAAATAACTTTACATCCAAAATGGCGATGCCATGACACATGCAGTTCCACGCCTTTCAACATGGAGGACCAGGCTCAATCCTATGCCAGTCCATGGCAGTGGACTGAGTGACAGTGGGACAGATCTTTCTCTGAGTGCAGTAATCTCTTATCCAACGCTGGGGTTAGTGGGAGTGATCAAGTTGTGTTGCATGAATGGTATGCTGCTCAGTCCTTTTGTGGGAAAAATAGGATCATGTGAATGTGGATGTTTATTAACTGCAGTTGCTTAAAAATACATACACTTTTGTATATCAAACATTTATACATTGCTTGGGTAGCTAATGCTGCAAGCTTCCACAGCTGTTGAGTGAGTTATCACTTGTATTTATTTATGTGCATTTACATTTTTCAGCATTTAGCAGATTGTTTTCACGTACAAAGCATGTCCAGAAAATAACTACTCACACACAGCAGCTGCACAGGTGACACATATGTTTCTGTCAAGATCTTCTGTATGTCAAGCGGAATATATGTTTTGCATTTTAGTGTCATAATTTTTTTTCTGCCATTTGCTGTATTCATTAAAGGTGAACACAAAGGTTGAAAATCCCGCTACCTGTGAAGTGCAGATGGTGATGTGATTTTTAAATGCTAAAAATGTGGAATACAACAGGCAGATTGTTGAAGTGTATTGTGAAGGTGCAGTGATTGGAAGGAATGTACAAAAGTGGTGTCACTTGTTAGAGAAGGCAGGACTTACTGTGCCTGATGAACGAAGTGAGCATCTGTCTTTAGTGATGGATGATCTGAAAGAAAAAGTGAATGCAAAAATTTTGGAAAACAGACGATTTACAATTTATCTACCCCAAGAAAATTTTGGCTGGTCAGAGTCTGTGGAGTGACCATGACACAAAAGATGTGCAGGACTGGCTGAAAAACTTGGCAATGACTTTTTTGATGAAGGCATACAAAAGCAGGTACCATGGTACGACAAATGCCTTAATGTACATGGTGTCTATGAGGAGAAGTAGTTTACTGTGTGTATAGGTTGTCCAGAAACTAATGCCCTGTTTTGATACATTTGTTTCTCTTGGAGGGGGGGGGGAGGCAGAACATATTTAGGAATGTGAGATTTTAGATGAAACAAATTTGAAGATTTCCAACATTTAAGTAGAAAGTTGCAGAGATTTCTGACAGATAGCACCACTTAAGCAATGTCTCACAGTGGAGTGCAGTATGCTGTTATAGAATTCCTTTTTGCCGAGAAAGAGTCAGTGAGAAACATCCACCTTTGCAATATTTATGGAAGTGCTGCACTCAACAGAAGCGCCACTGGTTGCTGGGTGCAAAGAGTGACAGCTTCCAAAATGGGAATAGCAGAGCTCCATGATTTGCCTCGCTTGGCTTAGAGAGAATGGGACATAAGACGTGTAGCCAAGTGACTTTGGGCAGCCACGGTTTCAGCACCTTAACAAGAAGGGAGAGTCCTTGATGTGATTTCTGCAACTCCAGAGATAAGCACAAGGAGCATAGTGACACATGAGGGAGTCTCAAAATGCTGTGTGTTGAGTCCAGCACACACAGTTCCTATATACCTACCATCTGCCAAGTACAAAGACCTATGCCACCTGCTTACCTTCTGTGAAGAACCTTTTTAGAATGACTTCTTAGAGAATGCACTGGCAACCGTGCATATGTATCTTCAATTTTATGTATGTATGAAGCAGGAGTTTCAAGAGATAGGATAATAATTTTCCATAATCAGCATGCATTGACAGATGAAAATCCACATGGAACCGTGCACTCTAGGTATTAGCTACAGCTTTCTCGTAAGTCTGTCAGCAGGCATTGCAGGAGACAGACTTCTGGCACCCTTTTTTCTACCAGCACTTCTGGCTAGGACTGTGTACTACTGTTTCCTACAAAACATTCTACCAGGAGCTGTTGCAACATGTAGATTTGCAGACAAGAATTCATTTATGGTTTATGCATGATGGTGTTCTGTCACATTTTCTAGTTACATGTTGTGCATTCTTGAACATTGTTTTGGGAACAATGAATAGGGTGAAGTGGACGAGAAGACTAGCCTACACATTCCGCTGATTTATATCCCTTAAGACTTTTATCTTTGGGGACATCTACAGACGTCAGTGATGTCATGGGCTGGCAATAGCAGGTATAAAATTTTAGATGATTTGTATGATGCCTGGGATTTGACAGAGAGTAAGATGATCACAATTCAGATGTGTAGTGTTCTTTGTTTAAGCTCAGGGTGGACACTGCGAGCATTGGTATGGGAGGTCTTTGGGATCCTGTAACTCAGAAACTGTACTACAGAAAACCTGTATTCTTGTAACATTGTTGTCTTGTGTTGCAGTGTAGATTCACCCTCTGTATGTTTGGCCATATATGTTTTATTTACATGTGTAATCTTAGTAATGTCACCAAAGTTGTTGAATTATGATATGGTGTTTTGTGTGTCTTGTAGGTACAGGGTCCAAGACTGCAGGGTTGCATTCAATGATTGAAAAATGTTTATAATATTCTTATATGAAGAGTGTTAAGGGCCAGTTTTTGTATCTTGTAGGTATAACTTCCAGGACCACAAGGTTACATACCAGCAGGTGGACAATATATATGAGGATCCTGATACGCAGAGCAATGACGACATATTTTTCACTGACAATAGCAGAAGAAAGGTAGTTGTTGAAAGCCAACAAGATGTCACAAGTGACTTGTTTGATGCCTTGCTTGAAGAGGAGAAGTCTGTGCAGCAGAAAGAAGGACCAGGACATGATGGTGCACACAACTCTGATAAGTATGTTGGCTTTTTCTTGTTCCATGGATATGAACACTCAAGTCATTTCCTGTTCCTCCACTGTAGAACAGAAGGCCTGTATGAAGCCAAAACAGCAGACTTTGTTTCCAGCTATTGGCTTGACCTCTCGACGTCCTTCCAATTGTTTCAACTCCATCCTTTATTGTGCATGATTTCGGGCATCTGTTGCAAAGTAGATGAGAATTGTTCTCTTCTGGGCTATTATGGAGCAAGTAGCAGTAATTCCATACCAACATTTTGGGACAACCTATTTGTCCCATCTTAAAGGGTCAAGGATCCAAGAAGAAAATCCAGTACATTGTTTATGTAAGGAAAGGTGTGGGTGGTGATAAGATCTCAGTACCATGGTGCCAGCCAGTAGGGTTGATACAGGTGGGATAATGGAGGGGGGGACAGAAGTAGTCATCCACTAGTCCCCAGAGTAGTACTGAGTCACTACACTTCTCCCACCTGCACCCTTCCCTATATAAACTGCTTACTAGGGTTACTGTCTCTCTTCTTGGATTCTTGACCCTGGAAGATGGGACCAGTAGGTTGTCCCAATATGCCTGTAAGGAATTACCACTACTTGTTGCATAGTAACCCAGAAGAGCACAGTTTTCATTCTGTATTGTTCTCCAGCTCCTTCTTAGTCTTCCTCTTCAACATTTTCCTTAGGGGTTCCAACTCAGAGCTTGTTTCTTTATGACAGGGGAATTATTCCCCAGTGTATGTCCAGTCCACTCTCTTTTCTGCGGTGATACGAATGTGACATTTAATGAAATGTGACACTTATCATGGTGGGTTTAGTGGTAATGTTTCTGGGTTTTATTTAGAAAGTACTCAGTTTGTATGTCAGCAAACACACCTAATATCTTGACAGGTTTCTGCAGTCATTCCAGGTAAATATTATAATAGTAATTCACAACACTCAACCAACAAAATGAACTATGTTCTTCTGTAGAGATTTATATTATATTATAACCCTGGCGTATTCCTGCATGTTTCAAGCCACAGTGGATCATCATCATGGAACAGGTATCAAATAATACTGCATAAAACGTAATTAGCTCCTGTTCACTTGCTTGAATAGAGACGTTAATGGATATGTACTCATGTATGTTGTTTAAAATGTGTGCTGTATATGCAGATTGTGGATCATACCTAACACGCTCCTGGTATCCTTGTTTCAAATTATGACTAGTTTGTCCAACATAAGATGTTTACACATAGGACAGGTTAGCTCATAAATTCCACTTTTGTGTATTCATTTGTTGTGTTGGTGTTCTTGGTTTCAGAAATTCATGTACAATGTTTGTATTACAGAATGTAAAACGTACAGTAGTTTGTCTAAACAAGTGATGTCCATCCCCTGAGCCCTCCTCCCCTTATCCTTCTGGATCCTCATAAAGCATCCCCCCTATCAGAGCTCCTGCAAAGAGAGATGCTCCCTTTCTGGAGTCCCCCAACTATCTCTGAAAATTCCCAGTCAACGGACTCCCTAGTTTCCCCAACGGACCTCTACGGAGACGGGCACCTGTCTCCAGAACTTTCTTCTACACCTGTCCCTCAAAGTCCCTGGTAAATGAGCCCCCTCTCGATGCTTCCCAACAGGGTCCCTATGGAGAGATAATCTTCATCTCCAGAGCCAATGGTTTATTCATTCATTTATGTCTGTTGGGTCCCCATTATGGAGCCCTCCCACGAAAAAAGGGGAAAATGTTTGGTCACCGTGCATGGAGCCCCATATGGATGGAAGGCCTACATAAAATGGGGTGCGACCTGGCTCCCCAAGGGGATTGTTTACGACACTGCAGTCTCTACCCCAGTGCCATGCAGCCTTCAGTACAATACCTTCCACCTTGGCTTAGGTAGACCAGAGCTCTGTTAGCTAGCCTGTGTCATAGCAACCCTCATCAGTGTATGCCCTCCACAACTGTTACCGCCTCCCACATGACCCAGGGCAGAGTAGAGTATAAATCCACTATACACCAAGGTACAGATGAGGGGTTGGATTTATGGGAGGCTTTCTATTCAAATAGTACTTGTGTTTTTATAAACAATTTGTGAAAATTTAAATACCAATCGGGTCATTTGATGGTTAACCTTTAGAGCTCGTGCGTCCTACCCTTTAGGACGGCATTTAAATACCTCCGCGCTCTCTCACGGTACGAGCGTCCTACCCTCTAGGACAGCCACAGCCTCAGCCGTTTAAATAATT
>Ga0123352_10008043_pt1 | contig 16370 bp, 6 predicted proteins | sample TergutLab28metaG_FD_89700 | JGI IMG/M metagenome (GOLD analysis project Ga0123352, IMG submission 89700) | Labiotermes labralis P1 segment gut microbial communities from Petit-Saut dam, French Guiana - Lab288 P1 | ecosystem: Host-associated > Arthropoda: Insects > Digestive system > Gut ... | reverse complement strand
CTGCGACCTAACCTTCCCGGCAGAGCGAGCCTGTCCGATTATTTTAGACGACGCGCTCGTCAGTTTCGACGACCAACGCTTGGGCAGTGCTCTTACCTTATTAAAGGAGCTTGCAGAAAAACGGCAGATTCTCCTCTTTACCTGCCAAAATAGGGAAGCACAGTTTTTTAAAGAGGACAAGTCCATCCATATTGTAAATCTGTAAGGGAGGTGCGAATGCGTAATAGAAGATATATTATAGTGGGCATCTGCGCCTTGCTTGTGTTTTTGTTGCTGACAGCTTGTAATACATCACCAGAGGTGCCGCAAAGCAAAGAGGTCATCGTGCTCATGTATCACGATGTCAGGGAAGAACCAGTATACGGCAATTCCGCGATTATCTCAACGGAAGCCTTACGCATCCAAATGGAGACATTACAGGAAGCGGGATTTGAAACCGTCACATTTGACGACTTGATCGCCTTCGTAGACCTTGGCGCACCTTTGCCGCCGAATCCCATCGTGATTACCTTTGACGATGGCTATCGCTCAAACTTAGAACTGGCGGCACCGATTTTGGAAGAACTTAGTAAAACTGCCATCATAAGCGTCATCGGCATCTCCCGCGGACGGGATACATACAGACACACAGACATCCCCATCATTCCCCACTTTACTTGGGACGAAGTCCGTCCGTGGGTAGAGCGAGGTGTGATCCAAATCGGACACCACTCCTACGACATGCACAGATGGCACCGAGATCCGGAGGAACCATGGCGTTATGGTGTGCTGCCGATGGAAGGCGAAAGTCCGGAAGAACACAGAGAAGCCCTCATTGCAGATTTTGAACGTCTCAGGCAAATCATCCAAGCAGAGTTAGGTAGAGAGGTTTTAGTCTTTGCCTATCCATACGGACACTACTGCGAGCAATCTGAGGCGATCTTGCAAGAGCTAGGTATTAGAGTGACCTTGGCAACTCATGTGGGCATCAATATAATAGAACAGAGGAAACCGGAGAGCCTCTTTCGATTAAACCGCATCAATATGACAGAAGACTTAGACCCAGAAGCCTTGTTAGAGCTCCTCGAAAGTCTCCGGCAGGAGGTGGTGGCAGATTAAGAAGGAAGGTCCAATGTCCGTACCCGTGTGTTTTGTTGAAAAATTTTGATTTGATAAAGAGTGTCACCCACGAGTCCGCCAAAAGCAAAATGCCCTTCTGCATCAGACATGATCTGTGCGATCAAGGCAGGCGGCGTATCTTCCACAATCTGAAACAGCAGCACCAAGACAGCGGGTATGGGAGCTCCATCCGGATCAGTCAGCACACCGTGGATGGCAGAGGATGTATCCAGCGGGATGGTGAGTGCAGTCTCAATCCGCTCCCCTTGTGCGGGCTTACAGTAGAATTTTAGATCTTGCATAGTAAATACTCCAAAATAGTTTCTCTAGTATAGGCAAGAATCTTAGTTTAGGTTCATATAGTACAATAATGCAATAAATTTTGCTTGACAAAACACGAATGCATCGATAAAATATATCCAACAGATACATTAAAGGTGAAGAGATGCTTGATTACATTGCGATGGGAATGGTTCTGGGCGAGGCACGAACCGGATATGATATCAAGAAAGAGATCGAGACCGGAATCGGATTTTATTATAAAGCGAGTTATGGAAGCTTATACCCGGCCTTGAAGAAACTTACCGACAAAGAATACTTAACCATGACGGAAGAGTCCCATGGAGACAGAGTAAAAAAATATTATCGGGCAACCGAACTTGGCAAGAAAGCTTTTCTGGAGTGGCTCGCAGCCCCTTTTGATTCAAATTTCAGCTCAGGATCTCTACTGGCTCGCATTTATTTTTTCGATCAGTTGCCTGCGGATATACGCAAACAACAGCTTCAGGAATATGAACGGCATAACCAGCAAATATTGCGGAAACTCCAAGCAGTAGAAAAAGGCTGCTCGGATCAAGAGCGTGCCAACTACTTTACAATGTCTACACTTTACTATGGCATCCATTTTGTTCAGAGTAATATTCGATGGTTTCAATACATCCAAGAGGAAAAGCCGCTCTCAGAGTTTATGCAGGGGGATTCTCTGCAGGAATAAAGGGCGAGTTTATACACAGATAGGTAAGGAGCATTTTCGAAATGGCAAAGGAAAAACAAGTAGAACAGATCACCGACATGGAAGTCGATTTCGCCCAGTGGTACACAGACGTGGTACGGAAAGCGGAACTCATCGACTACTCCGGTGTAAAAGGATTTTATGTCCTCAGACCTTATGGCTATGCCCTATGGGAAAATATCCAAGCCGCTTTAGACGGTAAATTCAAAGAGACCGATCATGAGAATGTCTCCATGCCAATTCTCATTCCCGAGAGTTTATTGCAAAAAGAAAGCGACCACGTAGAGGGCTTTGCCCCGGAGGTGGCGTGGGTCACCTATGGCGGCAGCGAGGAGCTCACAGAACGGCTCTGTATCCGCCCCACATCAGAGACCTTGTTCTGTGACCACTATTCCAGAATCATCCATTCTTGGCGAGATTTGCCAAAACTCTATAACCAATGGTGCAGCGTGCTCCGCTGGGAGAAACAGACGCGCCCATTTTTGCGTCATCGGGAATTCCTCTGGCAAGAGGGACATACTGTCCACGCCACAGAAGCGGAAGCCCGAGCAGAAACATTGCAAATGTTAGACATCTACGCAGACGTGGCAGAGAATTATCTTGCCATGCCTGTCATCAAAGGCCAAAAGACAGAAAAGGAAAAATTTGCCGGCGCCATGGATACCTATTCCATTGAATGCATGATGCACGACACAAAGGCGCTCCAAGCGGGTACCTCTCATTACTTCGGAGATGGTTTTGCCAAAGCCTTTGATATTACCTTTACCGACAAAGACAACAAGATTAGACACTGCCATCAGACCAGCTGGGGGGTCTCCACCCGTCTGATCGGCGGCCTGATTATGACCCATGGCGATAACTCCGGTCTGGTCATCCCGCCGAAGATTGCGCCTACCCAAGTTGTGATTATCCCCATTGCCATGCACAAAGAAGGTGTTCTGGACAAAGCGAGGGCAATTTTGGATCGCCTCCGTGAGGCAGGCATCCGTGTGAAGTTGGATGACTCTGATCAAAGCCCAGGATGGAAGTTTGCTGAACACGAAATGAAAGGCATCCCCCTCCGTCTGGAGATGGGACCCCGGGATATCGAACAGAATCAGTGTATTTTAGCCCTCCGCACCGGTGGGGAGAAGATTACTGTTTCCCTTGATAATCTGGAAGCCGAGGTTGTCTCAGGGCTAGAGGCCGTCCATACGGCGATGTTCGCCCGCGCGAAGGCGAACCTAGAGCAAAACACTTATACAGCCAAAACCGCCGAAAAAGCAGCGGAGATTATCGGATCGACAGGCGGCTTCGTCAAAGCCATGTGGTGCGGCGATCGTGCCTGTGAGGAAAAAATGAAAGCCGATTATGCCATCACCAGCCGAAATATCCCCTTTGAGCAAGAACAAGTAGGCGATGCCTGCCTTGTTTGTCGAAAGCCGTCGGATTGCATGGTCATTTGGGGTGTCTCATACTAGATGTAGGGGATGCATCTCTACATGAAAACTAGTTTTCCACAAGAATGTGACAAAAAAATGACAAAAATATAAAAAAGATGTTGACATGAACAAAAAAAGCGAGTATAGTGTAAAGTGATCATTCCGTAATACATGACACGTGAAAAGAAATTTTATATGGATGCTATTATGGGAACGAAAGGCATCGAAAAGAAAGTATTTTCAGGGATGCTATTACATGAATGGGATGCAATTATGTAAATCAAATATTAATAGAAAATTAACGAAAAATTAACAAAGCAAGATTTTCAAGAGAGAAGCATCTGGAAACAAACACGACAAAGTAAAATAATGATTGAGGATGAAGGTTGTCCTCAATCATGTACCAATTTTAAGCAAGAACCATTTCAGGAGGATTGTGCCATGTTTGCGAAACTATGTGTAAGTAAGAATCTACAGAAAGTGTTAGCCATGCTCATATTGTTCAGTATGTTGCTAACAATCGTTCCGCCGACGGCTTGGGGCTTTGACAATGAGCCCGCACCAGCGCCGTCGACCGGAGTAGAAGCTAGAGAGGCGGCAGCAGCGCTTGCCGATGAACAGGGTGACCCGGATGACCCGGATGACCCCGGATTCTTCGGACGCATCGCCGACTGGTTCCGCAACTTGTTTGTGGGCAGTGACGATGCAGTAGCGGGCACAGAGCCAGCTTACATGGCCACAGAGCCAGCCGATGCGGAGGACACCAGAGGCCCTCCAGCATCGGAAGAAGAGGAATATATGACACAGAGCGACGCAGCAGATGCGTCGCTAGAGGCATATATTAAGAACATCAAGCCCCTCGGCTTAGTGGAGATCATGCCGCTCGTAGCCGGGCGTACAGTTAACTTCCATCCCAATGGCGGTACGCAGTTGCCATTGCAGAATAGACGTCCGACGATAGACAATGGGACAGTTGGCGTGGGTAACATGCCGGTTAGACCGTCTATGATGGGCCGTGCCTTCCTCTATTGGCACACCTGTCCGCAAGGCGACTTTGATTGTGATGGGATTGACTGCTATGATGCGGGTAATCCGGCTCCCGTAGATGGGAATGGCAATCTACTCCCTGCGATTCCGCCGGCTCCCAGTTTGAACTGCGGCGTTGCCGGTAGATTTGTCGGCAGATTAAACGCTACCACAGTGGTAAATGATCCGGAGATCACAGTATATGCCCAGTGGGGTGTACTCCTCGAGTTCCAAGGGAACGGGGCAATACTGAATGTACCGGCGGATCCGCTGGATCACGATCCAAGCGATCCGACAGACTTCTCTCCCCGTAGCGTGCGGACTGGATTCTCTGTGGATGAAGCCTATGGTATGATTTGGCCGGAGAATCCGACCAGACCCGGTTTTACTTTCCACGGGTGGTACAATGTATCGCAAAATAGCAGAGAGCCGTACCCAATCGGAGCTGTAGTTGGTCCGGATAATACTGTAGTTAGAATGCTGTTCTACGATACTCCCCTTTACTACAGCATGATCGCCCACGCTCGCTGGGAGTTTCTGGGCATTAATTTGGTGCGCTTTAACGAAAATGGTGGCGCCTTTGATGAGACACGGGAAAACTGGACGCCTTACCGCCGGACGAGGGAGAGTCTTGGCATCCACGATTCTTCTACGCATCCGCATCTCTTGAACAGATTCAGCCCCGGTAACGACTGGAGCGCACACTATCTGCCGCCAAGAGCGGACGGAACTGCGTTCCCAACGACTCCGAACACCATGTTCATTATAGACAGAGAAGCACTGGGACCAGCAATGGTGTCAAACACAACCGTAGTCGGTGATCGTCAGTTCCGCGGCTGGAGCACAACACCAGAGGGACTGCCGGGCACGGAATTTACCATGGACACAGTGGTAGAGAACAACACCGATGCAGCACCCCTTCAGGTTTACGCCCAGTGGAACGCCACTGTGCGATTCCATCCCAATACCTTCACAAGCTGGATCGTGTCGCAGGTGCCATACCAGAATTCGGATCTACAGAATCCAAACGATGTATGGCAACTCGGACCGCGTACCTTGCCAGCCGGAGCAACGGTGAATGCCACCCCGGGCATACAGTGGCCCACGGACAATTCCATCCCCACCTTTGGGCTTGTCAATGGCGCCCCAATGACGAGAACAAACTTCACCTTCCTTGGCTGGTATCTGCCCTGTCCTGACCGTCCGGCAGGGATAACAGGCCAGCAGGCGGTACCGGTCGAGAACAGAGGGTTTACCGCTACATTGCCTTATGCAACCCGCGTTACCGGAGCAACACCGATCTATCACAATGTAACTCTTTACGCCCGCTGGGCAAGGAACAATACCCTTCGGCAAAACCCCAACGGCACAGGTGGGGCGATCGCTACTGTCGGATCAGCAAGCACCCGGCCTCCTGGCGCAAGCATATATCAGATGAACCGAGGGAACACACTGCCTGCCGCACCTGCTGTAATGGGCACTCAGACTTATGTGCCGGGCAACTCCAACAACAGAGCGGGCTTTATATTCAGAGGCTGGACCTATGAGCCCCAGCCGATTCGTCCCCTCCGTCCGGAAAACCCCGCCTGGGCGAATTATCAGCCGATCCTCTTCCCGGTACGGAATCCGGGCGGATATGCGGGTATGCAGTCCCATATTGTGGATGCCTTCCACGATGGGTTCGCAACCATTGGGATGACCGGAACCACGCATCTTCCCTTCCCAGCGGCATCAGTTCCGATTTACATTACAAACCATACACCTCTGCACCCGCAGACCATTCAGACTACCATACCTTCTACAGCAGTTGCAAACGTAGACATGTATGCCCACTGGGTGCGGAGAGATCCGATTACGGTCACATTTGCGCCGGCGATGCCGGGCAGACCGAATAACGGTTTTACTGAGCACACAAACTGGCATAACGAAAGACTCGTCGTTCCAGACACGAGCCTTCCCACATCTACGAATGCTGTTACACACTTCTTGAACCAAGCCCACGAAGACGGTCTCCCCGGCGGCATGTGGCCGTCCGGCTGGGATCCGGCCCTTCGCGGCACGGAAATGCACAACTTCAACGCCTCACCGCAAGTAGAGCTCAGAAACAATGAAACAATACCTGTAACCTTTGCAGGTTGGTGGCGCGACTATGAAGATGGTGTAGGCCGTCTAGGTCTGCCGTTTAGAACCTTCGGTCATACCAATGCGCGGTATGCAAGACTTTACGTTGCAACTGCAGCAAACAACGCAGACTTCACCGTATATCCTTCTTGGGTATACAGAGTCCACTTCCACACAACCCGCGGTATGCCGCAGGGAAGAAATTCAGTTAGCTATGTTGGCTATAGTCTCATCAGAGACATTAGAGAAGGCGCGGAAAACCCGGACGGCGGAGATCCCACTCTGCGTTATCACGGGATGGACGCAACCACCAACAGCGCCAGCATACCTGTAACCGGCATCACGATGGCCGGCGACCCTGTCGAGCCCGGTCTGCCAAGCGAACCCCACCGCCTTGGATTTGAATTCCTTGGCTGGTGGAATGTAAATATGGAAGACAACGAAACCCCGGAAGAAGCGGCGATTCGTTTGGGCGTAGAAGTATACGAATTCACCAGTGACACCCCTGTCCGCGGAAACCGCACAGTGTTTGCGCGCTGGAGTGAGGTTCAGCTTGCAAGAGTAACCTTCCAAGCGTATAATCCGATTCTAAGCCGTCAACCGGTTTGGAATGCTTGTATAACTCCAAACAACATATACCCGCACGAAGGCTGGAACACCCTGACCCGTGTTCGTGTCACAGAAGTCGGCGTCTCCATTAACGAGGCCGGCGGTGTAACCATGCCAAACGGCGGCACCAACACGAACGGCGGCTCCTTCCCCAGAAGACCGGCTCACCGTGCGGGGGCAGCTGCGACTGCAATTCATGAAACCGGCACCGGTTATGTATTCGGCGGCTGGTGGACTGTGCAAATGTGGCCCGGTGAAGAACCCCAGGACGCGGCAGACAGATTGCAGATCCCTGTAGCTGATGTATGGGAATTCACCGGTAACACAATCGTCACCGGCGACATTACACTATATCCGCGCTGGACCGGATTCCCGATCACCTTTAACTCCAACTTCCAACCGCCGACAGGCGGGACATGGGCGGCCCAAACAGCATTCGGTGAGCCTCATATTGGTTTCACTGGCAACGTCAGAGCCGAGCGGGTTCGTGTGGTACGCCAAAACGAGTATGCCGCTTTTTTCCCTGCTGTTACAACCAACACAGGTGCCGTTACTTGGATCAACAACCCTGCCGGCATGACGGCGAACGCCACTGGTGTGGGTCCTGTAGCCTATACTTGGGGCGGCTGGTGGACTGAAAATATCCCAGCGGGTCAAAACCCGACTGATCCGGCCATGCGTCCCTTGCTCCAGAACGCATCAGGTCAAGTTCCCCGTACCATGATGACAAGAGACATCATGAGCGGAGACTACATGAACCCTTACTTGCGTTACTACGGACGCTGGCTGCAGCATATTGTAAACTTCGATGCGATGGGCGGCGAATTCCCCAATGGCGCCGCAATCCATGAGCAAAGAGTAGCTGGTGCAAGTACAACTGTTGGCGCTACCCTTATGCCGCAGCACCCTACAAGGGACGGCTATGTCTTTGTCGGCTGGAGAAGAACACCGGGCGGAGCAGAGCATTTTGGACATAATACCGTGTTTACTACCGCGGCAAATGGGACATCACAATTCCTAACCGCAAACATAACGGTCTATGCAGAATGGGTACCTCTCAGAAATCTAACGATCCATGGCAACAGCTCAACAATCTGGGGCAGAATTCCATTCAATAGACAACCAGCTAACGTTTTCCACGTAGAAGAAATCGGACAAACAAGAGTCCACCCAATCGGTGTCGGTTTCACAAGTCTACTCATGGAAGGCATTAGACAAGACGTACAAAATCCAACAGCTCCTGTTCTCACAAACCATCTCAACACACGCTTCATCTTGCCTTTGACGCATGCAACAGTCACAAATCAAGAGTGGGATCTTCACCTGCGTCCATTCATCCCGCCGATTCCGTATGAGAATCCGTTGACTCCAAGCGTCTTCATCGGCTGGAACACCGACCGATGGGGCAGAAGTTATGAGTTCGACAATAACACACCTGTTTTTGCTCATATGGACATTTACGCCCAGTGGATGTACACGGTCAGATTTAACTCAAACCACCATCCTTATTTAGGAGCGGGGTCGTACGATCACCATGTAGAATTCCAGATTGCAAATAACCATTCCATTCTAACAAGTCACACACATCCAGGCACACCGGAAACCGTCCAATTGGCATTCCCAACCATCTCAAACTGGCCTCTGCTTTACTTTAGCGGTGCTGCCCTTGCCGGTTTTAACACATGCCGATATGTAGCGGTTGACGGTAGCTGTACTGAGTGTACGAACTGTGAAGGTACGTGGTTCAGCGAAACTACACTTGTAAACAGACCAAAGGAAGTATATGCGATTTGGTCAAGCTACATCGTATTCAACCCAGGCAGAGCGCCAATGACGGCGATTCTCCCAGAAAATAGATTCCGTGACGTTGCCTTTGGCGGAACACCAGGGGATGCTTGGCCGCCAGATCCAGTTTGGCCGGCATACGACTGTGACGCAAGTTGTGCAGTGAATTGTACCATTCACCGGGTGCCTACATTCGGCGGCTGGTATGACAGATTTGGTACGCAAACAGGTCCAGGTCAGGTAGTCGGCAGAGGCCGGACACTTTATGCCAGATGGCTTGTTGACGTATTATTCTTCGGCAACAACGGTGAGCTTCGTTCCAGCACCCCGCCCCACGCGGTATTGCCGGACGGCACCTTCGGTCAATTAGATGCCTACGACTTCCTCGGCCGGACAGCGCCTGACGCATATCGCGGCGAGTGGTTGCACAGGGGCTGGCGTACCCATCCAACAAATATGGGCGCAGCGTTCCCGCTCTTCGATGCACACAACACGCCGATCCCAAGACCGATGAACCTTTACGCCCAATGGTATAGCCAACTTACATTTAATCTAAACGGTGGTGTGATCGGCACTTGGATCCTCCCGATCGTAGAAGAGGTACGTTACAATACCCAGCTTCCGCTTGTACGGAGACCAGGGAACCCAATCCGCCCCGGCGGATACCACTTCCTCGGCTGGTTTACAAACGATGGAGCCGGTCCAGAGTGGGATATGGAGACATATGTCATAGTGCCGCGTATCCAGATCAGAGCCAACTATGGTCTGAACATCACCTTCAATCCGAACGGTGGTGCCTTTACCGAACTTCCAAGCGGCGCACCGCATCCAACCAGAGCTGTCTTTGCACCGGGACACTCCGGTGGCCCTGGCGATCTTAGACAAGCGATTCATGCGAATAACCGAGATTTGGTGAACACCGATCTTGGGCATCCAACAAGCCCAGACGGCGAATTCCTTGGCTGGTACAACACACAAGCCAGCGGAACGGGCACTCGTGTGAACAATGACACGGCCTTTAACACCAATCTGCACACCCTATGGGCCCGTTGGAGAGCTTACTATCAAACAGTTACCTTCAACGCCAACGGCGGTGTATGGCAAGGCGGACTCACAGAGCATCCGACACGCCGGATCCCGACCCTGAATCAGGGCGGCACCTATGCCAATGCGTTTAACCAGTTTGATAATCTGGTAAACGAAACAACCTTGGTAGAAAACCTACCGCACCCAACCAACGGTACTCAAACCTTCTTGGGCTGGTTCACTACGCCGTCAGGCGCTGGTACCCGCGTACTGTCTACCGATGACGTATCAGATGACCTAGTCCGCACTCTATATGCGCGCTGGGGAACTATAGATGTCCTCTTCAACGCAAACGGCGGCCAATGGCCTCCAGGTGAAGGGCCGATAATAGGCATATTCCCAAACATATTCCCAAGCCGTCGCCTCGCAAGCACAAGCGGTACCTATTCACAAGTCATCGAGGCAAACGGCGACTTACGGAATCCGTTCCGCCTACGTCCGTACCATACAGGCGGTTACGAATTCATTGGCTGGTTCACGGAAGCATCAGGCGGCACCCGTGTATATGATACGACACAGGTCGTAAGCAGCTCGATGCATGCCTTGCATGCCCAATGGAGATTTACACATCAGGTTGTAGAATTCCGTGTGCCTCCGGGCTCAGGTGCCACATGGCCGGGATCACCTACACCTCCGGTAACACGTACGATCCAAATTGACGGAAGTACGGGTCTTTATAACCAAGCCTTTAATGAAGCGGGCAACTTGGTAGATTCAATAACTCTATTAGAAAACCAAGCACGCCCTGTACATCCGCAAGGGGATACCTTTGTGGGCTGGTTCACCGCGGCAACAGGCGGCGAGCAAGTGCTCTTCAGTGACCCTGTAACAAGAACACAAACCCGCATCTTGTACGCGCGCTTTGAGCCGGTCACGCATCAAGTAACCTTTAATGCAAACGGCGGTTACTTCACCGTAAACCAAAACAATGTGGCCAATAACAGAATCACAGCGGTTCGTACCGTTAGATATGGGCCTGGACACACACATCTAAACACCGCGCTCACCACAGCCAACGTAGTGGTGGCCTTGCCTACACCGCCTGCCCATACAGATAACAGCATGCGCCAAGGCAATCCGACACGCTTGGATTACACATTCGCCGGCTGGTGGACAACGCCGGTTGACGGTGGCTACCAAGTCGTACACACAACGCCAACGGTCAATTACTCTCGTACACTATGGGCGCGTTGGACGCCAAACTATCAGCCGGGCACAAGACAAGTTGTGACATTTATCCCAGGCCCAGACACAAGCTGGGGTGATAACACACATACCCGGACAATCCAAAACCAAGCATGGCACTTCTATAGCCAAGCCTTCAATGCGCAAGATCAGCTAGTCAACGCAGCATGGGCAGCGCCGACGCGTGTCGGCTATGACTTCCTCGGTTGGTTTGATTCACCAAGCGGCAGCCCAACCGTAGGCCGTGTCCTGAGCACTCACAATGTAACACCAGATCTAACGCGTAATCTATACGCACGCTTTGCGCCTAGCATCCAAGGCTTGTGGTTCGTCGGTAACGGCGGCTATCCTGCCGAGCAGGTTGTGGCAGTGCGCAGAGACTGGGCCGGCAACCTCCGCTTCGGCGACATGCCGACAGATCCGGGCTTTGCACAGCCGGTTCACCCGAGCGGCTACACCTTCCTCGGTTGGAGCATACAACCAACCGGCGGATCCGCGATTTTCACAGAAGACAGCCTGATTACCACAGGGCAACTCCCAGGCAGAGGCGTATTCTACGCACGCTGGGATACGGATACCATTGATCCAGATCCAGGCCCGCATCCACCGACAGATCCATATCCGATGCCAAACGTTGCAGCCCTTGCCTTCCACGGGAACGGCGGTCTGCCAACGCGTCAGCCAATCGCGGTAGGGGTCTATCCAGGTGCGACTTTCTGGGATTCCTTCAGAGCTAATGTACTATCTGGAGACACAGTTACAAGACTAAACCGTCCGATTAATCCATCTGCAAAAGAGCATGTATCATGGTGTAGCTACATCGTGGGCAACGCTCCTACATGGGGAGACTGCCACTGTCCTTGGATTCCGGGGCTGGTAGGCTACCGCTTTGCCGGCTGGTACACAACACCAGATTGGCGTGACGGCGAGCGTATTGAAAACGGCCGGGCGCTCACCATGGCCTATGACGGCGCCGAATTCTGGGCTCGTTGGGAGCCGGATCCGAAATACACAGGCCCAATGGGTATGTGGTTCTCCGGTAATGGCGGCTATCCAGCAGAGCAAGTCATCACAACCTATCTGAATCCGGAGGTTCTGGGTAGAAGATGCACAACGACTTGGTTTACATGCACCAATTGCCAATCAATGCAGTGGTGCGATCACATGTGGTACGGCTGGGGACCATGTAATGCCGACGACGACGGGCGCATTAGATGCCGTAGTTGCGATGAGATGAGTGACTATCCTGGATCGTTTGGTGTCCGCCAGATCCGCTTCGGCGAGATCAGTGCAGATCCAGCAGTAACCATTCCGGTTCACCCGAGGGGCTATACCTTTATCGGTTGGTCATTTAACCCGACAGAAGTAAACAATTTTGGAACGTGTAACACCTGTTGCTTCACCCAAGGCAATGTACCAATCCCAGCGGATATGCCATGGACGAGATGGGATCGATATTGGCAGGATGGCGCTTCAACGGGTCGCGCCAACAGATTTGGCAATGCAGTTGTACACGCCGTATGGGCCAGCCCGAGCTTTATGAACAGCGGATGCTGCTGTGTTAATTTAGTTGCCGGACGTAACTTCGTTCCGACTCATGTTCCAAAGCCAGACTACGAAACTGTCGGCTTCTGGGGCAACGGCGGCGGCGCGAATCCAATGCGTCAGCCATGGGCATTCCGCCGCGGCGCAAGTCTGACTCTTGCAGAAGCTTCTGTGGATGAAAGAACAACAGTCGTTGACGGCGGCGGGTCGTGGAATTCTAATGCGGTTATCCGTCACATCACTGTGCCGGAAGCAGCTCGTCCGAGCTTCGTCTTTGACGGTTGGTACGACAACAGAATCGCCGCAGACGGCACACGTATGAACTGGACAACAGATCTAGCTTCAGACTGGTTACCGGCCCACGGCAGAACTTCCACAAATCCGCGCTACTTCTGGGCGAACTGGAACCGTATCATGGAAAACCACCATCCGGTTGCCCTCTGGTTTGACGGCAACGGCGGTTATCCGGCGAATCAGCTTGTCTCTGCTTGGCACGATATGTACAACGGAGACAATAGATTTGACGAATTGGCCACAGATCCGCGCGTGGTGCGTCCGGTGCATCCAGATGGCTACGTCTTCCTCGGATGGACGCCGGATAGAGGAAGCGAATGGTATAACAACGAGCTAATGGGCTATTGCTGCTGCAATGGTGACGATTTCGGTGCCGGCCTATACTGGAATGAGCAAAACACCGTGTTCCGTGCAGTTTGGGATTCAAGTCAAATCTATGCAGATTGGGGCGCTCCCCTTGACATCGTAGTAGGGAATTATGACGCGATGACGGAATCATTCGCCATCGACGTTGTACCATACCTACCAGCCAGCGATGCGCTACGGCTAGAGACGCGTCTCCTTGCCCGCGGCCTCCCAGGAATAGAACTTCCTTACGACATCCCCGGCCTTACTTGGGATCATGTCTTCTATGATTCCAACGGAGAAAGATACTTCCGCGTCTTCGATATCGTGGCAAGCTTTGCAAGAAGCGGCGATGCCCATAGAGCGGTTGCAACCAACTTCTTAGGAAGCTGGAACAGATACGATATCCAACTGGATGTGTATGAGACACCTACCGGCGTAAGAGTAAGTGTTGCAAACACAATTGAGATTCTGGACGAAGCCCTAGGTCAAGGCGTATGGGATCGCTTCATGATGCTCGACATCGAGCTTGACAGTGTTGTCCTAAGCGGCACCTTCCTAAGCAGCGGAGCCAGACCGACGATCTATGAAACAAGGCATGAAGAGCTCCCCCATGTTGTAGCCCTTGGCTTCCACGCGAATACGGGCACCCAAAGACAACACTTACCAGATCCTTGGGCGTGGAGCTGGCAATCACAACATCACAACATGAATGTATACCGCCAACCGTTGATTGGTCACTTGGAAGACATTACAAATCCAACATTCTTCGGTGCACTCGGCCTCGGATACCTGCATGATCCGCTTGCAGTAGAACCATGGTTGCGTACAGATGGTTATCATGCGCCTTGGGGTGCTGACATTCAGCTTCGCAATAACTGGAACCTGCTCGGCTGGTACACAGAACCTGTCGCAGAAGACGGTGTACGGGTAGAAGAGGGCAAACCGCTAGTATTGACAGCGGCAGATCCCCATGAAGACCGCGTCTTCTGGGCTGACTGGGAACGTGATAACAATTGGGATCCGCAAGCCCTATGGTTCGTTGGCAACGGCGGCCTCCCGGCAGATCAGCTTGTATCCACTTGGGAAGCGGATGAATTCACTTGCTGTTGTGGTGGATGGGCAAACAATGGTCAAGAGAATCGACTAATGGCCACAGATCCGGTCATAGAGAGACCGGTGCATCCAGATGGCTACCGCTTTGTCGGTTGGGCAACATATCCGCATTTAACATTTTCTTTAGACGAAGTCGAAGACTGGTTCCTCAATAACTGGGGATGGGTACCAGAAAATGCGGTAGTAGATCGCGGCCCGAACAGACCGTTAGAATTTGCGTGCTGTTGCATTAGGCATTACCTTGGACTAGGCAACCTAATATTCCATGCAAATGGAACACGCACATGGAACTGGTGGAGCGGCCGAGGTGTACTCTATGCAGTGTGGCTTACTGACCTAGCAGACGGCGCCAGCATAGCTATCTCGCGTCACGATCCGATGCCGGATCATGTGGCAGTCGGCTTCTACGGCAATGCGCCGCACACCGACCTAGACGGGGCGATCGACCGGAGCTGGAGCCAGGCTCATGGCGGATTCATTCGCCAGCCGATCCTCGGACATCTGGCTGAAACTTCAGAAGGAAATCCGGCAGTCGGTCCGAACCATACAGACTTCGAAGAGTATGGCCCGATCTTCTTCGGCTCATTGCATCATGAGATACATGGGTATTGGGACTGGAGTGAAGGAGAAGTATTCGTACCAGACGGCACCTATACTCCATTCCTGAATGAAACGCTCACACGTACAGGCGGCTATGAGTTTATCGGTTGGCAAACCGCAGACGGCATACCTGTACTAGAAGGCGACATTCTATCAAAAACCGGCCCAACTCTGATCCATGCACAGTGGAGACATGAAGACGACACGACAACAATCACCTTCCTTCCAAACGGCGGCGCATGGGGTGATCGCGTAGCGACGCAAGTAGATCGCTTTGCAGCACCCGGCCTGTCATGGGAGAACTTCAATGAAAGACCTGTAACAACAGGCGCACCAGAAGCTCCAGAGCGTGATGGCTATGTCTTCATCGGCTGGTATCAATTACCAGACTTCCCGTATGACAGCAACATAGAAGATATGCCAGGCAACATCGCAGCGGCAAGCTACAGATTCTACGCGCGTTGGGAGAGAGAAGGCACCCGCATCGGTATGTGGTTCGTCGGTAACGGCGGCCTCCCGGCAGAGCAACTCGTAATAGCTCAAATCGCTGACGAAGGCACACCATTTGGTACTTTGGTAGCAAACAGCACGGATCCGCGTGTCGTAAGACCAGTGCATCCAGATGGCTATGAGTTCCTCGGCTGGTCACGCACACCAAACGGCACAGTAATTGACAACGATGATCTGTGGACAGTAGATACAGAGTACCTAGTTGTCTACGCAGTATGGGGCGATGAAGATCCGAATCCGCCAGTACCGGTACAGATGAACTTCATGGGTAACGGCGGAGATCCGAATAACCAAGCGGTAACAGTTTGGATTCGCTCAGACACGACTTTCGGTACCTTGGATACAAATCCAGTGGTACAACGTCCAGTACATCCGCTTGGACACAGATTCCTCGGCTGGTCAGCAGACGAAGACGGCGATAGCGGTATCATTGCACCGGATACAGAGTGGCAAGTATTCGGCAGCCCACGCACCGTATGGGCCCAGTGGGATGAAGACACGACAGAGCCACTCGTACGATACATCGTGGTCGGATTCTACGGCAATGAAGGTACCCCAGCACGTCAACCGATCTTAGGAGATCTAGACAGAGCAACAGGTAACTATGTCCTCCGCAT
>Ga0123352_10008040_pt1 | contig 16372 bp, 10 predicted proteins | sample TergutLab28metaG_FD_89700 | JGI IMG/M metagenome (GOLD analysis project Ga0123352, IMG submission 89700) | Labiotermes labralis P1 segment gut microbial communities from Petit-Saut dam, French Guiana - Lab288 P1 | ecosystem: Host-associated > Arthropoda: Insects > Digestive system > Gut ... | reverse complement strand
ATTTACTGCTCAACATGTTTCGGATGTTAATACATCCATCCTCAGGAGCTTGTGACTTATTTGATGAGTTATTGCATGGGTTGTATTGCTCTGGTTCGATGTGTGTTGGTGTTGCGTTGTGGTGGTGTGGTGTGGTGTCCGTATGCAGGCTGAAGCACCTGTTTCTCCGCAGTTTATGGAACCCGAAGGTTCATTACCGCATTCACAAGTGTTTACAGACTGTTAACGCGTATAAGTAATTTGGCTGTCAATTGTAGAACGTTTGAAAATGTTCAGTTTTTTTATCTTGCCTTTCTGTTTATAGCCCAGTATCGGATACAAAAGAAAATCCAAGACATGAAAACTTCGCGCACGTGTTACTGAACATAATGGCGGCACGTCCGTTGCCAGACTGACGTCATTATGCGCGCCCTTGCACAGAAGTACTGACGAATAGTATTGCAAAACTCAGTCAACGATTTTATAGTACCGTACGTACAATCGGAACGTACACATGTTACTCCATAGACTTGAATAATCACAATAATTTACAAACATCAACACAACAAAAGATTTTCAAGCAATTTTATCCTATTTTAACTACTTATAATCTGTGTTTTATGTAAGTCTTGATGTACAATCCTTGAGAGTGACCCACAAGACAGGGTCGATACACGTCGCAGTCCAAGTGTTTTAATTGTAAAAATTTTGTATTTTAATACAGTGTATTTGTTGGTGTGTTCCTGGATTCTGAATTTCAGTCAAAGACAAAGGGACACTGTTAAGGATTTGAAACAAGGTCCTCCCAAATACAGAAGTAAGTCGCTGTTCAATCACGAGCGACGTTCTGAATGGCGATGATGATGATAATGATGATGAAGAAAAATTACTTCTAACACTAAAATTATGTTGTATATAATGATATTTTCCGCACCCCTTCAAACCGGCCCTGGGGCTCACCCAGCCTCCTACACAATGCGTACCGAGTCTTACCCGGGGGTAGGGCGGCAGGGGTGTGGCGTTTACCACTCACCCCCATCTAGCGCCGAGGTTAACGAAAGAGTAGAGTTATAATTCTACTCCCCCCTGGGCCTTCGTGGTCTGTTCTAGAGCGAACTTTACCTTTACCTTTGTTTACCTAATGATATAAAGAGCACTGGCTTGGTGATGTGACGTCACGGCATGAGGACCAACGACTGGGGGGGGGGGAACCTGATAACCAGAAATTCCAGTTCCTTTTCTGTCCTAAAGACCAAGGCATCGCGTTTCTCTGATGTTGGTAATTGTCCACGTAACGTCACAGAGGAGAAAACTGTAATCTGAGCGTACCGCGGTGGCTTAAACACGAAGGGGATACAACCAAACAGGAGCCACGTAGCTGGCGATACGTAATTCAAAATAGTATTCCCAGATGCTCTCACGGGGCAAGACACATATGTTGAAACAGCATGTTCAAACGACTTAATTTAATATACGTTAGACGTGAAACTACTGTGGACAAGTCTCAAATCAAGAAAGCATGGGGATAGAGAAAACGGAGTCGGGCTAAACCTGGGATCTGCATTTCAAGAATTTTCGTACAGGAAACGTAAATACTGTTAAGTGCATGTGGACAGCGAATGTGCTGGGTTCTGGTGTCCTACACAACGCGTGGGCATTTTATTGTGCTCTGCAACACACAGCACTTTTTGTCTGCGCAATATAATCGAATAAAAATAAAACAAATTCAACTTGGTATTCAGACATTCGATATTTCTTTAAGCTAGCCAAAATATCGTGCTGGTTGCAATGGAGACATGTCTAAATACAGCAGCTTATTTCTGCAAATACAGACAAATGCCCAAAAGCGTTCTCAATGTTTAAACAACTACCAATAAACTTCGAATGATTGAAAATTCATTCCAAAATACTAAACCGAGTTCACCACATGATCACAAAAAAAAAACAACTTTCACACATCGTCCATTTAGATCATTATCATCCAAAATAGTGCCTGTGTACTAACTATCTGTTACTTACAAAAGTTTTCAACCGACATCGCACAGAGGTACTCCGTGCTGCCTCTCTATGTATAAGCTCATAAATGTATATATCGTACATTTCATTTTATATAATAAGTTTCATATTAAAATATGCATGAATTCACTGTAAAGTCTCAGATCTCTTACCGCATTTTCCTGTTTTATGTCAACACTATTTTATTTTCTTCTGTACAGCCCGAAAATGGCTATTAATATAGCCGAAACATGCAGCTGGTCGTATTTATTAAAATATTTGTTGTGTTAAGGGATTGTTCGTTGGATGTATTGCTCTTTTACTTGTAACACAATTTAAATACGAGCTGGCCATAAGCTACACATGTACCAAAACTGGATGTGCCCTCAAAATTGTCTGTACTGGCTTTTAGATCCAATGCATAATAAATAACTCTCCAAAAATATCAGCATATTACTTAAAAATATTTTATGTTCTTTATGGCACCTGTAGGAAAGTACAGACACCAACTGGGCTCGCACTTCTGTACTGGCCTGCAGTGGTGAGAAATTTTCAACACGTTATGGTATAAATATATTTAGAAGTTAATCAGCAAAGATATGGCATTAGAAAGCCAGGATAGCTCAGTTAGTGTAGTGACTATGCCACGAAATGGAGGACTGATTTTCGATTCCGAACACACATTTGTTTAGTAAACGTGAGGGATAGTTTTACTGGAGACAAAGTGGACTGAACCTCAAGCTGATCACTCACACCTATGTGCTACCAAGTTAAGAATCTGTGAATGTATGATCTTATTCTAGGAGCTGTACCTAAGCACGCGAACAACTTAATCGGTTTTAATGTTTCGTGCTGAGTTGAAGAAACACGTTTGACAAGTATCGCTTGATCAACTTGGATATTGGAAACGTTTTCTGAAACATTTAGTGTTTTGTCTTATAATTTTTAAGTGATTCTATTACTATAATTTGGGAGAGAAAACATGGAAAGTGGAATACAGAACAATTCGGGATACAGAATATTTATATTAATGACGTAGGAACTTATGAGAACGTGTTCAATGCACTCTCTGCCGTACCGACAACATTGCGATAATCGATTTATTGTGATTATTTATTTGGCAATTCACGCTAGTGGGAGGCTACTGCTAACTGTCGGGCCAATATTCAACTACAACCACCGATAATAATTCAAAACACCAATCCCACAAAACTTCATAAAGTACTGCTATTGAATAAAAGAGCAGCTACTGTGAACGTCACGAAAATTCAATATGATATTGAATTACATACCAACATAAGTTAGCTAACAGATCGATGACCACTACACTCTGTACCAAAATAAGTAGAACCTACACAAAGGTATTAGGGAGAAAAGTATAGAACATGGAAGTATGAAGCAGGCTGTGCGTAGTAACACTGCATAACCTACAATTTTAATTCCCTTATTCAACGGACCAGGCGCTGCGCTACAAGCCGGAAGGTAGCGGGTTCGATTCTCTAGGGTTTTATTGGAATTTTTCATTGACATAATCTTTCCGGCCGCACTATGGCCCTGGGATTGACTCAGCTTCTAACAGAAATGAGTACCAGGAATATTTCCTGGGGAGTAAAGGCGGACGGTGCGTAGGGTTGACAAAGTTACCACCGTCATGTGCCGACTGTCTTGGAATCTGGAAGCCTCAAACTCCTGGAAACCTCAAGGTCTGTCCAGGCCTGTAATGGGATTGCTTTACGTTTCATTCAACAGACCAAAAACCGATGTCGCAATAAAACTCCCGCAGGCCGTCTTCAGTTGCGACCCAGTTTTTATCTCGAAGCTCTTATTGTCTTCCATCTAAGTCTGTCCAATTAACAACGCTATAATTTACTGTGATTATACTGCCAGTGACAGGTAAATGATTATGTAGTAATGGTGGAATTATATCAACAGAGGAAAAATGAAGAACCTTGAGGGGGGGGGGGAACTCTACAGAGGCCAATCTGTCAACCATAAATCCCACATGGACTGACTTGGAATTGAACACCGGGCCTATAGGGTGACAGGTACATGTAAAGATAAAGTTCGGCCTATAACACGCCACGAAGGCCTAGAGGTGAAATAGAGGTATCCCTCTACTCTTTCATTAACCTCAGCGCCAGATGGGGTGGGTGGTCAACGTCACGTTCCGACCGCTTTACCTCCGGGAAAGACCTGGTACCCATTGTATAGGAGGCTGAGTGGACCCCAGGCCCGGTCTGGACAAGTGCGGAAAATCTCGCTCCCACCGGGATTCAATCCCCGAACCGTCCAACCAGTAGCGAGTCGCTATACCGACTGACCTATCCCGGCCAACACAGATAGACAGGACGGCGATTAACCACGTGAGCCACGGCATATCATGGCACTATCCTGTACCGTCTGCACGACAGCGTAACGGACGCTTTTCCCATCGCAAACAAATTGTGTTTATTCTGTTTACAAAAAGTCTCCAGGATTACTTGAGAACATTTCGACCGTGTTTGCCATTGTATGAAATATATTACACGCATGAGGCTTTAGGGGCCCCTTGGGGGTACTTGCACAACCAGTTCACAACAGCTGCGAAGAGTTTCCACGTTAAGATGGGAGGCCATTTAGCAACACTCGCCTTTTTTCTTCGCTTTGTTTCTTGTTAGGAGGAGAGGGTATATTGTTATGCTGGGATCGTAAAGGAAGCGGGAAAGATTAGTTGAAGACCGTCATTTGTCTCTTCCGTTTTGCGTCCCCAAGCGACGCGTTAAGACGCCCGTCGTCGAGAAAGAGCCCTCCGATAGAGAGCAGTACGTGACAATGGTTGCTCCTGAAGCTTGCATGTAATATCAGCACGACGGTGAACTCAGAATCATATTTGTAGCCTTCACGAAGTGGGCCCCAGAAACAGTCTGGAAGTTTTAGGGGGTATTTTGTCTCTTCTTCGAAAAGTCCAGATCGATTCTGAGCCCATCCAGCCTCCTATTCAATGCGTAACAAGCTTACTTCCAGGGCATAAGGGGGTGGGGAAATGAAATTGATCAATGACCTCCATCTAGTGACGAGGTGAAGAATGAGTGGAGCTCTACCTCCATTCGCTTTGCACGCATTCACGGCGCGGACAGGGACATTTTACCCTTTTTATTTTCACTTTTATCTCGGCAGCATGCATATAAATAAATAAATAATATACATATATACGATAAGAGGCGCTCATATCTGTGCGTGGTTCATACAACTGTATGTGTACGCTGATAAACTCTCAGGCCGTTGAAATTTCCCTGGATTTATTTGGTAGCTCTGTGCTCTCTGTGCTCTTTGAGGGGGGAAAGCAATATGGAAAAGAGACAGAGGTCAAAACGGGATAAAGGAAAAGACGAATGGAGGCAGAACATGACACAGTGAGGCATACCGTAATCTGCCAGTTTTATAGGATTCAACCCGTTGTGCTACGGACGTTCATTAACCAGTTTCTAAACACTCCACCTAACACAATTTTGTTTATTCAAAAACGCAGCTACATTCTTCTGTCACAACTAACCATCTTCGGGCTCTCACTTACTTACTTACTCACTCCATGAAGCACAGTCCTGCTTGAGAAGTTAACCGAGTTTCAGCTAGTCAAGAAATTCTCCGCATTTTATGTAACCCGGAAGTTCATTACTGCAGTCACATGTGCCCGCCACCTGTCCCTATCCTGAGCCCTCTCGATGCATTCCATACACCCCCACCCCACTTACTGATTATCCATCTGAACATTGCTCTCCCATTTACGCCTGGGTCTCCCAAGTGATCTCTTTCCCTCAGGTTTCCCCACCAAAACCCTGTGTATGTCTCTCCTCTCCACCATGCGCCCTACACGACCCGCCCATCTCGTTCTTCTCGATTTTATCACCCGGGTTCTCACACAATAAGAAGATAAAAGATAATGTATATAATGTAATAATTGTGAACGTGTGGGATTAATTTGAGAGTTGATTCTGAGTCAAAAACGTCATATACAGATGGGTCCGATTCGCAGCGGTTCAGGAGTTATGAGTTTTTAAAGTAAAAGGTAAATATATTAGAAAGGAAAGAGGAGCATTGTGTATTTATTGAGATATGTTCTTAAATGTATAGTTATAGATTCGCCGTTCAACACTCAAGCAAACTGTTCGAAGTGTCGTCCGTCTGCTTGGTTGCATTTTCTGACTCGTGTGACCAGAAAACTTGTAACCTTATGAAGCACTGCAGCGTTGTTGATGCTTCTTGCAGCGCTGAGAATTCCCTCTTCTTCGTGTTCACCTTGTGTGGCTGCACCATAGCTTTCATGTAACCCCACACATAGTAAGCTAATGGGTTCAGATCTGGTGACCGTGGTGGCCAATTCTGTGCACTGCCACGACCAATCCATCGAGTTGGGAATTTATGATTCAGATACTACTTACGACCTGACAGAAATAAGGCGGCGCTCCGTCATGCTGGTAATACGTCTGTCGTCGCGTTTGTAGAGGGACATTCTCTTAGAGTGCTGATAGTTCATGTTGGAAAAAGTTGGCTTAAAAATCACCTGTCAGACGTTGCGAAAAAATGTACGGACCAATCAGTTGGTCACCAATGACAACATATCACACGTTTAAGGAAAAGCGATATTTGTAGTTGCTTTCAACAGTCCCACGAGGATTATCACGATCCCATAAATGGGAGTTTCTTGTAAGGCAATACCAGACTCACAAATTCCCAAACCGATGGATTGGTCGTGGCGGTACACAGAATTTGCCACCACGGTCATCGGATCTGAACCCATTAGATTACCATGTGTGGGGCTACATGAAAGCTATGGTTTATGCACACAAGGTGAACACGAGAGAAGAACTACTCCAGCGAATTCTTAGCGCAACAAGAACCATCAACAATGGTGCATTATTGCGTAAGTTAAAAGTTCTCTGGTCACACAAGTCAGAAAATGCATCCAAGCAGACGGACGACACTTCGAACAGTTTGCTTGAATGTTGAACGGCGAATCTGTAACTATACATTTAACAACATATCTCAATAAATGCACAATGCTCCTCTTTCCTTTCTAATTTATTTACTGTACTTTAAAAAGTCATAACTCCTGAACCGTTGCGAATTGGACTCTTGTGTATATGATCTTTTTGACTCAGAATCAACTCTGAAATTAAATCCCGAAGTAGTGACTCTAACTCCTGGAACACCCTGTATATATATATATATATATATTGTGTGTGTATATATATATATACATACATACACGCGCATTACTTTTTTTAATATTGTGTGGCAACCCGATGACGGTTAATTGTGAAACATGTAGCTACGTTTTTGAATAAACATAGTTGTGTTGGGCAGAATATTTCAAGATTTGTTACTGAAATAATTTACCGTTGAATTTCAACACGACTTACCATTAGCGTGGGTTACGTAAGCTAAAGAAAGGTGTTCGACATCAGCCAACGCACCCGATGGTAACCATTCTTGATCCACAAACAGCGAGCGAACATAAGAAGCAGCTAATTGTTCATCTATGAGCCGATCACGTCACAAGCTACAGTATTGCCAATTGTTGGTCCCAAGTTTGTTTCTTATCTTTAACAAAACACAAGCACCTGTCTAACACGGTGACACAACTGGGTTCAAGACGGCCGGCTCCGCTCTAGAACCCATAAACGAGTACCGGGCGAACTTTCGCATGAGGGTAGATGGGCAGGGCAGTGAAGCAACGCTCAGCTTCACGTAGGGCCGAGGATAAGAGTTTCTACATCTCCGATCCTCCGTTGTCTTTCTGGCGTCGAAAGGTACAACTGCAAACCTTAGTTTCGACTTGAACTAATTCCAAGCCTCGTGTTATCTCAATAGGCGTCACATATGTGTCATCACTGGTCACTGGTCACTCCCTTTTCCACTCTTTAACACTTGAGAACTGCGGTCTTCAGGGTTATTACTCAGCGAGTGGTGGTAATTTATTACCGACGTTTCGGCACAACCTATAGGTCCCATCCTCAGGACTTAATAATACAAAACTTTCTCCAGAAACGTTGGTAATAAATTACCAATACTCGCCGCGTAGGGGACCGCGGTAGCTCAGTGGTTAGGGTGTTGTGCTACAAATCTGAAGGTCGCTGGTTCCATCCCAGCTGGTGTCAGTGGATTTTTCATTGACATAAAATCCTTCCGCTCGCACTATGGCCCTGGGGTCGAATCAGCCTCTAACAGAAATGAGTACCAGGAGTATTTCCTGGGGGTAAAGGCGGCCGGTGCTTAAGGCTGACAACCTACCAACATCCTTGTGCCGTTGTCACGAAATATGGGAACCTGAACTTCCTGGAACCCTCTGGTCCTGTCCAGGCTTGCAATGTGAATGCTTTACCTTTACGTTACTCGCTAAGTAATGACTCAGGTTCTCAGCTACTTCGCGGTGGTCTAACACTTCGTTTATTGACATCAGTTTTAATTAATCGCATTACGGCTGGAAGAAATTTCACACATGCACGGTGACACAAAAGGTATAAATATCACAGCTGCATTGAATATGTGTTAACAGACTGAGCTGACAATCAGCATAACAAATGTTCAGCTGACGGTAAACTTGACCTTCTTTATTGCCTTATACGACACAAAGCAATACCTAACATGTCCATTTTCGCCACGCTGCGTGTGTGTTTCGTATTGCAGCCACGCATAATTCACGATGTGACAGCACAGACCTCAATGTCAACACCATTAACACCACCAACTGTCAGAGTACAGTATTCTGGGCCAATTCCAGGCAATTTCAAACACTACATCTATAAATACAGAAATACTAACGCTTTATAAGGATGTGGTGCTTAGATGCGCGGCGTGCTGGGATGTTAATCAATTACTACTGAGGTTACTATTTGTACTACCAGTTTTAATATTTAAAAAAAATCTACATTCCCCCGATACAACGTACTTCTTATGTATCTCAGAACAAACAGCGATTATTTCCTTACACAACAGTTTGTTTTCTGTGAGGTACGAAAGGAGGTTTATATAGCATAGTTGCAAGCAATTCAGTGCTTAAACGCTAATTAACACGATAACTCGCTCAACATTTAAGTCTACTTGCAATTTAATATTATTTTACCATCTCATCCTAACCGTTCCTACGAACCCCTCCCTTTCAAGGTTTCCCATCAAAATTTTTACCCGTTTATTTGCTATTCAATGCATGCTAAATATCCCATTTGTTATCCTTTATTTTCCAATCCTAATAACGTATGACGCCGATCCCAGTGGCCGCTTGCTGTGATTGTGGGTTCGAATCCCGCCGGGGGCTTGGATGTCTGTCTCATGCGAGTGCTGTGTGTTTGTCAGGTAGAGGTATTTGCGTCGGACTGATCACTCGCCCAGAGGAGTCCTACCGAATGTGGCGTGTCTGAGTGTGATCATGAAACCTCGATAATGAAGCGACCTTGGACCTTTAGGGACTCTTGCGCCGTGGTAAAAAGTAATGACGTATGACAAGTCGTATAGCACCTGGTATCAAACTGGACTGGATTGAGGACTGAACTGCATTTCCAGGAACTCCACTGAGATATTCAAAGAATCTCACTCAAAGTTTATACTTTCTAGTCTTCGAATCGACGTGCCTTCAGTGGGGGTTCAATGGGTTCCACACCTGTCACATATTTCATGTTCACATCTAGAAACGTTATCAGATATTAAGATTGCAAATACGCAGTAAACCGAATTATGGGTATGATGAGCGCAGTGACTAAATTTCCCTTCCCTTTGATTGTCATTGTCAACATGTGTCAGTAGAATATGATGTTATGTACTGACACAGCGTGCGTTACTTAATGGGACCATTCTGACAAATCAGTGTGACATGCAGGTTAAGCATATCAAACTCAGGATTACAATAAGACAGTAACAAACTGCGTCGAGTTTCTGTACGGTTACAGCATTGTTGCTGCTATTATTATTATTATTATTATTATTGTTATTGTTAAAGGTAAAGTTCACCCCAGAACGGGCCACGAACGCCCAGAGGGGCAGTAGAGGTATAGCCCTAGTCTTTCTTTAATTTCGACGCTAGGTGGGGTGGGTGGTCAACGACACGCCTCGGCCGCACTACCCCCAGGAAATATTCGGCACCCATTCAACAGGAGGGTGGGTGGGTCCCACGGCATGTCTGGGCAGATGCGGAAAATCTCACCCCCACCGGGATTTGATTTCCGGGCCTTCCAGCCCGTAGCGAGTCGCTATACCGAATACGCCATCCCGGACCACGTTATGGTTATTATTATTATTATTATTATTATTCTTGTTATCACCTTTATGCAGGGTATTTACAATTGCATACCTGAAACTAAACATGTTTCTATGGTACACAGTGTTGCAGCTGTTCTGTTTTTCCAATTTATACTAAAATGAATGTTATTTCGCGCGTTAAATATGTTTTGTACTTCCACATCAGCACTCTCCGCACTATGTGTGCAGTCCACAATATGGCTGTTTTTTGTATTTCTTTAATTTCGTGCTTCCCTGTTGTGTTGCTCAGGTATTGTCTGACTGATTGTGAAACGGTTCCTGTTGCCCCTGCCATCACTGGTATCAATTTTGTTCCACACATTACATTTATTTTAAATGTATTCTCGCCTATCAGCTATCAGGTGGCGGTTTTCCGGTAAATCCAGATCTCAACAACAGATCAAAGCGATTTCCCCCCAGCACGTACCGAATGCTGTGTGCAGTGCTCATTAGTGCGACCTTCTGTAGATCTGTGGCCGACCGGTGACCTGGGAGCAACTGAAGGTTCTGATCTAATCCCTTCTTAACTGTTTCTGATGCGCCGATTATAACTGATGTAATTTTTGTCCTCACTTTCCACATTCTGCAGACCGCGATGTCCAGTTCTTTGTACTTAATTTTTTTAAATTCTTCTGTGCTAACTTTTGAATCATCTGGTATGGCTATATCGATCAGCAGGCAAGCCTTCTTCCATTTATCATGCAGCACTGTATCAGTTCGGTTTGCAAATGTTTTTTGATCTGTGATACCCGGTACGTCCAACATAATAGCAGTAACGTTAACAGTTATCACCCTTTCAGATACATGTTCACAGTCCCTGCCAGTAACTTGCAACCCCACATGTTCACATATCGTCCAGTGGATGTAACCAGCTGCCTTACTGCGTCTGTTAGTGTACACAGACGGTGCAAATATTGTGCATCTCACAACAGTATATTTTGTGTGTTCTTCTGCCTTGCAGCACATCCTGCATCTAACTGTCTGTTGGTTGCTTTATGATGTTCCTCTGATGATCATACGTGCTGAGTTCTTGATTTGGGGCTACTATCATTAAACTTTCAGTTTCACCCTTCATGCCTGAGCTACATAACCACGCCAAGGATTATTCTTTATCTAGTTATGGTCTTTCTAGGTACCGTTAGAATAGTCCATGCATTGGTTTTCTCTTGAGTTATTCCTTCTTCTCACTGTCAATGCTGGACTCAAGTTGATTCTTGATATTTTGGGTGTTATTATTATTATTATTATTATTACTACTACTACTACTACTACTACTACTACTCTTAAAATTACGACCAGGGTAGCGTAATCCCTATGGCGACTAGACGACTAGCAGGGCGATCTAGGTTTCGAATCTTAGCAGTGACATGGGAATTTTCTCTTCTCCAAAATGACTAGACTGGTCCTGCGGCCCATTCAGCCTCCTCTCCAAAATGTACCAAAGATATTTCCTGGGTGCAAAGCGATCGGACCGTGCAGTTATCCAGTGACCTTCATTTAGTGTCAGGGTTAAGTTGCAGTAGGGCTACACTTCTATCTACCATACGTGCTTCTTGGACTGCATAGGAACTTTAATCTTACATTTATTATTATTATTAGTAGTAGTAGTAGTATTAGTAGTAGTAGTAGTAGTCATAGCAACAGTATTAGTACTAGCAGCAGTGGGATAGTGGTGGTGGTGGTGTTGTTTCGTGACTCCAAAGTAAAGACCCCTTCTAAAGAAGCCAACAGTCACTCAGCTGCTCAATTCTCCCAACATTTCACACACAGAGAAGTTCGGTACCGTGTTCACAAAATGCTTACAAGCACGAAGACCTAAGTAATGTGTTATAATGCTTTTCACGGTCATTATTTCTTAACCGTCAAGAGAGGACCACCCCTTGCCGGCTATCCACGACTGGTTACTTAGTACAGTCGCAGCAACCCTCCACATTTGTTTGGAGCCCGCCGCCGCACCCTTCCGCAACCATGGGATGCTTCACACAATGGTGAGAGGGTTCACATTTAATATTCGTATACAAAAGTCTGATAATTCCAAATTATTCATTCCAAACCATAATAAGTCTCCTAAAGGTTAACTTGTTCCAGGGTTTAATCAAGAATTCAGCAGTAAGAATAAATGTAGCGGAGGAATGCTGATCCCGGCTGCCTTGCGGTCTAAGGTGTATGTCTGTAGCCGTTTGATTGCTTCGATCGCGGGTTCGAATCCCGCTGAAGACATGGATGTTGGTCTGTTGTGTTTCCTGTGTGCTGGGCAGTTAACGACCTCTGCGACGAGTTGATCACTTATACAGAGGAGTAATACCGGGTTTGTTTGTTTGTTTGTGTGTGTGTGTGTGTGTCTGATTGAGTGTGTGATCTAGAAACCTCTAAAACGAGGCCCCTAGGTTCCAGTTCGGTTTCTGCGTCACAGAAATAAAAAAAATAAAATTGTATTTACACGAATTTTAATCCCAACAATAAATAGTCATTTTACGCTCTTGCTACTTTATCCCCCGTACCTATTGAACTGGAGGCTGATTTGGAAACAGAACCAGTCCAAACGATGTGCAGAAGTGGTAAGCAGTCGTTACTGCCAGGACCCAATTTTTAATCCCTTCTCTTTCATCTCATTTTCTCGTCATTAAACCAAACGAAATGTTACAGGTTTAGAGTGACATAAATAACAACATATAATAACCTGCTTTGTTAACTGGAAATAAGAATCTGTCTCCTAATTTATTCATTAAAATGATGTTGTTATTAAACTCTTAGGAATAAAGAGAAATGATTGTCGGGATTTTAACAACTTGCCACCTCGTTCTCCAGATGCAACCCCATGTGATTTCTTTCTATGGGGTTACGTCAAGGATCAGTTTTAGGCGCCAACTTACAAAATTTAGTCGTCGGGACAAACTGGCAACCAGAAATTGTGCACCCCTGCCATTATTAAGCACATCCGGTACTCGAAAAGGGACGTTCTGAAAGTCGGCGACATATTGTACATATTTATTTTACTCCCACGCTGTTAATTGCAGTGTGAAGCGTGAGTCAAACACGGGAAGTTAAAACGATACAACAGCACACACTCCTGCGATGCAATTAGTGTTTGTGAGCGTAGTTTCTGAGCCACATGGCTCTCGGCCAAACTCAATATAACGGTTGATTAAACCCAGTTGTTCTTTGTTCCTCCTTCCGCGTTGCTTGTCACGATTTCAGTCAAGGCATAACATCATATCTCCTCTTGATTCACAGACAGATATGATTAGTCGATCAAATTTAAATACACTTTTAGTTTTTCCTGCAACATCACGCATGTTTTACAGAATCTGTACATTATTCTGCTCCTTTCGTAAGTTACTGAACTGTAAACAGACTAATATTTTAAACTTACGAATTTTTTACTGTGGCGCTGCGGCCCAGCGCCGGCCAGGGCCTCCTCATTCTTGAGGTTTCTAGATCACACACAACGGCACAGTACAGCTGGTAGGACTCCCCTGGACGAGTGATCAGTTCGTCGCAGAGACCTCTACCTGACAACACACAACACTCACAACAGACAAACATCCATGGCCCCGGTGGGATTCGAACCCACGATCTCAACAGGCGAGCGGCCTCAGACCTATGCCCTAGACCGCGCGATCACTGGGACCAGCTTTAAACTTATGAATACTGATATGAATCTAGCTTATACGTAGAACTTTGCTACGTACCTCACACAGAACAGTGTGTGTTTCCATTAGAAAGATAGACTGCGGCTTTTACTGTGGTTACCACATGAAGCACAAAAATACAGGCAATGTAGTCTAAGAGAAACACCGAGGAGCGTTCATGCAACAATTGTTTCAGTGGAAAATCAACAAGTATTATATATTCTGAGTGTGTTTTTGTAGCTTTAGGTATTCAGCATGAAATGCGAATGCGCCGTATTTTCATGTGTGGACTGTCCGTCTCTACAATATTTTTCCACGTCATCTCACGAATGGCACGATTTTCGGGGGGGGGGGAGGGGGGGAGGAAGAGTTACTGAACATAAAATGTGGGTTTTGATTTTCTCTACAACTTTTGTCTGAAATATTTTTATTTTTATTTTAAGAAGACTGAGCGCGATATCATAAACGGACAGAAGTCTTAATGTAAAGTACTCGTTATTCTTGTCAGATTTTAATGCAACTTGAATTTTCTCGATATATTTTCGAAAAATTCCTCAATATAAAGTTTCATTAAAATCCATCCAATGGGAGCCGAATTATTACATGCGGACAGACATACATGACGAAACTAATAGTCGGTTTTCGCGATTTTGTAAACGCGCCAATGTCAAACGTTCGGGCTCAACGCTAGTTATTTACTGTAAAAATCTGAGGGTACATATAGAAACCACTTGGCCTTAAAAGGTTTAAACCACAGTGGTAGTTATCCATACCACTTGCTTACATTTTAAAATCCCGCACAGTATCTTTCGGATTTCAAGGATTATTGGACAGAAAACTATTTTCACATTCTTTAATAACAAGTTTGTAAATGACCGCATGACGTAATAGATTTGGAACACTTGCTCCGTTTTCATCTTCGAAATGCAAAATAATTAAGAGGGTGTGAAATGTTCATTTTTCTGTACAAAATTTTGCCCGAAAGATATTCCGCCGTGTTAAGCCCTCAGTGACTTTCTACCGACACTCGAAGATGGGCTTACAGATCTTTAGGTATCCCGCTCTTTCTTAACTTACTTTAAAATCAAAACTGGAATTCCTCAACATAATTCAGTAAAAACCCTCAATATCAAATTCATAAAAATCCCTTTCAGCTGCCCACAATTTTTCACAGAAAGCCTTGGCAAGAATTATAGGAAAACATTAAAAAAAATCCCTGTAACGTACCAAAACATGCCCATTAACTTCGCCAAGTTTTTTGCCCGTCTGTCATTCTCTTTGTCCGTCCTTCCGTCTCTTTGCATGGTTTACTTTCGTATCATACACAGAAATTCCAGGAGCACCAAATCTGTTACAAATGATAACGCATTTCCACCACTTCCCGAAACAAGCACAACATTCCGAAACCCTAAAACATGACAGAGTTTTCTAGTGAACATCTAATATGACTGTTAATAAATTTCAGCCTTGCAAGACACCCCATTTCCAATTCGGTCAGTGCCAAGGCTAGAAATTTCCCTGACACTCTGCCATGTTCAGTTACAAAAAACGCAATTCATTATCTTTTTTCACAGCGTAGGATCTCTTCTTGCTTTCATCTTTCCATCTCTTTCTTGGACGGCCAATATCTCCTCTTCGTAACGCTGTATAGCACAAGGGTTTTTGTGCTTGTTTTTGTCATCAGTTCTTCATCGATCTTGCAACCACCAAGCTACATAATTCTGAATTTCACTGTCTAAAGTATACATATTTAGAAGCGCAGTGATTTTGTTCACAATTTTTCACTGCCCTTATTTGTACTCATATACGAGGGCTATCCAGAAATTAGTTCCGTTTGCGAATATTGCCTCTGCAGCGCTGCGGTCACGATGGTGCGCATGTGTGCCGAGTTTGTTGATACTGTGGCAAGACACGGACGGAATTTGCGGACATTCGAACAGTGTTTACTCATCGTGCTGTGTGTTTGTAATGTTCAAGAAAATAGAGAACCCCGCCGCATGTGAAATGCGGCCTGTAATACGGTTCTTGAATGCAAAGTACATGACACCGGCTGAAATTCATCGTCAACTTTGTGACGTGTATGGAGAACATGCCATGAGTAGTTCAATGGTAAGGAGATCGTTTGTAATATACTCTTGTTTTTTCTTAATAGCCCATCGGAACTTACTTTCTGGATAACTCTTGTGTGTGTGTGTGTGTATTTATATATACACTTCGTGGGCCCGGTAGCTCAGTCGGTATAGCGACTGACTACGGGCTGGACGGTCCGGGATCGAAGCCCCGTGGGGACGAGATGTTCCGCCCGTCGAGACCGGCCCTAGGGCCCATCCAGCCTCCTGTAAAATGGGTACCGGGTCTTTCCCGGGGGTAAAGTGCTGCCGGGGCGTGCTGTTGACCACTCACCCCCTTCAAGTGCCGCGGTCATGGAAGAGTAGAGCTATACCTCTACCCACCCTCTGGGCCACACCGGGCCTGTAACGGGATCACTTTACCTT
>Ga0123352_10008033_pt1 | contig 16380 bp, 6 predicted proteins | sample TergutLab28metaG_FD_89700 | JGI IMG/M metagenome (GOLD analysis project Ga0123352, IMG submission 89700) | Labiotermes labralis P1 segment gut microbial communities from Petit-Saut dam, French Guiana - Lab288 P1 | ecosystem: Host-associated > Arthropoda: Insects > Digestive system > Gut ... | reverse complement strand
GTAAAGTGAAAATAAAAAATACTCACACAAATGAAGTAAGTATACACAGGCTTTTGCTCAATGTAGCATCATAGGTAAAACTGTAATGGAGGGTAATTGTTTTGAATGAAATATAGTTAAATCTGGATTAAAATAAGGTTATTATAGTCTATTATGCTCCATAGTATTCTTCCAAACTGTAAAATGAATTATTTAATAGGAACTTTCATAGTGCAATTTGGAATTTTTTTTTATTATTTGATAGATTTTTGATAGTTGTTGGTAAGTGATTGAAAATCTTAATTCCTGAATAATAAACATTGTAATGATTATAAATACACACAGTGTAACTTATGACATTTTTCATATATTTTGTTTTCAATATGACTGTATCTTCTGGTTTGTATGTTTAACACTGTTAGGATATTGCAGATCGCAAGAGGATGTCAGTAGTAGTGCAGGATAAAGAGGGACAGATATGGCTGTACTGTAAAGGAGCAGAATCCTCGGTCATTCCTTTAACTGAGGCAGGGCCCATTCATGAAACACTGCAGCACGTTGCAGATTTTGCCATGGTGAGTCTTACTTAGATAGGCATACAGATATAGATGCATTTCATGGCTCCTAAAAGCAGGATGTGGAACAAATCAAATTCAGAAAATAGCTATAAATACAATCCAGTTATGTAAACATAACAAGGGTGTTGATAAGTCCTTAGCCCAACCAGGAAGGAAACAAGCTACATTTCCCACATTTTATGGAAATTGGAGGTTCATTACCACCCTCAAAAGAGTCCACCACCTGTCCCTACCCTAGCCAAATCAATGCATTCGTCTGCCCATCACACTTTTGACAGGCGCAGCTTGTTTCCTTCCTGTTCGGGCTAAGGACATATCAGCACTCCAGTATTCCCAGAACAAAATATGCTATTCACTGTGTCTAATAAATACTTAATAACATACATAATTGCATTCTTAACCATTTCTTATTAATTCTGCAGTACATGTAGATGGAGTTAAGTTATACATATTCAAAATATGTTTATTACCCATTTAATATCATCAGGTAAATAGCTACACCCATACATTTCAGACCATTGGTTCATTATTCATGTGTGAGAATATACATAGATAAGTTATTTGCATATAAGTTAATATATGTACACATGTATACAAATATGGAATTCAATGCAAAACTTACAGTTGGATATATGACAAACTGTTACTAATTTCTCAGTGACTTTTCTGAACAAGAGATTATAAAGTGTGATTCCAAGTAATTCATTTATACTTCCAGTTGTTTACTGTTAGTAAATTTTTAATTGGAGCTTGTGTCATTTGATCCTTGCATCAGAGATTTCTTTCTGAGAGATTATATCAGGGGTAGTTGATCTTTTAGTTCTTGTGGGCCACATTTGCCTTTCAGCTTCATGATGTGAGTCACTTGTGTTGGATGTATTGGTAACAAGATAATTGGGAGAATTTTGAGAATCATTTGATAGATGATGCTGTAGCAGATGCGTGCTCTTCAATGTACATATGTTTCAAGGACATGAAAATTAAACACATTTATTCAGACATATTATAGAGTATATAATAAAAAAATATAATAGAAAAATAGAAAAGTATTTGATTCAAATCAGTGCATAGGGATATCTGCGAAGTCATTTTCCATCCCATGTCACACTTTTTAATAAATGACTGGGGTTGGGTGTATGTGGCTAAATTTTGAGTGTCTGCTTTGAAACTTCATGAAGAGAAACATAGTGTGACACTGAAGTGTTTGTCAGTAACTGGGGACAAAATGCATTTTTCGAACGTTCATGACCAAAACTTCTTGCTTGCAAATGTATATACTGAACTGGAAGCTGTTGGCTTTTTATTACTGAAAATTTTGATGGGGTTGATATGTTCACATAGACTTCCAAAACACTGCTGTATATTTCTCTCAGTTTAAATAAAATTCTTCTAGGGAATTAGACACAATGTGCTGAATAAATATAAAAAATATTTGTCACTGTAATTTTTAATGTTTATTTCCTTTGTGTTATGATTTTGTGTGTTCATTAGAGAGGCTTGCGGACACTTGTAATATGCTACAGGAAGTTAAGTGTGAAGGAATATAGCCAATTGGCATCTCTCATAGCTCAGTCAAGGCAGACTTTATCATCAAAGAGAGCATCAGTAATTGCAGCAAGCTATAACAAGATGGAAGCCAATCTAACACTGCTGGGTGCAACTGGTGTAGAGGATCAGTTACAGGATGGGGTGCAGGAAACCTTAGAAAGTATGCGAGCTGCTGGAATTAAGGTATTTATCCAGTCCTTCAATGACTAATACACTTTAATATGAGAGTGGACTTTACACAGTACTGGACTGGATATTCAGGCATAGTAAAAAAGTTTTAATTTCTCAAATTACTTAATATATCATGTATTTGTTAGAAACATTTGTAATTGTGTAGCTTAGTTCAACCAAATCTTAAAAGCATTAGATTTTATTGACAGTGTGGATGAACCAGTATGGATTGCAACTTAAATGGTTTGTGATTTATTATTGGTGGCTCTTAAATTTTCGTTAAGCATATTTGTTAGCAGTACACAACATTGAATGGGAGATGTTAGGATTTTGATGTAAGTAATTTTAAAGGAGAGCCAAGAAAGTACAATTGGCAAGGAACATTCTTCCTCACAATGTAAGGAGGTAACACAAAGTGTGAAAGTGTTAAAACCTTTTTATTAGCAGTTTTAGGAAATTCCTATGGCTTAGGTATCTGAAGTGTGAGAGACATAATAATGTTGATTTTGCTGTATTAGTGTTATCATTAGAGTCCTTACCGCTGAACGTTTATCAGTGTTGAAAGAACCAGGCAATTAATTGTATTATTCTCATATTAGTCTTTTTTTATTTCTTCTGTATTTTTAAAATGTGATTTGAATCAAGATTTCTTTGTAACTGCAGTACATCTGAAAATATTAATGGAGAATTAATATGTCTATATAAGATTATTTAATGAAACCCACACCTAAGGTTTTTTTGGGGCACCGGCATTGAACATTGCACTGAGGAAATTCTTAATTGGAAGAAGTAGTACAAGTATTGTAAAGGGTTTTACATTTGTTGTACATACGATATATCAATCGATTCTGATTTATATGAAGCTATTTGTAAAAAAAAAATGCTTTTTCTTGAAAGGTAAGATGATTTAAGTGAAACATACAATAGAACGCAGAATTATAATGTATTTCTATTCCCTTTTATTTGTGTGCTGCCTTGTGTGAAATTTCTTAAAAATCATTAATCCTGCTGTTAGACAAGATGGTGTGTTCATCAGCATTATAATTTGTTAGGTGTGGATTCTGACTGGAGATAAAGTGGAGACTGCTGTCAACATCTCGTTCGCTTGTGGTCACCTGAAACCCGGTGCTCAACAGCTGTACATAACAGAACACACAACTCCAGAGACCTGCCTTCAGAGACTGAATATGCACAGGTTAATCATTCTTTATGGTGTGCACTGTTCACCCATTCAGTATCCATCATATAGCAACACAGCTGTTACTGCCACCAATCATACTGCCCAAGATTTTTGTGCATTTTCTCTTCTAAATGTCAGATTGTGCACTGGTTCATTGCTTAATGTAGTTAAATTCTCAGATTATGTATTAGAAAATGTGTGTTTATATTTATGTCTTACCACTAGATGGAAATACTGAGTTACAATTTAAAGGTAGCTAAGGGTAGTAGACACCTCTGATATGTGGCTAAGTTCACATATTTTGTATTAATTACAACAGACAAAAATTATGTGCATGAAGAAACTCAGTAGTTCAGTGTGAGGAATGAATGAAATTCACTTCAGAGTCTGTTACTTCCTGTCTCCTGTCAGAAAATGTAGCAATTTAAAATATGCAGAACTATAATTTCACCTTTTCTGTTATTTATTCTTTCATCTTGGGAGTAATACAGGAATTGAATATGTTTGACAACAGAATGTTGAAGGAAATACTTGAACCCATGAGACAGGAAGTAACAAGAAGATGGGAGTAGTCTGACTGTTTTTTTAAATTTGAACTGAAATGGATGTGATCTTAATAATTAACCAACTTAATGCACAAATTCTTGTTGTATAATAAGTTTATTATATGCCTCTACATGTTTCAAGCACTATGTGCTCATCATCAGGATGTAAAAATTGTATTATACAGCATCTGGTATCATCACACCTGTAGGTGGCCATCCCGTGCAGGTCTCTCAACCTGTGCACAGGGCGGCCACCTACAGGTGTGATGATACCAGATGCTGTATAATACAATTTTGACCTCCTGATGATGAGCACATGATGCTTGAAACATGTAGAGGCATATAATAAACTTATTATAAAACAAGAATTTGTGCATTAAGTTGGTTAATTACTAAGATTATACTGGGATGCACGGTCAGCAAAACATAAAAAAAATGAAGTGGATGTGCTTGGATATCATATGTCAGAATTCTGTATGTGCATCTCAAAGGATTAAAAGAAATATTGCTTTCACTGGTGTATGTATTTATATATTTTATTAGAAGTTGTGTGTTTCCCATTGCTTCAGAGATCAGGTATCTAGGGAACATTTGGAACACTATGTTTTGGTGGTAGATGGACAGAGCCTTCATTTTGTACTCACTGCATCAGAGGAGTATCTTGATGCATTCCAAGATGTATGCAGAGCCTGCACATCTGTTATATGTTGTCGCATGTCCCCTCTACAAAAATGTCAGGTGTGTGATTGTTTTACACCTTTATAATGTAGGCACTTTAATTTATCCAGGTATATATATATATATATGTATTTTCATTTGCTAAGATGACAATAAGTCATAGGCTAGGAGACATGAGTAGACATCATACAGACCAAGGGCACGTTTCACATAAAATATGTCGCCCCAAACATGGAAAGAAGCCATCAACAATTTTTAAATGTTCATGTCTCCTATATAACATATCCCATTTCCTTTCTGTATACTTTTATAGATTTGTTTCTTAAATGAAGGCGGTCAGTTGATTAATTTGTAGCTGATGCTCCAGTCTTGACTATTATATTATCTGCGCCTGTCATAGTTCTTTACTGCGTCTTCCTCTCTCAATAGAATGTCACCTTCAGGAGGCTATGTGCATCTGTCTTTTATCATTACTGTGACTGGTGTAAGATCAGACTTAATTTTCTGTTCCTACACACTATACTGACCTTATTCTTCACGAAATTCCAGATAAATAAAAAAGTAGAATTTCTTTATATGCCTGGTATAATTGAGGACAGCATATCTCTAAAGTAATGCAGTTCATTGTGGTCTTTTTTGCCTCTCCTTTTACCATTTCTCAATTTGCCTTCAACAAAACCCTTTTAATTGATGTGGTGCTACATATTTAATAACTCCTGTTTTGATTATTGACATTCTTTATCATCATACAAAGACCCTGTATAAAGTATTAATAAACTTAAATAAGTAATTGATTATCACACTTCATTTTATTGTATGCTGATTCACAGTTTACTCTTTAAGATAGGGTGCAGCATGAAAACCACTTCAATCCTAGAACACTTCTAAAATACTGTGTGCTTTGCAAATGTAGTTTCTGCCTATTTGCACTGTAGTCTCTCTAAGCTGATTGGTGGTCAAAGTGATTTATTTTCACCCGACCTATGCTGTGATGAGTGTAAAAAATACTGTAGTGTTTGTTTCAACATAAATTACTGTTTCCTACAAATGACGTTCATTTCTTGGATACAATATAATATTTTACCAGTACACCACAGTTTATAAGTTTCCTCATGTTTTATTTCAGCTCAGAATAAGAAAGTATCATAATTAGAAGTGAAATGTTCTCTTTCAGGTTGTTCAACTAGTCAAGGGTTTCCCTGAAAGGCCCATTACAGCTGCCATTGGAGATGGTGCTAATGATGTAGCCATGATTCAAGAGGCCCACGTCGGTCTCGGTGAGTTATTGATCATGCCATTGTGTGTGGGAACTGTTTTGTTGTTGTAATCCATTTAATTATATTTCTTGAACTACCATTATGATTTAATGTGATGTTTTCTTAGTGCTTATATGTTTTATAGATTTAGAGGTGTGGTACGACAAAATATCTGTCTTATTTCCTGATTTTTTTTTACTAATTCTCTATTTGTATTTATTATTTACTCACGTCCTTTTTACAGGCATTATGGGAAAAGAGGGCTGGCAAGCTGTAAGGTGCTCTGACTTTGCTTTTGCCCGGTTCAAGTTTTTGCGACGTGTTCTCTTGGTCCATGGACATTGGTATTACATCCGGGTAGCAACTGTAGTACAGTACTTCTTTTATAAAAATATATTATTCATCACACCACAGTTTTATTTTGCATTCAACAGTGCATTCTCTGGACAGGTAATTTTTTAAGCTGTTAATTACAGTTCTGCTAAACTATCAGTCCCTAATTATTTTTTCCTTTCCTAAAAATTTTCGTAAGGAATAAGTGCAAGGAGTGGATACCCCTGTATACATTTTAGCCATATAGACTGTACAGTGTCATGTTCATGGTTGCACCCCATGATATTTGGAAATCTGCCATTCAAACGTGCGTTGAATGTGTATCTTCTGATGCATGCATTCTATTCTCTAGATGAATTATTTTCTGAGTCTTGTAAGATTTATACGTAAGTACATTACCAGTTCTGGGTATCACATTATTTAATATACTAGTTATTACACTAGCTAGTTGATTCATTTTAGTTTAAATTTAATCTTTACATGAGAACTGCACTCTTCTGGGTTATTATGCTGCATAATAACGCAGAAGATCGCAGTTCTTAGCTACTTCAAGGTGGAAGCCTGAAATCATGCCTAATCTAGATATATTTAATTTAATTTTATTGTATTTTTTTGTGTGAATTTTAATATTATTATGACAAGTGTTATATCCTTTTGTTGTGTGTTGGATCTTGGATTTATATATGCTATTGTGTAAATGTGAATGTAAATGTAAATCTCTGCTTTTTTATTTTGTATACTTTATGTCTGTATTCTTTTGTTGTTGTTTATTTCATTCCATTTAATTTATAATATTTTGAATTTCAAATGCATCAAATTATATACTACATATTTTGCATATTAATACCATTAACTGAATTTAGCAAGGAGATCCTGGAAAAACACATCAACCTCAATGTTGAAAGTTGGCAATGAGATCATTTTCTGTTTCCATACTTCACCATTTTGTATATTAACAGAACTTGTTTTTCAGAGACAGATCTTGACAGAAACGCACTTTTGGCACATTACCATTACTATGCAGGTACTGAGGGAGGATTTACTGTATTACACATCTCTACTGTAAACAGATTGAACCAGTGAAATAGGCTGTTTGTGATCTGTCAAAATCCATTTTGCTGATTTTTATAATTTGATTTTCTGTACCGATACTTGTAGATTACATGACTGTGTGAAGTACCAGACTTTGAATGCTGTCTGCTATTAATTTTATACACAGAGGCTGCTCTTAACAAGATTAAATTGTCATAAATAAGGCCTGGCAATTAACATGTAGGTTGATGATAATTTGAATATTTTGTTATTGTTATCAGACAATTTTCTTCAAACAGTTCCTTCGTGCATAAAAAATAGGCACAAAAATATCAGTGGGAGGTAAACATAAGATATGGGCATGTTGTGCCAGTGCAGTACCATATTGACAGCTCTGTCCTTGTTGTACATTTAACCACAAGACCTACAGAAATGCTATATGATAATGTCTAGCTTTATGTAACAATTATTGTACTTTTTCCATTTTACCTGAAAACAGAGATGGAGACACACTTCCAAATGGTGTTTTTTTATATATTTTTATTTATTTATTTCTTTTTCCTTTTTAATTGTAAGTTAAGGATGAAATGCGGAGCAGTTTCTCCCATATTAGTAATAAACCAACATCAGAATTTTGTGGAATCATGTATGTTTCATATGTCTGTACTACTTATGAGTTGTACTTAATATTACAAACTTCATACAAGTTTATTTGCAACTAGTTGCACAATTAAGTTTTAATGCTGCTATGTGTTTCAGCTGTAAACTACAGCCATAACATAGAGGAACATTAAAACCGATTGTACAGTTAGTTGAAAATAAACTTGTATGCCTCAGACAATTGCACAGAAAATGTACATTATTAAGTTACCAACTTCCTTTTTTTCTTTCCTTCATCTTTCAGCCAATGTATGATATGTTGTTCCTGACGTTCTACAATGTACTGTTTACATCACTGCCAATTCTCATCTTTGGATTGTTTGAGCAAAATATTCCTGATCAAACCCTACTGGACTATCCACAGCTATACAGCAATAACAGGCGCAATGTGCTTATGTCTTGGTCCGCTTTTTTGCAGTGGATTTCATTTGGTGAGTCATGAAAAGAATGAATTACTGCAATGAAGACTGCCTTAATGTTTGTGTCTTTTCTTTTAATTTTCAATTTGAATCTGGATAATAGCAGTGTGCTTGTCTTTGCATTATGTCAGAAGAACAAACCCCTTTTTCACAGTCATTACTTGTAGGCAGATGCCAGTCCACATGGAATCATTCTGCTGCATGCTGCATGCTGCTGAATGTGTTGGTGGGCATATAGGAGATACACTGAAGGTTTTCATGTTTTCCAGCATAAGCTGACAAGGGTACTCATATCATGACATTTTACACAACAGCCTTTAAGAGCCACTACAGATGAGACTATGCACCTATCACACAAGATGGTGCTGCTCCTTATTTGAGCATTGCTGTTAGAACATTTCTGCATGACATGTAACTGGAATGATGGGTGGATCAAGACAGACAGTTGCATGGCCCACAAGAATGTTTGATGTACATGTGCTGAATTTTTTTAAGTATGAAGCCATCTTGAAAGTAGTGTTTATGCTGAGGCAGTCACTTATATTCCAAAACTACAGCAGAGGGTAGAGGATGGATGTGAGTTAGTTTGAACAGTACCACCTGTAATCCTTGAGCTTGTTTGAGGATCCATAACGCAATGCGCAGTGCACTGGGTGAAAACACAGGGACAGTACTAAGCCTTTGAGCTTGTGTGAGGATCCATAATGAAATGTGCAGTGCATTGTGTGACAAAAAAAAATTGAGCTTATGTGGGGATCCTCAATGTAATGTGCCATGCACTGTGTAAAAGCAAAAGGACAAAACTGAGCACTTTTACAATTTACCTTTAAAACTGTCATTTTTAATTTTGGAATCAAACGTTTAAAAATAAGTATTTTTGATTGGGCAGGTTCAGTCTTTATTTTTTATTGTTCACTTTAAAAAGTAAAACTGGGTATAATTCAGAGAAGGAGCATCTAAGGATCTATATTTACATACATATTTGCTGTTGTTGTGTGAATATAATATGCCTCTGAAGTGGTGTCATTTGTTCCACAGACGGCCTGTAATGAGTAAAAATGCTAGCAATCACATTTCTGAAAATGTTTTGCTTCCCACATTATGATGGAATTCAAATACTGAAATTTACCTTCATGTGGTGAATAAAAAAAAAAACTTACATTTGTATACATGTTGACTGCTCTTAGAGCATCGAAATTGTATGGTCATTTGTTTCTATTGGTTGAGTACTGAAAATACTGAAAGTGTGATCATGCTGCTGGTCAATGTGGCCAGTGTGTTGATCTTCAGGCTGGGTAATTAGAGGGTTTAACTCATTCTAAACGGATTTTGAACCAGAGGCAGACAAAACATTCAGTAGGCTGTAGTCTGTTTTGCTACCACACAATAATAGAATTCTGTATCTGTTCCATATAGTTTGATCAGTCAGGTGAAAAGAATAGTAATCGTTGTATCCATATCCCTGTTCTCCAATTAACTTAAGAGCTAATTCTCATCTTCCCTGTTGTGATACAGTTCAGTTGTTGATGATAATTTTCAACCTTGATATGTCGATGTGCTTCCCCATGTACATCCTTGAGGTTGCATGGTGCCATTGGTGTATGTGTAATTGTCCATACCTACACATCTTACTTTTCTCCCCATTTTCTTTCTTCCACATCCATCCCATTTCATTCACTATCATACATTCGTTTGATGTTAGGTAGTTTGAGTTACTGACAGTATCGTTAAATAAATTACAAATAGAACTTTAACCATTCATTGTCGATTATTAGACAGTACTCTTACACACAAATCCAAATGGGAACCAAACACTGGCTGTTAACTGTGTTAGAGGTGTGATTAATAAGTCATAACCTCACTTATTTGAGATCATACTTTGTGGTTACATACACTAACATGCATGTTTAATTTCCTCTTGATTTAGTAATGCATTTGATATTTTTCTGGTGATACCAGTAGAACCAGCATGTTGTGGTTGCTGTATGAGAAGCTGAACATGCAAAGCAAAATAGAGAATAGTCAGTGATGGCAGCAGTTTGTTCTTAACCCTTCGCACTACATTTATTGCACAAACCAATTAATTTAAATTTTTTTATCTGTGTCTTTTGTATTCAGAATGGCATTTGGCATCCTGCTCCATTAATGTCATACAAGGATTACAGCTCTGTTCAGTTATTTCTTGCTTGTAGAAAATTTTTTTATTGCAACATTTTGTAAAAATAACTTTAATATATTAATGGCACTTGCATGAAACTAATTTTGCAAAACTCGAAATTAAATTTATTTTTAATTCTGTGTAAGTAATTTCTTGGAGTTTGTTATTATTGTTTCTATTTTATTTTAGTGCTTCTGTTACAGGAGTGTGGCATTCTGTTGTATTGTACTTCGTACCTCTCCTTGTGCTCCATGTCAGTCCAGTTATTCTGTATAATAATACGCCTATGGAACTGGCAACATTTGGAACATTCATATTTCACTGTGTGGTGTGTGTGGCTAACCTGAAGGTAAGTCGTATGTCTGTAACACAGGAAATTGTTAGGTATGCATGAAGTGTAAAAACTGCACAAATAGGAATAGCTGTGTTGGAAATATGGCATAGAAAAAAGGAAGTAAATGTGGCATAATATTCTTTTGGAGGATAATCTGAAAAATGCAGTACATGCTGGACTATATGTAGATTGTTTCCTGTAATTTTTATTACTTGTTATATCTGTTTATTATATGGTTTTCATGTAAACTTGTGAACCAAGCCATCATTTCCATCTGGTTTCCCATCTTACATTTCTATCAGCCATTTTATTCCATGGGTGATATTCTGTAACCTGTTCCTGGGGTCTGAAGTGAGTTGGTGGAGTCAGTCTCCCCCGACTATGACGTTTTGCTATGGTACAGCTTACTGAATAAGCTCAAAAATTATAGTGTCATGAGTACTGTGAGGAGTTTTTGCTGCAGTATATGCTGAGTTGAAAATTAGATAAATTTCGATTTGTTTACTAATTGTTTTAACCTTTAAGTGAACATTAAAACTTCAGCACATGGTTTATGAAAAACATATTATTTGTACAGAAAAGGATAGAATTGTGAAATAAACAGTATTTTGTGGAAAATAAATCTAGATTATGCAGCACACCTTAATAATGCAGTAAATTTCCATGTTTTCTGAACATATAACATGAATTTCTTGGTGTTTTTTTTTACATTTAAAGGATGATTGTACTTGGACAGTATAGTGTACTGTGTGTGTACAAGGAAAGCTGTTTAAAATTAAATATTAATATATCCAAGTAACATAAACACCTTGAATTTAAAAACAGTATACAGACACACAGAAGAGGAAACTTAAAACAGGGTTTTTAAACGCCTGTCTTACTGTTAACATACCTTATAACCTCGTGTTGGTGAATTTATTTCACTGATAGGGACAGATGTCCACAATCTCAAGAGATGATTTAAGGATATTATATATCTCTTGTGTGCATTTAATTATGACTTATGTCATTATATATTATGTTCATATGAGGGAATTGGGACTGTGCTTTTAATTCTTGTGTTTTGTAGGATTTATTATAAGAAGTACATTATGATATAATTATTTTATGTCTATATTACATTATTATCATGACAGACTCTATATCCCGTAGGTTGGTTGACCTTGTATGGATTGACAGAATGCATAATAAATGAATGAATGATTGAATGAATCTGATGCCTAGATTTTATTAGTAATGTCTTGAATTCAATAAGTGCTGTTATCATAACATGTACCAGTATTGTCTTATTGGAGTGTTTTGTAAACATGGAGATGGACCCATAAGCTTCAGTATAAGTGGGGAATTTCCATGGTTGGATGAATAGTTGTCACCTTATCAAGGACAGGACTTGTACCATGTAGTTATTTTCTCAAGTAGTTTAGAAATTTTAGAGACATTACATATTGTCAAGTTTGTGTGTTATTATATGTTTTCTCATTTTAGCTGTTATTAACGAGTCGTTACTGGACATGGCTGTTTTTGTTATCAACATTATTAGTGACCATTGGTGGGACAGTACTGGTAACTGCTGTATATTCCATTATAACGTAAGTTTCACTCTTGCAACTCAAGAAATAATTAATTCACAACTAAACCAACAAAATGCATAAAATTGTTCCTTAGATATTTATATTATATCACACTGAACATTCCTACATGTTTCAGCCTGCAAGGGAGCATCAGGGAATCAAACTAAAGTAATACAGCATAAAACCAAATTTGCCAGTTTTGTACACAGTTGAAATGGTGTAGAAGAGTCAAACAGTTAAAATGTAGACATTCCTTTGTAGAATAGTTGTATAGATGTGCTGGATCTTGATATACAGTACCTCGGAAGCAGCCTGTTTACTTAACAAAAGTTAGCACAATAGAACAGTACCAAGAAATAATATTTGTTTTTGTGTACCCCATTTTTCAGTTTCCAAGGAGGCTGAAAATGGAGTTAAGATGTCAGATATATATGAATTATTAACTTTAAATTACTGGTTTCCATTTCCATGGAGGCATTGACTAGAAACACAGAATTTCATGTAGGAATTTACCTAGGGCAGTAGCAACTCCAGCAGGATTTACATGATGCCAGTCACTTGCATCATTTGCCCATTTGTGTGCTGTCTGTTGTTGACCCATTATCAAAGTTATAAAGTGTGAATGAATCTAGTGAACTAGTACAATTAATTAAATAAAATGCATTTAGATTCATTAGTAATTTAACACTTTTAGCAAAATGCATAAAAATTACAGGTGGCTTGGTAATTTTATGTATGTATAGTTTATTTAAAAAATACTTCTTACAAACTCATTATATATAGTGTCCATTGTTATAACAATCTGTTGATGATGAATAAAAAGGGTTTGGAAAGAAGACTCATATTCTGGAATTCATATGGAAGAACTGGGGAAAAATTTTGACCACCTACCCCATGTAAGAAGAGATGCTTTTCTGGCTGGGATCTGAAATAGGCATCTCCAATTGCAAGCCCAGTTACATTGTCAGTGTCTTAAAAGAATAATTCAGCACTAATTTTTTTATGTCGTGGTCAAAGACACTGTATCAAAATATCACAAACTCTTCAACATTTTAAACCATGGCCAGTTTTATATATTCATAAAAACCATATGATGAATCATTCAAATGATAAAAGAAGTTAGACCAAAACAAGGGTTGTGTTTCTACTCCAAAAGCAGAAATGAAGAGTAAGTTACCCTGTAAGAGGACAGGAACATATTCAAGTTCTCTTTCACAGAATGAATTCATCAGGCTCTAGAAATACATGGACTAATAACATTTTAATATTTTTCATTTCTGTGCATTAATCATCAGTTCTATAAATAACATTCTGGAGGCATAATGTTTCAAATATGAAATTGTATATTGGACTATTTGTGCAGCTGCTGGATATTATGCATAGAATTTATAATATGATATTTGTAATTACTTATTATAGAACTACTGTGATGGCCTGGGTCTACCCTATCCTGCTTGGCTCAATTACATTCTGGTTACTCTCAGTGCTTCTCATAGTGACATGTCTGGTTCCTGACTGTACATTCAGTGTACTACAAAGGTACACCCCTGCAGCTTCTGCAAAACTTCGGAAGGTATGAGATACATTTCAGATTGTAAGTAAATATATATACACTTACTGGAGATCAGTGATGTATTTGGGCAGGAAACTTCTCGGAATTGCAGACAAAATGAAATGAAACCTGCAGGTAATCCCAATTGTAAACAGTGTTAACAGAAGGAAAGATCTTGATACACCAGTTGCCACCCTTGTATGTTTTCAAAGAAGTGCAGGTGTGTTAGTACCAGTGTTTTTCACTACCACCTGATTCTGGTAAGCATGATGAATAAAAAAAGAGTACTGTAAGGCATTGTTAAGATGATACTTAAGTATGCCCTCATTTTCATTTGCTGGTGAATTCATAATATCTAAAAATGACTTCTTTCTTAAGGTTTTTTTTTTTGTACTTATATGAGGGCAAGTCCAATGACAACCTACAAAGTGCTTGAAAAGTCTCAAGAGCCCATTCTGGGCAGCTGTAAGCTCAGAAAGTCTGTACTGAGTGTGTAGGCTGAAAATGACTAAGTTTTTCCCACCCTGACTCAGTAAATTAACTAGTAAACATTTTTAAGGCTTTTATTTCACTCTTCCACATACAGTAAATTAATAGCACATCTTACCTGTCAAATATGTAAGACTTTAGTGCAACATTTAACTGAATAGTATTCTGAATTGTATATCTGTCTGTGTGATATTGTACTGTGCGAATTATTTGACATACTACAGTCATTCTGACTTCTGAATCCATGAAATGCTAGTGTACTCAAAGCACATTTTGAACTGTGCATTGCATATGTGGTGACATTCACTTGGTCAACTGGCATGTAAACTGCAAATGAGTTTCAGAAGATAAGGTAACAAACACTCTTGATGCTGAGTACTGTATTCTGACTTCAGTGTTTAAGTGGCACATGTGTACCAGATGGTACGCATCAGACCTCACACAGTCACCACTGACATTTGATCATTTGTCCCACTGTAGCACAGAGGCTTACATCATGGCACAGAAGAAATTAAGCATCAAGTGTCTTTAGGCAGGTGTCAGCTTGCTTCACATCAGTGTCTGCCACAAAATCACCTGCCAGCCAAGATGCTCTACAGAAATTCTGTAATAATGCTGTATAGAACCTATTTTAGAGAATGCCAAAGTAAGGAAAGCAGCTTGTAAATAACCCCAGACAGTAAAGGTGAAGCTAAAAAAAGCTATTACACTGTGGTTTTGCTGGTGTTGCTGCACAGTGGAAGTGTGCTAGGATTGGAACCATGCCCAGCAACCAGAAAGGAAAGGGAAGAAGACAAAGCTGATGAGAAAGCCTGGGGAACAGGAAGTAGTGACCATGGTGGTGCTACCGGTTGACTAAGCAGTGATGTGTGGGTCAGTTCCATTATTTCCAATGTTTTGTTTCAGAAGTGGAGACGAGCATTTGGCAGAGAGAATCGTAACAATTACAGTTTAAACAGATCAGATTCTCAGAGACGATCCAGTGGGCATGAAGCAAACAAACGGGAATCTGGGGTTTCTGTCATATCTTGTAGATCCATCTCATAAGGTTGCTGCCAGAATGTATGTGTAAGTAGAAATCTGTGTCATGTAACTAGTAATTTAAAACAGTCCTTCACATGTGGGAGGCCATATTCAAACCCACTGTTGGTCATCTGCAGTACCATCTATTCCGTGCCTTTCCCAGACTTTTCAGAGTTGCTCAGTCTTGGGATTCACCTCTCCATTTGCTTATTGGGGAGAATGGTTGTCAGTGTGAAATTGGTGATGATGATAATCAAACACAAACATGCATGCCCAAGACATAATCCATGACTGTGTTTTAAAGCCATGACCACAAAAGCCTGTATTTCTAGTCCTAGTACAGTATTTAATTAACTAACTGCTGTAACTATGAAATGATTTGCTGCAAAGCATACAAAATTAGGATGTTCAGTGGTATGTAATGTGGAAACTGTGTCACCATGTTTAATGGTGACAGTATTTCTAAATGTAAATGCAAACATTTGTGACACATCACACATTTGTGTGTAAATGACTTCCATTTTATTTTTCCCTGGCCTGTCAGCATGTGTGATATAATGATGGTGGTTCTGAAACTTTCCTAGCAAAACAGTGCACACTCAAAGTCCCCTCATCCCTTCAAACAAAATAATTTACTAAAAATGTTTTAATCCTTGTACCATGTTCACAAAATTATAATACTTGTTACAGTGTGTTCTCTTACCTCTGTAGTTGTTACAGTGTGTTCTCTTACCTCTGTAGTTGTTACAGTGTGTTCTCTTTCCTCTGTAGTTGTTACAGTGTGTTCTCTTACCTCTGTAGTTGTTACAGTGTGTTCTCTTACCTCTGTAGTTGTTACAGTGTGTTCTCTTACCTCTGTAGTTGTTTTTGATCG
>Ga0123352_10008030_pt1 | contig 16382 bp, 5 predicted proteins | sample TergutLab28metaG_FD_89700 | JGI IMG/M metagenome (GOLD analysis project Ga0123352, IMG submission 89700) | Labiotermes labralis P1 segment gut microbial communities from Petit-Saut dam, French Guiana - Lab288 P1 | ecosystem: Host-associated > Arthropoda: Insects > Digestive system > Gut ... | reverse complement strand
TTGGTGGGGAAGCCGGAGGGAAAGAGACCACTGGGGAGACCTAGGCGTAAATGGGTGGATAATATTAGGACGGATCTCCAGGAGGTGGGATGTGGTTATATGGATTGGATTGGGCAGGCCCAGGATAGGGACAGGTGGCGGAAGCTTGTGAGTGCGGTAATGAACCTTCGGGTTCCGTGAAATTCGGGGAATTTCTTGACTAGCTGCAAACCAATTAGCTTCACAAGAAGGACTCTGCACCATGGAGTAAGTAAGTAAGTAAAATCAGAGACAAGTGTCATCGAGCACATTGAAACGTAAAGTAATTTTACTGAATTCGTAATATTAGAAGTAAAATTTATTGTGAATTTTGTTAAATTCAAAGCCAAATTTCTTTAAATATTATGGGTTCTAATCTTGAGCATTCACTCTACATGATGTAGTGTAAGTATATTTGACTAGTGGCAGTACCAGTTCAGTGATATTAAGAGAGCATGTTTTGCGGGGAAACTTGAAGTAAAGAAACCATTTGGTAGATCAAGACCGAGATGTGAGGATAATACTAAAGTATATGTTATAAAGAAGTGGGTTTGAAAGTCGTTTACAGCATTTATCTGACTCAGGAGAGAGAAAAGTGGCGGACTCATATGAATAAACAAATGAAGGTTCGTGGTTCAAAAAAAAAACAGGAGATATTCTTGATTAGTCGCGGCAGGATTAGCTTCTTAAAAATGTGTTTAATGGACTTAGTTACGAGTCATTCAGTTGGTTATTTAGTTATTATGATTAATTAGTTATTTAGCTATTTTGAACTCATATGATACCAGGTGAAGTTAGTTTCTAAGGGCTTCGGTCTCACGACTGTTCACGCTCCTGTAATATCCATATACATACCCCTACCTGGACACGAGCCAAATGATCCTACATACACGATGATACCACCTACGTCCTTAATGAAATTTGAATTTAAAACTTGAAGCTTTGCGCGCTCCTCCGTGTTCATGTTCTTCAACACAAATTTCTATTTACACACTGATGGGTTGATTGATATGACCTTCGCTCACACGCGACCTAGTTACTCCCGATGTCCGACAGATGGCTTCAAGCGCCTGACAACCCAGACGTGTTCATACTTTCACCATCAAGAGATGCTTAATTGTTTCACGCGTAAGTTTAATCATCGGAGAGCCTTGTTATGCACATAGTTTTCAATTCTGTGGGACATTCAATTGTGTGACAAATGACGTAATTCACCAGGTGTCCTCAACATCTCGATGCGTTGTTTGTGCTGTTGAATTTTTAATGAGCATTTTTCCAGTAGGAATAATATAGAAGTTTCTCTTCCCGGGTCCTTTCATCTTCTCTTAAATTCATAATTCTGAGGTTTGTCATCCCCGTTGAGCGTATAAAATATATGGTGAGGTGAATTCCGTCAAAAAACACAACTATAAATTATGGCTAAATGATGGAGTTTATTAGCAAGGAAGAACTACATGTTTCGGCCTATAGCGGTTATCTTCAGGTTCTGACAATTTTCTGCTAAAAGAGTTTATATAATATTCTTAAACCGCGTGGTGATGTAGCTTAACAATAGCACGCAGAATGATGATGAGATCTCAAATTCACCACGCGGTTTAAGCATATTATATAAACTCTTTTAGCAGAAAATTATCAGAACCTGAAGATAGTCGCTATAGGCAGAAACATGTAGTTCTTCCTTGCTAATAAACACCATCATTTAGCCATAATTTATATTTGTGTTTTTTTAATGTAATTCACTTCACCATGTAGTCTTAAATTCTCCATTCACAGCCCATGTTGCCGCTCTACGTTACACGAAGTGTACAGGGAAAAATATTTTTTTACACCGCCCCAAGAGTACTTTTTCACCTACATTATTTTACTTGAATTCCTTTAGTGCAGAGTGCTGCCTTGTGCATCACATTCACATTGACTTCATGACACTGCCGGCAACTGATGTTTGAAGACGACGACATGTATACTGGCGTCTCTACTAGATGAATCTTTGTTTAGATAGCGAGGTTGGGTCGCGATCGATCGTATGAGAAATGTAACTGGTGCGTTATAATGGCCGCTGCTTCGCCTTAATCTCTCGCCAGTTTCCCCTTCTTACTTCATAAATTAACTTCGGCTAACAACAAGTAATTTGCCGATGACCTTCGTTTGAAACCTAAACAATCCTTATTTACTACTACTACTTTACTTTCAGGTTGAAAGACCGTTACCTGAACACCCGAGACAGGTTTACAATTTACCGCTTCTGTTTGCCGCAGTGTGTGTCGTTCTGTAAATCAGCATTATTTATTCCAATAAATTATGCTCCTTTTATGAGAATAATACTCTCCCTGTAACGCTATTATACGATTGTGTTTTGCAGAATGCGGAGTAAATTAAGTAAAATAAAGAGCTTTACGTTTTGTTCTGATGGGCGTTATACGAGTCATATGCCTCGTGAAATTCAGTTTGATAAAACAAACAGAAGTAAGCTTTCAAGGCAGAGAGGCGTAAAATTTACATTCCTAAAACTTTGTCAGATAGGAAGTGTACTTATAACGTGACACAGACACGCGTTCTTATTTCCGCCCTGGTTACTCTGTATCTAAGGGTCGCCATGTTATGTCTAGGTCGTCACATGTTTCTTCAGCCGTTTTGGCTGGCAGCATTTCTAGCACTGCTTCTTAAACGGTGTTACGTTACGTTACGTTACGTTACGTTACCAGCTTTATGTGCTGCATTGGTCTGCCTCTAAAGTTTCCTTTATTTTTGTCACATTTTAAGCAATCTTGAATTTGGACCTGATTTAGTAAAAATTCCCAAAATAAAAATTCACGAAAATTTATCCAGTGGGAGCCGATTATTCAGTGTGGACAAACAAACAAACAGACGGGCGGACATAACGAAGCTAATTGTTACTCTTTGCAGTGTTGCATGAATGTGCCTATTAAATGCTTAAAGGTGCTGCTTAAACCCTCACACTGCCTTTGGCAATTATGAACATTTGAAAATAGGTTTACGTGTTCTTCATGTTGCGCCTTGAAGAACGTTTTACAAGTTTGTACATGTCACTTGTAGCCTTCGAGGTCGTAAAAGTAATGTGAGCATGCGCACAAGTTTGTACTTAACAATGCAGGTCTTCAGTAAGGAATTTACCCTTCCCTATATGTGTGTGTGTGTGTGTGTGTGCATATATATATATATATAAACAAAATGTTGCGAATTAAAGAAATTTTGGTTCCTAACCTGTTATGACGGGGACCGCGGTAGCACAGTGGTTAAGGTGCTGTGCCACAAATCGGAAGGTCGCTGGTTCGATTCCAGATGGTGTCATTGGAATTTTTCATTAACATAATCCTTCCGATCGCACTATGGCCCTGGGGTCGACTCAGCCTCTAACAGAAATGAGTACCAGGAGCGTTACCTGGGGGTAAAGACGGCCGGTGTGTAAGGCTGACAACCTTACCACCATCCTGTACCATTTTCACGAAATCTGATAATCTTAACTTCCTGCAACCCTCTGGGCCACTCCAGGCCTGTAACGGGACTGCTTTAACCTGTTATAACTACGACGTAATTGTCATCAACTTCGAATTGAACGTCGTTAAATTTCTGGATAAGATGGGAATCGTAACATAAACGTTTACACCCAAAATGACGTACAGATGTCTTTCAAAGTGCCGTGAGTTTCAGTTGGAACACTCTGCGAAGCCTGAGGTAATGAAATGGTTGCACGTTTGGTACCTTTTCCACTGTAGTGCATTTCTTTAACCTGAGGGCAGGCACAGATTTTTTTTATTGTGTTTGTCAGCACAAAAATGGCTGTCTGCAATGCAGTGGCTGTTCTGATAGGACAATTACAATTGATAACCAACAAGATGCAACTATTTTGATTTATTTACTTCAATCAGCTCTACATGTTTCAGGCGATGTTTTCGCCCATCGTCAGGAGCCTATCACTGTAAATACAGCTTCTGGTAATGTCCACCGATGTTGCTGCTGGCTGGTGTTGCGTGTTTGGTGGAACCCAATACGCAACACCAGCCAGTAGCAACGTTGGTGGACATTACCAGAAGCTGTATTTACAGTGATATGCTCCTGATGATGGGCGAAAACATCGCCCGAAACATATAGAGCTGATTAAATTAAATAAATCAAAATAGTTGCATCTTGTTGTTTATCAATTATAATTGTACTAGTGATGCACTGAAACACAAACGTTAAAATTCTATTAGGAAGCTCTGGTCAATATTGAGTGTGTATACATTTATGAAGGCCGGTAAAAGGCACACCATTTGAAAGAATGCGTCGGCTGCATCGTCGATACTGATGTTTAAAAACTACGCAAACAAGTGTACTTTATTAAATAAATTTTTAGCTGTGTAAGTTTATTGTTTCCCCGTGTGGTGTATGACTCTGCCTTTAAATGCTCGAACGCTGGAGGCTTTGGTTCGAATTCCACTCGAGGTATGCAAACATGTGTTCATTTTCCCCCAGCTTTTGTTGTCCTGTGTAGGTGGATCCCATCTCCATCACGAACTTACCCCCTCACAGCACGGATGTACCCCTGTAAACATAATAGTCTCATTCTGTTTACCAGAATGTCCAGTGTAATCGGTTTACACTACAAAATAACCTTACTACAGTATGTTTCACCGGACAGGTTCCTGTTGCCATTACGTTCAGAATTTCTTCGTTTGATGTATGAAGAGTGTCGTACAATAGGAACGACTTTTCCAGCGTATATTGTACGCCGCAAAACCATCACAGTGTCCTTAGCTGCTGGATCAGAATAAGCGGCCTTATATGTGTAAAAGAACGACATTCTTTTAAATTAAATGTAAGTACGTAAATTTGAATGGAAGCATCGCGATGTTCTTATAAACGTAATATAATACTAAACAGTGTACGTCAGCACAACTACTTCATTACTCAAGGTACTTACATGGGCTACATGTTTCGACTGTAGATTAGTCATCTGCAGGCCTATTTTTGTCATTTGAGTCAAAAGATGTTATGCACACTTCATCGTGCGAGATCATATGATAACACGCCCACTCCTACGGAGCAGCAACAAAAGACGTACTCCGACGTCACCAGTAAAAATATAGTATCCCACAGCTCCCAAACAACCAGACGGTAACGGGACTTACATTTGTAAAATGGTGAACACCAATACACCGTTTTAAGAATTTTATATATTTTTAACTTTTTATTACACAATTTGTATAACACATTTTACGACACAAATGATCCAATTTTATGTATCCCACTGTTGTAAACACAATTTACACGTCAGACCCTTTGAGACAAATGATTTAATTTTATGTATTCCATGGATGTATCAGTGCGTAGAACATTGCAATCCTGCCATTGTTTATATTCACAAGAACGATATTTCATGGAAAAGCAAAAGTAAAGTAAAGTTATAACGGTCCCTGTACATCATCGGGTACATCAGGACAAGTTTTTCCGTTCAGTATTGTTCCACCAGCACGCTATGACCACTCATTAGTTCTGTCTCCATATAACTTTAAGCACTTTATAGAGTCATTACGAGTAAGTAACATGCCAGTAAGCTAAACAGGGGATTGACGACAGAATCGCTCGCATTCTTAACCTAGGTACCACAAGAACATGAGTAAGTTTCACGTTTTGGCCGGTTTAACCCCTGGCAAAGCGCTCCCGGTATCCATCTAATGAGAATCTGGGTGAATTTAGAGCCGGTATAGGCTTGGTGTCAAACAGACAGTTACTAGAAGCTTAAAGACGGCTTAAGTCTTTCAAAAGGCATAGATGCCAATACGTAAGGCTGTGTGTGGAAGAGTGCCTAGTGGTGGGCGTTACAGTACCTCGCTGAGTAAATGAGAATCTGAGGGAAGATGTTGAGGTTGTGTACCCAGTAGTTAAGTAGTTACAGTACACATAAGCAGCCTAATTTTAATGAGACCTAGACATCATGGTTGGCGGTGTTACTCAAGGGAGCTGAGGAAGATGCTTAAGTCTGTCTTCCGTGTTTTTTTTTAAATAACCTGGAAATTTCGGGGGTTTTTTTCGCTCATTTCGATAGACACAGAAGCGACATGTACATAAACTAGGCAAGCAACTATGTACGTTCTGCAAGAATATGAAGTACGTTCTTGGTTGCCAACGGCCACAGACTGTAATAAATTTTTTTTTTTTACTTTAAAAACTTCTGCAGTTTCAGCGTTTTGCAAACACTTGCCGTCTAATAGGTTCTGTAAATTCAGGACAGAATTACTCAATTATTATATCAACCACTGCACATATATAAGATTTATAAAATTTTGCACGTTAAAACATTGAAACGTTAAAACTCTCCGACATGTTTCGGTCCTAGGACCATCATCAGGGAGCCATATCGTCCTTGTTAACGTCACACTATAAAAGTCACATTAATTTCGCTGTACCAGTTGGGTATTGTGGCAGCATGCCGTGTTGTGTAGTGTTATGTTGCTAAGAGTGCCCTGCTACGGATGTGCATTCTGTGCTTCGTTGCGTTCGCAACGTAGCACAGAATGCACATCTTCGCAACATAACATTACACAACACGGCATGCTGCCACAATACCCAACTGATACAGCGAAATTAATATGACTTTTATAGTGTGACGTTAGCAAGGACGATATGGCTCCCTGATGATGGTCCTAGGACCGAAATATGTCGGAGCGTTTTAATGTTTCAATGTTTTAATGTGTAAATTTTTTTTTACTTTAAAACCTTCACTAGTTTCAGCGTTTTGCAAACACTTGCCACCTTATAGGTTCTGTAAATTCAGGACGGAATATTTAATAACGCTGGTGTACATATCTGTCTCGCCAGATATAACGATCTGAATTCCTTCAAAAGGTATGACAGAGAGCAGACAGTAACGGACGCTAATAACAATTTACAAATCGATATAAAAACAAGGAATTATGTGTTGAAATTTACGTCACAAACCTTGTGTTGGAAATCCCAGAAGCTGGATCCCTGTATAGAGGAACATGTGATTTTCTTTAACCTTTTACTGTCGTGCTCTTCTCACAGAAATCAACTGACCCTGAATATTGTTCTGTCACTGGCCTGTGCTGTGAACGCTGGATCTGTAGCACTAGACTCATATGATAAGCAGACATGCCAGAGTTGACACTGATATAGACAGTGACACATTGCATGTCCTTACGTGAGCTTCAAATACCACTATAAGGATTTGGTGGGCGTCCTTCTCAGGCTTTAATATACCGTTATTTATTGGTGCATCAGGAGCTTGTTGAATAAGAGGAAATGTACTTGCATATTTGTAATTAATATCTTTAAAATACACAGAGTTTTACGTAAGAGGAAATACGAAATCCTGACCTGCTTGTGTCAACTATCACAAAACTTAGGCTCATCTTACGCTTATATGCATTCTTGGGCAGGGCATAACAAGATCGCTTAGCCTGCCTATCTCTTTGCCTGTGCGTGCGTAACAACTAAAAAGGAGTTCAAAATATTTCCCTTAAATTTTGTATTGGGATTTTTTCGAAAAAAAAATGGAAACAAATCTTCCGGTTTTCACGTATACTGGACAGTCTTAACGGCCGCTTTTCATCAAAACCTACGCCCGTTTTCGCGCGCATCGTGAAAGTTACTTGTTAAATACTTCTGAGAGCGAAAAGTATTTCGAACGAAGTTGTTAAAGGAAATGTAAACACGTGTTTCGTGTACATCACATTTTTTTCGTACGTCATAAGGTTTTCGAGGCAAACACATAGAATACCACGCTCACAGTTTCGAACATGTTTATTGAGCAAACTAAATAGTCTCCAGGTAGTATTAAATTGTCCCCTGTGAGACAAAAACTACTGATATTGCCGCTAGACTAATTTGAAACCTTTTTTTTTTTTAGTTTATTAATGCAGCCATTCGTCACAATATACTTGTGACCTTGATTCATATTTTTAAGCATCTTAAAAATTCGTAATGTTCTTTTAACGCATTTAAAGATGCCAATGAACACGCAGTCCTTATGTCCACAATTCATTCATTCATCGTACCTGTAGTTCGAACTTCTCCCCAGTTTTAATAGGCCTAAGTGTTCGCAGAGTACAACCAACAAGATGCAACGTTTCGCAATTTATTTATTTCTGTAAGACGCTCTACATATTTCAGGCGGGGTTTCCGTCCAACATCAGGAGCTCAAAACGCACTTTAGGTGTGTCATCTCCGTTGTGTTGGTTCAATAAAACAACTATATAGTTGTGTTCGACTGTACGTGTAATACACAAAATTCTTTGTTATCAAAACTGCACATACAGCGTCAGGTATTGTTCTGACAAATATCTGATGCTGTATGTGCAGTTTTGAGCTCCTGATGTGGTCAGCGTCACGCCCCGGTCGCATTTTACCCCCGGGAAAGACCCAGTACCCATTTTACAGGAGGTTAGTTGGGCCCCAGGACCGGTCTGAAATATGTAGAGCGTCTTACAGAAGTAAAGATGTTGTGAAACGTTGCATCTTGTTGTTTATACTCTGCGATATATATTAGTGATGCACGGACCTATGAACGTTAAATGTCCTAAGTGTTATTACTGAGCAGTGAATATCTGGCTTTGAATAACTTTAATGCAAGCGAGGCTTCGAGCGTCGTGCTATTTATCCATTTTAATTAAGAACTCCACTTCCATCAACCTCAATGAGCAATTTCAACAACTTACCAGAATATTGTTTCGCTTTCTCATTTTAGTCTGACTGAATTTATTATTTCTATAGTAAAACCAACTAGATGCACCAATGTATCAAATTTATTTTATTTTGGAATGACACTCTACATGTTTCGGACGGTCTTTCTGTCCGTCATCAGGAGTTCAAGACTGTACATACAGTAACAGGCATTTGTCAAACAGCTGCTGCTCTCTGCTTGCTAACAAGTAGATAGCAGTATCTGTTTGACAAATGCCTGTTGCTGTATGTACAATCTTGAACTGATGATGATGGACGGAAAGACCGTCCGAAACACGTATAATGTCATTCCAAAATAAAATAAATTTGATACATTTGTGCATCTAGTTGGTTTTGCTATAGAAATAATATTACGATGCACGGCCCTATAAACCTCAAATTTGAATCTTTTTTCCCTAAAGGAATTTGAAGATCGTGGGTATCAGCGTGTCGTTGACGGTACCTTCTGGTGGTTATCGGGCACATGCGCAATAGTTTTAACCGTCTTTGTGAATGTACAAATGTAACGCACGTTTATATCTCCTTTGTTTGGTTACAGCGCGGGAAGGTTTTTAACAAGTGTCATGCAGTGTGAATACGTGTAATGTGTACCCTGCTCTTTCACTGTAAAACGTAATAAATCACTCTTAATAGCAATATTATTGTAACACGCGATGTTTGAATTTTTAAGGCAGACACCCATACAGTATGTACAGAAATAATTTCCCCCTATTTTTGTGAGTATAAATCTGAAGCTTTTAATTCGGAAAAACAATGTAAATAGAGGAGCATATTGCAATAGCTTTTATGAAAGTATTTGGATGTGTGAGGGACGAGTGGTCCAGGGAGTTCAGGAATTGACATCGACAAATTATGAGCCATCGCCTGTGCTCTTTATATTCCACGTGACGGCGCCTTGAATATTATTCTGTTTGTATTCATTAACTTTTTTTATTTCACTCCAAGAAACTGAAGAGAGAAATATTGCTGAAATTGATACTATTCTTTAGTGTATGCATAGTTTAAAATTGGGCTGTACTACCGACGTTTCGGGGGAATATGCCTTATCCTGTAGAGCCACACATATACTTTTCTTCCAATATTCATTTGCAAAAATTATATATTGAGCTCAGTTTATTCGGAATAAGTTATTGTTTCCAATCTTCCATGTTATAGGTTCTTTTTTTTTGTACTGTTTCACCCCGAAGATGAAGACACGATCGTCCATCGAAACGTCGGGAACATTTGACCCAACGATACAACGTCACGTCACAGGATACCTAAATCTTTATTTGTTCCCTTTGACTGATCGACATATCGGTATATCGGTTTCATTACGCTGGAGGCATGATAGGACTGTGGCCACCTGTGCTGTCTGTGCAATACAATGCATCGCAATTTCAAAATTATTTTTATTTGCAAGCTTTGAGTAAAGACAGTCTAAGCGAACGAGTTTTGAAGGCTGCCAAATATGGATGGATTCTGTGCCCGTTGTTTCTATGCGTACCAGAAACTGGACAAACACGAAGACAGGAGCAAAGGTACCGGTCTCGTATCCCTTCATGACTTTGGATTTATTAATGTGATCGCGTGGACATTAACTGGAGTTGTGAAGCCTAATAGAAACCCGTTGCGTGACCTAATGACGGTGAAAGAGCACGGTAAGCTGCTAAATTAAAAAATTCAGTATATCGACTTTCTTGTTAAGTCTTCAAATGGCCAGATGTATTGTAGCATTGTGAATTAGAGCGATTTTTCGTATTGACGAGATATCGATTGCGTTCAACTTCAAATTTGTAATATATTTCTATAAGGAGAGTGAGAGTGTGGCGAACTTACAACGGTTTCCTGAAATTAAATTTATACTGAAACTTTTTAAGATGTTCCAAGCGGTTTGTTATTTGTATGCTTCTTCTGCAAGGGCCTCTCACCCTAACATAATTTCTTCCCATCACTGTATGAGGTTCGTAAATTCAGCTGCAGGAGGATTTCCTTTTTCTCAGAGCTCCTGTAAGAAATGAAAGACGTGCTAATTGTGTTCAAACTTTTGACCTCCTATCGACCACTTCAGTGGTCAGAGGAGATAAAAATTGCTGGCAGGTATATTTGACCGCACACTGAGAGGGTTTGAAGCACTTCTGAGCTCATTTCCTCGCGGACTACAATTGTTACGAAATGCAGGTCACGACACAGGAAGTGTTTTAAAATCGATTCAGAAAACCGTTCAAGGATATCGAGCCTGGAAAATCTTTCAGATGATTATTAAACCTATATATATATAAGGCTTCACCGGAGCATTTTACACTTTTCGATTCTTGTGAAATACTTTCTACCTATCGTATTTTATTTTGTCTATATTCATCTTAGTAGTCAAGGAGTTAGGACACATGTTCATGCCTGCATTTTCCAGGATGTATATTTTAAAAACAAAATTGAGTTTCATGTAATATGTTATATATATAGCCACGTAGTGGGTATTTTCTGCTATTGTCTGCCTTCACATTACGTGTCATACACGTATAAAATGTCGCGTATGTTTAAATTTATGATACCTTGTTTAAATTTCCTATCGAGAAAGATGATTCGCTAATTCTCATACCTCTTACTTGTCGCGTATTTCAGTTTTCTGAACATTTGATTCTTTCCTATTAAGGAACTGCGTAGCTGACGCAGAAGTAGGCTTTACCTGCCCTGGATAAGTATGGCGTTGCTTGTTCTACCGCTCAAAATAATATCTAAATTGCGGCTTATTAAAAATGAATAACAGAAAAATTCTGAATATTTTGGTTAATAAAATTTTAATGTATAAAAATGTATTTGTTTCATGGGGCAATTAATTTCTACCCACAGAATAAACAAAATAGTTTTACAAAATTTCATATCAAGATCCTATCTTAATAAGAGCTTATAAAATAAATATGGGCATGATCTCTCGGTAATAATTCTATGCAAGTTTAGGTGTAGCGAACTGCTGAGCTGGTCACGTCGGTAAAACAAGATGTTACATTATCTGTCACAATACATTTGCTTGTTTGAGAGAACTGAACGTCCAGTTAAAAGTATCGTAATAAATCGATTGGATTTGGAAGTTATTCGAAATACTCATTCCCTACAACACTAACGTCTTACAGAATTAATTACTAATTTATTAACGGATAGAAAAAATTGAAATTTTTACGTCAGAAATATAGTTGTACATGTAATTTTTTTTTCGCTCATTTTATGTATATTTTGTTGAGAACTACAGATCGACTAGACCTGAAAGAGTAGACTCGCATTTGAGTGACTTGTTTACACTGCTTACTGCACTACACTCCATAAGGCTTATGTTACACTTTCATTTTATGAGTGTAAAATTAAGGACCATTCTGAACTACAGCGCTAATTGCATTACCCTGCAACACGACTGATTATTTAGAGATTCGTCAGTTCCTGCCGCTTAAAATATGTTCTAAGATAACAGTCCTTCAAATGAAGGTATCTCCTTAAATTTTTATGGTGTTACAGTGTAACGAAGGAAACAAACCACTCACTTCTCTTTTGCCGCCACAATTATCCCTTGAAAAGCTGAAGTTATTCTGCTGTAATTTGTGCCGGGCTAGATGCAGTAGGTCAAATTTTAAGCCGCTTTTTTCATTCTTTCCGCCAATTTCTTATTTTTTGTTCAGTATGTAGGGAAGGGTAGGAACCTGAGCACACTAATAGTAATATTGACCAGGCTTAGGTTTGGGCGGTCCGGGGCTGGAATCCCGATAAGGACAAGAGATTTTCTCATCTCCAAAAGGTCTAGACTATTTCTGGAGCCCCCTTCCCCGAGTGGGTCCTTTGGGTTCTTTTCTAGGGGTAAAGTGACTTAGGCTTGAAGTTAACCACCCACCTTTATGTAGTACCGAGGTTGGGAATGAATGGAGCTGTACCTCTACTCCCTCTACACGTCTTCATGACCTGGACAAGGAATGTGTGAAGTTTCTTAGTAGTTTCATATTGTTCATTCTGTGCCTTGTGAATAGTTTTACAGACTAAGCGCCAACAAATGCACAATTCTGTTTTACTAATTTACTCCTACATGTTTTAGCGTAGTTGTCATCCTCAGGGAGTTTGCACAAATGTTGTTAAAACGTACAGAAATGAAATTGTTTTGCAATGATCATGCATGTGAAATGTGCAGGTTTCAGTTAAAATTTACAGATAGTATTAATATATTGCTGATTACAAATTCTTAAAAATTTGTAGTATAATTTGTTTTGTGTTCTTATGGTGGTGGATAATTCCTGCTTGTTGAAAATTTATCACTTTCATATTGTTCATTCTATGCCTTGTGAATTGATTTACAAACTTAGCACCAACAACTACACAATTCTATACAAAACGGATATTAAAAATTTTACTATCAATTTATAACAACTTGTAATCAGCAACAAATTATATTATCTATAAATTTTAACTAAAACTTGCACATTTCACGTGCATGATCATTATACAACTGTTTAATTGCTGTACGTGTTAACAACATTTGTCTAAACTCCCTGTGGATGGCAATTGCGCCGCAACATGTACGAGCAAATTAATAGTAAAATTCAATATACATAATTGTGCTTTTATTGGCGTTAGGTTTGTAAATCACTAATATAGGAGTGTTTATACTGTATAATCAGAACGAACACATTTTGTTAAAACTTACAAATTTTATCACTGGCATATTATGGTTTAGCTTTTAATTTGTATTGATGACAATGTAAATATTTTGTTTTAGGCGGACAAAACCTACGATACACGTAGCCTTCTGATATTCACTGCAACTCGCTACGAGAATGGGGAGGTTCTCACATGCAATGGAGCCAACCCAGTGATGCAGGAGAAGGAGGAGAAACCAATGCAAGATACCCTTACTCTCGAGGTTCTTTGTAAGTACACGTTTCTTTAAGGTTACTTTGCTTTCAACCTCGTTGCTGTGTGATCCTGGGTTTCTCTGAAACTACGACCTTCGCTAACAGGCCTACTGTCCATCCCAAGACTGATAGATAAATGAATATGAAATATTGGTGCTAGGATAATTGACAGGTCAGAAACGAAGTACTTGGTAGAGATCTGTTCCAGCGCCATTTGTCTACCACAAATTCCACAGATCCGGGCCTTCGCGGGCCGTGCATATGACATTTTGTTACAGCATGCTCCAGCGACTCGGGCCATAAACCATAGTCTACTTAGACAGCGACATATCGTTTTGCTATCCAGCCAGTGGTCATATGCAGAATGAACGAAGTAATACGATCTTAGTTTTCGTGGGGAAAATGCAGTTCATTCGCTGCTTCCACTATTGAGCGCTGAATAAGGCGTTGAACCACAATGGAATGTTGGAGGACAGTATATAAATCACTGTGCCTTCATTTTAGGAGCAGGGCGACACTAGTGCGGGGACACACGGTGGGGCAGTTGGTTGAGGCACTGCACTACACGCCGAAAGGTCGCGGGTTCGATTCCCGATGTTGTCATTGAGATTTTTCATTGACATCATCCTTCCGGTCACACTATGGCCTTGAGGTCAACTCAGCCTTTAACAGAAATGAGTATCAGGAATATTTCCTGGGCCTTAAAGGTGGCCGGTGCGTAGGGCTGACAACCTTACCATTTATATGTGCCGATTGTCTTGAAATCTGGGAGCCTCAACCTCATGTAACTTTCTGGGCCTGTAAGAGGCGTGTAGGGGGTTTGCTTTACCTCTTACTTTACCTCTGATACAGTGCCTCTTATGTTTGTGTTCTGATATCGTGTATGTTCATAGAGCTTGAAAAACAAGCAGTGTTTTGAAGGTAATATTCTCGTGGAATATAAAGTAATAATCTGGCAGTGCGTGCTAATATTTTCTGTCGTTTTCGTTTATGGCGAGCTAATGAATCATTAGAGCTATTCGTGTTAAATTTGATACAGACATAGATCACGAACACATACGTGCACCAAATTAAGATGTTGGGGTTCAAGTTATAAATTACGATCATGTCGACGATGCGAATCCCTAAAGTTATACCCCAAAAATATAAGTCCTGCAGAGTACATGTGTAGGTAAAGGTAAAGGTAAAGCCTTTCCTTAACAAGTTATGAAGGCTCAAAAAGTGGGGGAGAATTTTGGGCTTCCGTCCTTACTCTGACATTCGGCACAACTAGGTTGGCAGAGTTGTCAGCTCTACGCGCCGGCTGCACTTAACCCCCTAGGAAGCTCCTTGGTAGTCATTTCTGTTTGCGGCTAATTGGACCCCAGAGCTACTGAAAGCGAACAGAAGGAATGGGTCAATTGAAAATTTCCAAGAACCTTACCGGTAATCGAACCCGCAATCTCCCGCCTTGTGGCGGTTAGTACCAATATTAATACCAATAGACAGGGATATTAAGAATGATAAATCTGTTCAATCTGAAGGTACGCTTTGAATTCTGCTTGGAATTCCGCCTTAGTTGTAATGCAGGTTTAACTGCTTAGTAGAGTCTTGAATTTTGGAGCCTCAATGTTCTGAGTTTCGATCTTTCTTCATTCCCCATTGTTTCGACCTTTTGCGTCTGCTTCCGACGAATCGGATTAAGAACATGTGGCACTCTATTTCGCTTTCTCCATTGTTCTGCTATTTCGCAGATCACCCTCTGCTCAATAACACTCTGTTTCACATTATGTTTATTAATTTCGCACTTTATATGATGAGAATCTCAGTCATGTAACCCAAATTAGGCTTCCATAAAAGCGTTTTACTTTATTAAAAATTTAAAAAAACAAATGTTTTTTTTTATTATTTTGGGGTTATTTTGTATTTTTATTACTGGGATTTCGTATGTTCGTAGAACCAATAATCGTGTTACGTTGAAAACGTAGTCCGAAGTTCGCAGTGGCTTAGTCACTCCCAGTCAATCACGTACATCGAAACTGTCTCGTGGTATAACCACTGGGCTTTAAACAATCAATTAGACTGACGTAACTACGGTGTGCAAGTATCTGTGAGATGACCAGCTCTCTGTGCACGAAGATAAGTGGCTCGCTGTGGGCAGCCACCGCACCGAAAAGGCCTCATTATTGGACTTGTCATTTATTGACTTTCGCCTGTCAGTCGGTCCTCTTTGTTGCACTGAATGTGTTAAGTAAACACAGCTTAGTTAATCATAATAGATTTTTGTTATTAAGCTAGCATAAAATATATATACATATCCTATGACCAACAGGGTTAGTACTTGGCGTGTGTAGATTGATAGTTTGTTCGTTGGGTGAAGATCAGTACTGAATTATGATAACGGGTGTCTTTCAGATACTTCATGTAGTCGGATTCTGGTCGCTAACATGGGTACACATTCACGTGTTACAGCATTTGCCCTACTTCCAAGGCCATTATTTTATTATTGTGGGTCTGCAGTTTTATTTCAATATTAATATTTTTTTTGTATTCGGTTAGAAATATTGTGCTATTCGTAAACAAATATTTAGGGCGTTTCATTTTCTGATTGTAGTCCAGTTTTGATTTGTACTCTTCACCCAATATTTTGCGGGTGATAAAATCGAGAAGAATGAGATGGGCTGGACATGTGGCGCGTATGGGTGATGAAAGGGGGTGTATAGGGTCTTGGTGGGGAAACCGGAGGGAAAGAGACCACTGGGGAGACCTAGGCGTAGATGGGTGGATAATATTAGGATGGATCTCCAGGAGGTG
>Ga0123352_10008029_pt1 | contig 16383 bp, 12 predicted proteins | sample TergutLab28metaG_FD_89700 | JGI IMG/M metagenome (GOLD analysis project Ga0123352, IMG submission 89700) | Labiotermes labralis P1 segment gut microbial communities from Petit-Saut dam, French Guiana - Lab288 P1 | ecosystem: Host-associated > Arthropoda: Insects > Digestive system > Gut ... | reverse complement strand
AGGCCAGTGATAAGCGCAGCCCATTTCACAACTGGCATATGCTGAATATTCCATATGTAAACGGTGATTTTCATATGGGTAGTAATGATTATACCTATCAAAGTTTGAAAGCCGAGTCCAAAGTGTTGCACCACCATGGACAAATGAATGTGACAAAGGCATTGGCAGCATTAACTGAACTTTGCCCACAAACCCCCGATACGTTAGTTATAATGGGATTAAGTGCGGGTGGGCATGGCTGTGTTGCCCATGCGCCTCATATTCAAAACATATATCCAGACTGCAAACACATTATTATATACTCAGAAGGCGCAAGCATAAACGCCCCGCTATGGCCTAAAATTGCAAAAGATGTTTGGAAGGTTAGGCCTGACCTAATGGAGTACATTAAAGGCGAATCCTTAATTGCCGACCTATTTAGGTATGCGCGTGACCATATGCCCTCATCAACGCTGTTTCTCCACTCAAATTCTGTATGGGATAAAGCCCTTGTTGAAATGATGTATAAAATGAACCATGGGAAGCAGGTTGTAAATTCCGAAGCCTTAACCGAATTTCATACCACTCTAGTGGAAACAGTGCGTGTATTAAAAAAGGAAATTCCTAATTATTATTACTATCTCACCGATTATGGTAAAAGCAAAAAAGATGGAACCACACCACATATATTTGCGGGCACACCTAAACTGCTATATAGTGAAATGCAAGATGGCATTTCAATTGCGACTTGGCTTGCTAAAGCTGTAGATGGTGATTTATTGGATATTGGTTCAAAATTCATTAAAAGTAATGTTTAATAAACCTTGCAAAACATAAGGAGGACGTATACACGGATTTGACATGCATGAGGTTGGGAAATTGGTAAGGAGTTTGAGGAAACAGCGAGGATTGACTTTGCGAAGTAAAAAAATGGAGGTAACAAAAAATGAAAGAGTATGGTATGCGATTAAAAAAGCAAGTAGTAGCCGTCCTAATAATAGTGATGATTATGTCGGTGTTTGTGCCTATCCAAGCAGAAACGTTTGGCAGTAGACAAGCACCCTTGCATCATCCAAACGAGGGCAATATAATTGACGTAATTTTCAGCGGCATAGCGGCAACTGACAACAGTCACCCATTTGCCATAGAATTGCAAAATATTATCGACAACTTACCAGCAGGGTATGAACTTATAAGTGCTACGCTCATAAATCTTGACCGACGTGGGGAGCATCAAGGAGTTTGGGTTCTCACATACAATTATGATGAGCCTTGGGGTATGCCTCATGGGATGATTATTTATATGTACAATGGGCGTATAAGAAGCCAAGATTACGGCATGGTAAGACCCTGGTTCATGAACTTAACCTCATATAATATGCTGCAACATGCTGACGGTCATGTATTTGAAATTCTTGGGCTTTATAATGGGAACGTAGTACCAGTACTCTTACAATATGACGACCATCTCTATGGAAGATTTCTTTTATTCGAGGAAGAGGTATCAGGTGAAAGATTCAATGAATTAATTCGAGAATGGGGTGCGGCAGAAGTAGGGGATTCCTTTGTTTTTCCAAACCAAACCGCACAAATTCTAGCCATGCAAGTCTCAACCGCTACCTTGGTACCAACGCAAAACAACGCAATAACCGTAACCATAAACAGCACCCCTGTCAATTTTGCAGACCAACCACCTACAATAGTAAACGGCCGTACCCTCGTTCCTGTTCGCGGAGTTTTCGAAGCATTAGGCTTTGAAGCATTTTGGAATGAACAAGCGCGGCAAGTTACCCTAACAAGGGCTAGCGACACAGTTCTTATTACAATTGACAGCGCAACCTTTATCACAAACGGTGTAAGTCACACCTTAGACGTGCCCGCCCAAATTATAAGCGGCAGAACCATGGTGCCAATACGCGCCGTGCTTGAAAGCGTAGGGTATGACTTGGAATGGAACGAAGCCACCCGCACGGCGATTATCATAACCAACTGACACTTGAATAATTTAACTGCTTGTTGAAACACTCCAAAGTACACCAAATCGGTCCCTTACATCGCCAGTTAAAGACGCATAAAATTGCGGTGCGAGAGGCTCAACTATCTCGCCGCCTTCAGCAAGTTTGTTAAATATAGCTGTCACTTCTTCTGGGGTGTCAAACGTAAGCAACATCCAAAAGCTTTCGAGTGGTTTTTCCATGCCATCGCTCATCATAAATGTTGTGCCATGGATAGCCACTTCTGAGTACATAACAAAATTTGGTGGCAAGTCCATGCCCATGTCTGGGTCTGCGTCACGGGCATAATTAATCCTTTTAATCTCTGCGCCTAAAATTTCTTTGTAATAGGTAATTGCATCATCACAATTACCTTGAAATCCAATTGCTGGAATAAGCATATAATATGCTCCCTTCATTATTTTGCATTGTAGCTTAAATTTAGCCTGTTAACCCTCAAGAGCCATCGGTTCTGAAATGCATTGAGGAACTTCTATTCCAATTGCATAACAAAACGCAATAATCTGACCCGCATGCATCGCTTCATGCCCTATCAATGTTGCAATAATTTGGTGTACATTCTGCGCTTCACCATAATAGTCTATGCTTTCTGTTCCGTCCATAGATTTTAATGACTTTTCCAGCTCGGCATCAAGCTTCGTCATTCTGTCAACGATAGCTTGTGTGGGTAAGTTTTTATACAGATATTCTTCTCCAAAATCTACTGTTTTGGTGGTTAATGAGTCTATAATATCTCTCTGGAACAATGTCAATTCATAAGCTTGTAATCTTATGGTGTTTAACGCCTTTCTTGGTAGTTTTTTATCTAGGTCTTCATTGCTGAGTTCTTCTAAAAATCCTAGAATAATGCTGCGTGTTACTTTCCACTCTGCTAAAAGCGCATTTAATGAGTATGTCATGTAATACCTCCAAAAAATATTTTGTGTTACTGCTTTAAGTATAGCAAGGTAATGTGACAACAGTGCGTCACAGTATAAATAACCTGGCGAAATTTATTTGTCCTATTGACAAATAAAATTACACGTGTAAAATATATTACAACAATAAAGATTTGAAAGGATATTTATGAAAATCAAAATTTCTGATTCCGAACTGGAAATCATGCGGATTTTATGGCGTGAACAGCGTCCACTAAAGGTTTCCGAGTTTCGTGATGAACTTGAGCAAAAAAAGAGCTGGAACAAATCAACCACCGGCACCCTTGTTACGCGTCTGCGAGACAAAAACCTTATAGAGCCTACAGAACGATATGGCGTAGCCCGATATATTCCCCTTGTTACAGAGGATGAATATATTTTTGCAAGCGAAAAAGCGTTAATCGAAAAATTTGGTAGTGCAAAAAAACTTGCAGTTGCTATGGTTCGCAATGGGCATTTAAGCGACGCCGACATTGAAGAATTGCGCGAATATTTTGTTATGAGCGATAAGGACGGTGATAAGCAATGAGTGACTTTGTTCGTACTATTATAATAATGTCATTGTCAGGCAGTATTTTAGCGGCTTTACTTTTTATCTTAAAGCCACTAGTTAAAAATCGCCTACCTAAATCTGTACAATATTACTTGTGGATTGTGGTGATATTTGCGCTGCTTGTCCCAGTGTCACAAATTATTGTTTTAAGCAATAACCAAACAGCGCCCACTGCAATTCCGGCAATTCCCACAATTAGTGAAACCGTAACGCGTTTCGTTATAACTCAAGGGGAAGAGTCTGAAAGGCTTCAAAATATTGCACACATTGCTTTAACGGATTCTACCGAATATTTTCAGGCAAGGCAAACAGCACAAAGCCCAATTTCTTTTGTAACAACATATTTCGTTATAGTTTATCCATTTGGCGTTTTAATTTTAGGCTTGTACTACATGGTAAATTATTTATTTTTTACAAAAATGTACCGCAAGCGAAATCGCCCTGTTAGTCCAGAAGCCGTAAATCTGTTATACAAAATGTGTAGGGGGCGCCCGCCTCGCATTTATGCAAATTCCCTTGCAGCAACACCAATGTTGCTTGGCGTGTTTCGTCCTGTAATAATTTTGCCCGACAAGGATTACTCCATGGAGCAATTGGTTGCGATTTTATCTCACGAATTAATTCATTTGCGCCGCAAAGACATTTTAGTAAAGTGGTTAATGTTAATCGCGTCAGCAATGCATTGGTTTAATCCGCTTTTATGGCTTGTCCGCCGCGAAGTTGACCGCGCTTGCGAATTGTCATGTGACGAGGCTGTGATTCGCAACCTTGATACAGAAGGCAAGCGAAGCTATGGGCACACACTTATAGCGGTTTCCGCCGATTCTAAAGCAACAAGATCTATGACCTCCGCTACCATGTGCGAAGAAAAGAAAAACCTAAAAGAGAGGCTTACTGCAATTATGAAAAACAAAAAGCATACACGTATTGTAATTGTAATGTCGGTGTTGTTAATTGTTCTTGCCGCCTGCGGTGCATTAGCACTTGGCGTAGGCAGTGAAAATGATGAAGACGACACCTCTATAGTTACAGAAAACGCCCCTAGAACTGAAAACGAAACTGAAAACGAAACAGAAAACGAGCCCCACACTCTCACGCCTGACCACGAACCCACAGAGCTCAATGGCGAAATATTCGAGCATGCAGGTGTTGGCATTGGAATTACATTTCCCTATGCATTTATTGGGAGATATACAGTTCTCGAACATGAATCTTCATTTACAATAATGCATACTGCCACCAACACGCTGTTGCGGGAAAGAAATAACAGCGATTATACCTATGGCAGACTATTTACAATTTTACGAATCTCTTCAGCCGAGGAAAATTTTCCATTTTGGCTGGCTAACTCAGTTGTCCTGCATCAAGATGATGAATATGCCGTTTTGTTTATGACGCCTACAGATGTTCAATTCGACTACGCCAACATGGAAAGCCCGGAAACATTAGAATTTTTTCAGCTTAGCGAATTAATTCCGCAAATTATAAGTAGCGCATATCCTGTTGCTCCAAGCTATGTTTACACAAATACGGAATTTGGCATCAGACTGTTTTTACCACCAGAATTTGCCGGAAGATACACCGCAGAAATTCCCGAACTTGCAGGTATTGGTTGGCCATATACCCTTACATTTACACACAATGCCACACGAGAAAGCCTTGGTGGTTATGGTGGGTTGCTATTCTCTATCCACCGATTTGAAAGAGGCACTGATTTTGACTTTGAGTCCTGGGGGCCAATACTATTTGAAACTGACGAACACCACTTTGTTTTTATGGGGGCTGTCCACCATACCCAGCATGACTATGCTAACCCGGAAAGTCCACATACAATAGAATATCTCGAACTATTTATTCACGATAACGATGTTTTTGAAATGCTTCGTGCAATGCCTATCCAAATAGAAGCAGTATCAGAAGCTTCAGCTTTAGTGGCAACGCTTTATATTACAAACAGAAACAACGCGCTGTTAAGTCGTTTTGACACTGTACATGAGTTCGATTATCTTACCGCTTACAACCATTTTCATGGTTTGGACGATGACCACTGGTCTTTTAATACAGAAGACGAGTGGGGTATCCTAATTTGGGCAGATATGCCTTTACGCGGTTTTCAGATAATAACAATTTACCACGATTTTGATGAAGAAACGATTTCTTCCGCCAACGCCGTGTTATATGAAATAGACGAACTTTTACCAATGACACCTATATTGCTAAATAGATTTGTACACGCCGGCGGTGTGATTCCATGGGAAGGTATTTCGTTTATAGACCCAAGCGGCACAAGGCGATACTTTGCATTAAGAGATGACCGCCGTGGTTATCCCGGCGATGCACCTTGGTTTTTTATAGAATTTGAAGATGGCGGCCTGTGGGGCTCAATAACCACCTATAATTCTACATTCGCCATAACCCTTGACAGCGAAAATATTTATGGTTCTATGATTGTGGTTGACTAGGACAAAGGCCAAGAGATTTTAAAATAGTTGCGATACATTTATTACTTGGGCGGTTGTATCTGTACATTTTATAAAGAGAATCAGAATCACCAAAGCGCAGGACGTTAACACCCTCTTCACAACCCAAGCTTGCAACAAACCCCACCTTTGTAATAATCTCCTTTGAATTTTTACCAACCACACCAAGGGGATATACAAAAGTGTTTGGGGTGTATCCTAAATTTTCTTGGCAGGCATCTTGAAGTTTTTTTAAGTCCGCTGTAAGGCGAGTGTGGTAGGCTTCTGCACTTTCGCCTTTTTTATTGCCGCTGCCCAACCGCCCATGTACATCGTATCCATGACTTTGAATTTCGCAAAAGCCAGACGCATGTAATTCTTTTACTTGTTGCCATGTCATGTTTGGAAATTTTGCTGTTGGGGTTTTTTCAGCATCTTTTGTGTATCGGTCGGTCACTTCGCCTATGATAGCAAGGACAGCCTTCATTTCATATTTTTGGAGTAGGGGAAACAGGTAGTAATAATCACTAGAATTTCCATCGTCAAATGTGAGCATAATTGGTTTTTGTGGCAGAGTTTTGCCATGTTCAGCAAAATTTATTAAATCCTGCATTACAACGGTGGTGTATCCGTTTTCTTTTAAATAAATTAAATCCTGCTCAAGCTGGTCTGGTGTAATGCCGTATTTGCCAATGTACTTGGGGCGCTCTGTTACTAAGTGGTACATAATAATGGGTACATCTACTTCTAGCGCGGGCATTTCCAATACGCTGGCCGCAAAGGCTGTTTGGCATGTAAGGATTATTAGAGAAAAAAATATGAATAATTTTTGCATATATATGCTCCTTTTATCGTCGTTTATTCTACGAAAGTAAACTGCCCGATAATGAGAGGAAATATGCAGGAACCTGCCCTAGTAAGCATCAAAAGCATTTTCAATATGGTTAATTTGCAGCGCATTATCAATTGCTAAAACTTCAATTACATCAAAACGAAAGCTTTGATCATCTAAATTTTTTGCAGATATGTAGTAAAGCGCGGTGCGAATGATTTTGCGCTGTTTTGCTATTCCCACGGATTCTCGTGGGTAGCCATGGTTAAGCCCGCGTCTAAACTTTACTTCTATAAATATGATATGGCTATCGTGTTCGGCAATCAGATCTATTTCTCCGGTTCTTACGCGATAGTTTTGTTCCAAAATTTGATAACCTTTTCTGCGCAAAAAAGATTCGGCTTCTTGCTGGCCCTGCATACCTAGTTTATATTTATTTAACAAAATAGTACCCCCTTAGTCTACTAATATACTAGCCTTGCGATGCAAATTTCCTATAACGACATGACTGCTTTCGCCCGCGTATTCTCCATCTACTGTCCAAGGAACATCGCCCTCAAATGTAAATTTAACCTGAGATGCGGTAAAAAACATGAGTGCATCCTCGTTATAATCTTGGTTAACAAGTCCTTGTACAATAGAGTGTAAATCCAAAGGATCTTTTGGTGTTTTTATTAGCATGACTTCAAATTTCCCATCATCAAGGCTAATACTCTCCTCCGGCAGCTTAACAAGTCCGCCTATAATTGTAGAATTGGACACGCTTCCATATACAAAGTCGCCGTCAATTTCTCTGCCATCCGCAATAATTCTAACCCGGTGAGAACATATGTCTGCAATTTCCGAAATGCCATAAAAAAAATACGAAGCGCGCCCTAGGCGGTTTTTCAGCCATTGGGGTGTCTCGTATGCCACTTTAGAAAACGCTCCAAAGGACGCTACATATGAAAAGTATTTATCATCATTAAATGTACCCAAGTCAAGATTGCGTATTTTGCCATGTATTGTAAGGCGAATTGCGTTTTTTGCATTACTGGCTAGGCCAAGTGCGTTGGCCATGTCATTGGTGGTGCCTGTTGGTATATACCCTACAGGAATTGATATATCCATGGCCGCAAGGCCGGAAAATACTTCGTTCAGTGTGCCATCGCCCCCACAGCAAATAATTTTGTCATGACTGGCGGCATATTCTCGCACTAACTCGGTTGCATTTCCTCGTCTTATTGTAGAAAAAATTGTGGTCTTGCAACCACTGCGGCTTAAAAAATCCACAATTTTATAGACTAAAAGTCTGGATTTTTGCCTGCCAGAAACAGGGTTTACAATGAGTAGTACATTTTGTTTTGTCATAAGAGTCTCCTGTCCTTTGTAATAATTCCATTATAATCCACCAAATGTAAATTTTCAATCATTTCCATTAGCATTTTCGCACAACTGCCGCTATAATAAGCAAAGTTACATATAAAAACTATTTGCGTGCACAGCACGCACCCGCAGCACAGCGGCGGGATCTAGGCTGGTCGCAAATGCAAAAGCGCATTTGCTGCTCGCCCATGCAACCTGGGGCAGAGCCCCATTAAGAAAAAGCAACATTAGTATATAAAAACTATTTGCGCGCACAGCGCGCACCCGCAGCGCAGCGAGGAAGCGTAGCTGGGCTTTGCCTAGCGTAGCGGCGGGGTTTGGGGCAGAGCCCCATTCTAAAAGGAGCGATATGAATGCAGTTTATTAAAAAAAATCAAACGATCTTAGGCGTTTTGTTAATTCTCGCAATTTTAGGTGGTGTATTAACAGGTGCGTATTTTAGGTCTCAAGAAGAACCTGAATTTATTACATACGCCGCATTTATGGAAGCAGTGGCCGCAGGGCAGGTAGAATCCGTACAAATAAGCGAAGCATCAATGATTGGTTTTACACTTACATATGACACAATTGCATACATAACAAACAACCCACGCCGGGAAGGGTTTAAAGAATATCTGCTGCTACAGGGGATATATGTTAGTGAAAGCACTGTAAGGAGTGATGGTTTTATCCAGCTTGGTTTTTCCATTGCGCTAATAGCCGGGATTTTGCTTTTTATGTCTCGCAGGGGCAGCATGGCAAAAGCGAAAAGCGGCATTAATACCGAGGCCGTTAATACTTCTCCCGGGCAGGTTTTGTGTGATTTTAAACATGTTGCCGGTAATATAGAAGCAAAGGAAAGTGTTAGGGATATTGTAGACTACCTGCGTTCCCCAGAAAAATTTATACGTTACGGTGCAAGAATGCCTCGGGGTATTTTATTTCACGGCAAGCCGGGCACAGGTAAAACTTTAATGGCCAGAGCCATGGCAGGAGAAGCAGGCGTACCTTTTTATGCCGTAAGCGGCTCAGACTTTGTGCAAATGTATGTGGGGGTGGGTGCGGCCCGAGTGCGTGAATTATTTAAAAAAGCCCGCACCGCCGGACGTGGTGTCATTTTTATAGATGAAATTGACGCACTTGGCAAAAAACGAAGCGATGGAATAAACGGCAATGATGAACGTGAACAAACCCTAAATGCATTACTAACGGAAATGCAGGGTTTTTCCGAGGAGCAGGGGATCGCTGTTGTAGCGGCAACCAACCGCCCAGACACATTGGATGATGCATTGTTACGTCCGGGACGTTTTGACCGCCGTGTAGAAATTGCCCTGCCGGATCTAAATGCCCGCAAACAGATTATTGACTTGCATATTAAAGGTAAGCCATTATCAAGGGAAATTGATTTAAATAAATTGGCACAAGATACCGTATATTTTAGCGGCGCAATGCTCGAAGGTTTACTTAATGATGCGGCAATAAACGCAGCAAGGCGCGACTCCCAAAATATAGAGCCAAAAGATATAAGCTGCGCCTATTACACAGCGCTTGCAGGCAGCGAAAAAAAAGACCGCAGCAATATCCGAGAAAGAGAGCGTGCGGTTACAGCCTGGCACGAATCCGGTCATGCAATTGCAGCAGTTTTAACCAACCCAGAAAATCGCATCGCAAAGGTCACAATAATTCCGTCCACAGGTGGGGCAGGGGGCTTTTGTGTAAGTATTCCACCGGAACGTATGTATTACACGAAGCAAGATTTGCGCCAGCAAATAATGGTTAGCTTGGCAGGCCGCGCAGCAGAGGAATTGTATTTTGGTGCAGACAATGTAACAACCGGCGCATCAAACGACATAGAAAAGGCCACAACCACAGCAATGCAGTATGTGACCAAATTTGGTATGGGTGAAGGTTTAGCAGACATGCATCTATTAAAGGACGATCAGCAAGTAGCAAAAGAATGTTCGGAGTTGGTTAATGGCATTTACAAAGAAACTATCTCGCTTTTAAAAGACAACTTTCACGTAGTAAAAATACTTGCGAAGCGACTACTGGAAAAAGAAACGGTTGATGGGGATGAAATTAATGAAATCTTAATTAATAAAACCCATCAATAGTTTCCATAACTGTTTTTGTCCAGTCAATCAGGTTTTGTGGCTTATATCCTACGGTGCTGATGTCTTTTAAAACAAACTCATAGGCACAGTTGTTAGCTTGGCAAGTTTTTATAATACGCGTCACTTCCTTGCAAACAGTGTTCTCATTAAAAGTTGTAGCCACATGCGCAGGGTTTGGTTTGTATGCGTAAACATAATCTCCATTTATTTGCTCGGCACAGCTTTCTGGGTTGGCTTGAGGGCTTACGCCAATTTTACGCAAATTAGGTATCCTTCGTAACATATCGATTTTTTTCTCAAGTGCTTCGCAGCAGCCGTAATACACCAGCCCACATTCCGTTGCCAAAGGCATTAGGTAATCCAGTTCAAATTCCTTCCAAATAGCGGGGGAAACATCTGTAAACATTTGTGCCATACATCTAAACCAAGTATTTTTCAGTCCCGGGCCAGGTGGCAGGTCCCCTGTATATGGTGGGGTGCAGTGTAAACTGCTAATGTTATTATCCAATAAATTTTGTGCATCCATTTGCTTCATTATGGACAGTCGGTCGTCTGTCCATTTTTTTATGGTTGCATGTAGAAGTTCTGGATTATCCAGCAAGTCATACATTATTGGCATAACTCCCCTAAAACGCGGGATTTCATCCCATGGTGCGTGGTATAAGTGGTGTCCACATAGCTTTGTAGGTAAGATATCTCCAAAAGCTTCTTCGGCAAATGCCTTTCTCTTTTCGTCTAAAAAAGGGTCCGCCGTGATAATTGAGTTTTTTAGTGAGCGAACTTTTTCCATCGTATCCAACTGGTCGATATAATGGTGAGAAACGATGTTATTGTTATTATCGGTAGCAATTTTATGTTCATTAACCTCAATACCCATGCCGGAATTTGTATAAGCTCTAGTTATGGGAAAGAAATTTTCTACCACCATGTCTGCCTGAAAATACTCCCAACGAAATAAAATTGTACGTAAAAACCATTCCACCTCTCGAGCCATTCTAGACTCGCAGCTGAGTTTTAATTTGTTATCAATGTCCATTTCATGCCATGGAATTTCATCAAGCCATACTATGGGGCGGCGTGGCCTTAAGTCGTTTATATCCTGTGCTCTGTTGCGTCGTTCGGCATTAATGGGGTTTTGTGCAATGTCTGCATAACGTTTTGCAAGGTCGCGTAGTAAATTTTTTTCGGTTAAATTTAACATTTATGATCGCTCCTCATATTGTTTTGCTACTTTTCAAGTGGCTAGTGTCACTAGATACTTGAATTTTATTAATATATGCGCACTATAGCAGACACAGGTGCAATGTATCAACAAATTTCTCATAATAAAAATTAAGTATTGACATTTATCTAAGACATGGTCTATAATACTCCTTGCGTCACCCGCAGTGTAACCCATATAATGGGTACAACATATAATGCGCCCAGGTAGCTCAGTCGGTAGAGCAACGGACTGAAAATCCGTGTGTCGGTGGTTCGATTCCGCTCCTGGGCATTCTCGGGTATTTAAAGTAAGTATGACGTATTGCGGGTGTAGTTCAATGGTAGAACACAAGCCTTCCAAGCTTGTTGCGTGGGTTCGATTCCCATCACCCGCTCGTTCTACAAATATATAAGTTGCGCGAATGGCTCAGTGGTAGAGCATCGCCTTGCCAAGGCGAGGGTCGCGAGTTCGAATCTCGTTTCGCGCTTAATAAAAGTCCATGTTTGTGGGCTTTTTTGTTTTGTTTTCCTCCATATCAAAGCTATATTTCAACATTTCAAGTTGCGTTAATTTAGTATTTTGGTTTATAATAAAAATAATGAATATCAATATGAAGGAGGTTTACTAAATGCAGTGGGTTAAAAACAGCATCAATGAAGTGCTACAAAAGCTGAATGTAGACCAGGCGAAAGGTCTGAGTCATGACGAGGTGCAAATTCGCTTACAAGAGTATGGATTAAACGAATTTGAGGAAGAAAAGAAACAAACATTGTTCCAAAAAATTCTGCATCACCTTTCCGAAATCCCTACAATGATATTAATCGTTGCTTCGATAATTGCTACAGTTGCAGCAATAATGAATATGCGCGGCGGCGAAGGGAGTCCGAGCGATTGGGCAAAGGTTGGGGTTATCCTTGCTATTGTAGTGATAAACGTCGTACTGGGACTTTATCAAGAAAGCAAAGCTGAAAAAGCCCTTGAGGCCCTTAAAAAAATGAATGCCTTCAAAACCACGGTAATTCGAGATGGCTCAAAGCAAATTATTGAAGCCAATCAGCTTGTTCCGGGGGATATTATAGAGCTTAACGCGGGAGATGTTATAACCGCAGATGCCCGATTGATAGAATCCAGCAGCCTGCAGGTGGAGGAAGCTGCACTTACCGGCGAAAGCCAGCCTGTGGAAAAAGACCATAATGCGGAAATAACCGAAACCGTTCCATTAGGTGACAGGATTAACATGGTGTATTCCGGTTGTTTAGTAACCGGCGGCCGAGCCACCGCAGTAGTCGTTGCGACAGCAATGGAAACGGAAATGGGTAAAATAGCGCGCTTACTTAATACCACAAAGAAAATGTTAACCCCATTACAGCTCAGATTGCAGCAGTTGGCAAAACGCATTTCCGTTATCGCACTGATAAGTGGTGTTATCATGTTCCTTGTAGGTTTCATACTTTGGGGGAACGCCGCAATAGATATGCTGCTGCTTGCCGTTGCCCTTGGTGTTGCCGCAGTACCAGAAACCTTGCCAATTATCGTTACAATGATTCTATCCTATGGTGTGTTTAACATGGTTTCAAAAAAGGCGATCATTCGTAAAATCCCTGCTATCGAAACCATTGGTAACACCTCTGTTATATGTTCCGACAAAACAGGTACACTCACCCTTAATAAAATGAAAATACAGCAAGTTTGGCACTTTGACCACGAGCCTGTTTCTGTTAAAGAGGAGTTTAATTTTAATCAAAAAAAATTGGTTGGACTATTAGCGTCCTGTAGTAACGCTACAATTGAATCTCACGATGAATATAAAGATGGCAAAAGCTATGAAAGAGAAACCGTAATAGGTGATCCAACAGAAATTGCAATTATCCGCCTATTGCACGACCTTGGCATTAGCCGTGTACAGGCAGAAAGGGACTACCCCCGCATACACGAGCTTCCCTTCGATTCTGGCCGTAAGCGTATGACAACGGTTCACCGCACAGAGGATGGTTATATAGCGGTAACAAAGGGTGCCTTTGACCGCATTCCTGTTGACTGGAACAAAAACCCCGAGCTTTTGAAAAAAGCGACAGAAATCCACGACTCATTTGCAGAAAAAGCCTTGCGCGTAATCGCAATTTCTGTTAAAAAATATGCAGAAAAGCCAACGGACTTATCTGAAGAAGCACTAGAATGCGATCAGGAATTCCGTGGAATGGTTGGAATGATTGACCCGCCGCGCCCAGAAAGTGCACAAGCCGTAGCCCGGGCAAGAGAAGCCGGCATTAAAACCGTAATGATAACCGGTGACCATGTAGTTACCGCAGCCGCAATAGCCAAAGAAATCGGCATTATGCAAGTAGGCGACAGAGCCGTAACCGGTACAGAGCTTTCCGAAATGAGTGAAACAGATTTAATTTCCCAAGTACGCGGAATATCTGTTTATGCTCGTGTAAGCCCGGAAGATAAACTAAGAATTGTACACGCATGGGCTGCCCACAACGATGTGATTACAATGACAGGGGACGGCGTAAACGATGCACCTGCATTAAAAGCTGCCGATGTTGGCGCAGCAATGGGCATTACAGGAACGGAAGTTTCTAAAAATGCGGCAGACATGATTATCACCGATGACAACTTTGCCACAATAGTTGACGCCATTGCGGAAGGCCGCACTTCTTATGATAACATCCGCAAAACAATTCAATTTTTACTTGGTGTAAACTTTGCAGAAATTTTTGTACTACTTGTTGGTATGCTGCTAATCGGGCGCACGACCATTACTGCTCTTCAAATTCTCTTTATTAACGTAGTTGCAGACGGTATACCAGGCTTCTTCCTAGCCTTTGAAATGCCAGAGCCAGGTGTAATGAAGCGTAAGCCCTTACCCAAAGGCTCCGGAGTTTTTGCAAATAATGTAGGGCTGTTTATTGCCGTACGTGCCACCACTTTTTCAATTTTAACATTAGCGGCGTTTGTTTTAGGCTCTTATGTACTTGCACCACCGGCTACGCTTGAGTATGCTTACTACTTTGTACCAATAACTGGCGATTTGTCTATAAACGCTTTGCGTTATGGTGGCCACTTTGCCGTTGGTATAACAATGGCTTTCCTCACCCTTAGCTGGGCTTCTACAATTGATACATTTAATACAAGAACGCAGCAGTCTATCTTTAGAGCAGGTTTCTTATCCAACAAAGGTGTATTTTACGCAGTCGTAAGCATATTAATCATTACTGCGGGTATGGCATTATGGCCACCTATCGCATCTGTATTCGATGTAGTGCCGCTGAGCGGTGTGCATTGGCTGGTTATAGCCGGGCTTGCCGTTATGCAGCTAGGTGTTGTTGAAATACTAAAATCATTCATACGTTATCGAAACCGCAAGACAAACGCATAGTGTAAATAAATGCAAGGCGGGAACATGGAGGATTAAACGTGAAATTATTATCAAAAATGTCATTAAGAATGGGTATGTCATTGTTGTTAATTATTTTGCAGGTTATGGCAATTGTTGCTGTAACTATTTTAATTCTAACCAGGTTCCCGCTTGTTTCTTATGTTGGTATGTTTATCAGCTTTTTGGTGTTTTTGTTCCTTCTTAAAAAGGACGAAACCACTATATATAGAATGACATGGATCATTATTGTGCTTCTTTTACCCTCTGTTGGCGGCGTTATTTACTTGCTGCTTGGGAAGGAGCATTTTGTAAGGCGAAGTATTTATGCCCATGTGAAGGAGCACGCAATTGTTGCCAAACTAATGGACAGTGACGGCAATCTTCCTTTTGTAAACCAAGTAACCTGTGGCAGGATGTTTAGCCTTATGAAATACATACGTCGAAGTTCCTCCTATCACGCCTATGAAAATACCGAGTCAAAATATTATGCCATGGGTGCACCTATGTTTGATGATATGTTAGAGTCCATTTCTCAGGCGGAAAAATTCATCTTCTTTGAATATTTTATTGTGTACAAAGGGGAGATGTGGGATAGAATTGTCAACGCCCTTGAGAAAAAAGCTGCAGATGGCGTAGAGATACGTATCATTGTAGATGATTTTGGCTCACAGAAGCTTTTTACAAATGCATATATAGCAAAACTCCGCTCCAAAAATATTCAGGTGTTGCGGTTTAATCCAATAATACCGTTTTTTTTAGTGTTTATGAATAATCGGGACCATCGGAAAATTTTAGTTGTAGATGGCAAAACCGCATTTGTGGGCGGCATAAATATTGCAGATGAATATATCGGGCTTAATAACAGGCTTGGCGTGTGGAAAGATACAGGCATAAGACTAAAGGGCGAAGCAGTGTGGAGCTTTACGCTCATGTTCATAGAAATGTGGGATATCTTTTGCGAAACCTGCGAACGCATAAATACCCACACATTTTATAAGGCAGAAACAGACGGTAATTATTCAACAGATGGATTTATTTTGCCTTACGGCGATTCTCCTCTTAACCGGGATAGACTTGGTGAAAACATTTATATAGAAATTCTAAACCAAGCCCAGCGATACGTTTACATTTTTACACCATACCTAATTATTAGCGAAAAAATGATACACGCGCTGCAAATGGCGGCGCGGCGTGGTGTAGATGTGCGGATTGTAACACCGGGGATACCGGATAAAAAACTGGTGTTTCGTCTAACACGCTCCTACTATTCAAGTTTGCTAGAGGATGGGGTACGCATTTTTGAATATTCGCCGGGGTTTCTACATGCAAAAAGCTTTGTATCTGATGATGAGGTTGCGGTTGTTGGCACGATAAACCTGGACTACCGAAGTCTATATCTTCACTTTGAAAACGCCGTACTTTTGTACAAGACCAACTCCGTAAATGACATAAGGGATGATGCGCTTCAAGCAATTGCTGAGAGCCGTGAAGTGATCCTTGCCGAAAGAAAAAAACAAACAATAAGCATGATAGATGCGCTTCTGCATTTGTTTGCGCCACTTATGTAACCACTATACCTTCATT
>Ga0123352_10008026_pt1 | contig 16389 bp, 13 predicted proteins | sample TergutLab28metaG_FD_89700 | JGI IMG/M metagenome (GOLD analysis project Ga0123352, IMG submission 89700) | Labiotermes labralis P1 segment gut microbial communities from Petit-Saut dam, French Guiana - Lab288 P1 | ecosystem: Host-associated > Arthropoda: Insects > Digestive system > Gut ... | reverse complement strand
CGTTTTGTCTTTTTGGATTCATAGTTTAGGTTTATGGGCCTGGGAATTTGTGGTTTTTTAAAAGAAGGGAAGGAGAGGTTGGGTGTGTTTATTTTTTCTTCTCCCCCCCCCCCCCCCCGCCCCTGCCTATCGCTTTCAACAGTGACGACTCGCATGTCGGAGACGATCTCCATACATGGAAAGTAGCAGCCAATTTGACTAAATAATCTCGGACATCCGACAAGTGTTGTGCCTCCAAATTGGTGGATGGGTGAGGGTAACAACAGTCTCAATCGGTGAATGTTGCACAGGTCATCGGACTGGGCGGGGGCGGTTTAGTGGTTTAAGGGGGGGATCCAATCAATACGGTACCGAAACTTCGGTCAATTCGGTGACTGTCTGAAGGGATATTAGTTTCACAAGAACTTTGCTGCGTGGAGTAAGTTTTCTAGGCCTGTGATTTCCTTAGAATGAATTGTATGATGTGCAAAATGACAATTTATCTCTACGTCATAGTTCATAACGCTCTGTGGCGAATTCTTTATATAGGCGTTTACCAGCCTTGTTTGAAGTTCGGTGAACTTCATGGATGTACATATTTGTAAGAGAATGTTTTGTTGACTGAACGCATACATCATGGCAGTTGTTCATACTTGCACAGCGTTGTAGAAACAGGACGAAACGCTGGTCTCCCTTCTTAGAGGAAAACGCGAGAGAGAAGAATGCAGGTCATATTGTAGAACAAGAATTTCCTCAAAAAGTGGAATGTGCTCAGATAGAGAAAGGCTTAGGATGCAAAAGGCTAACACTCATGCGGTCAAGTGGAGTACGTTGTACTAACAAAATTATGTACAACAGTAAAAATATTTTGTAGTTGTGCATTTTCCCTTAAACCGTATATAAACAATTTGTTTATATATTTTTTATATCACACATCCTTAGAATGTTACTTGCTATTATAACTACATTTATAGCTTACGGTAAATAGTTGCGTCTTTAATAAACTTTGTAAACGTGTAGACCGTAATAGGACCTGTAATTGTAATATTTGAATATTAGTAATAAAAATCATCGAAAACGTTAACGTCAAAATTGACTAAGGAAAGTTAGTGCTCTGCGAGAAGGAAATACTGAGTTATTCTCTTTGGCATTTCAGGTTCTAAATATCAAGTTGCCTTTGTTGTTTACCATTTACAGCAGTAACACCTAATGGTGTTAGCGCTTCGAAATATCAAAAGTATGGTTTTATGCACTACACGGTGTTTATTTGCTTTGCGACCAAACGCGATATTCATAGAGGACTTTGTGCATTACGACTGCCCTATAGTCTCCTAGAAATTTCCAAACGGGGAAAAAATATTTAATATTACAGAAGAAGAGATTCTGCCCTTGATAATTTTTTTATCAGGAGTTTAGGTTTCGGTGAACGGGTACACGAAAATAATTATTAACCCGACTGAAATTTGAACCCCACGTATATCTCTATGTTTTCAGCCTCATTTGTGTTTAAGTATAATAAAATATATTTCAACACATACAAACGTTTTATTGACATAATATTTACACTTTTATTGTAGGAGTAACTGCGTTAATAAATGTATTTGCTGTATGTGGGTTGATTTGATAGGTATAAGACAATTTAGGTCTCTCTGTGCTAGAAGAAAGTTGAATAGTTCGAAATTAGTGATTGCATATGCGAGAACTAGCCAGTGTGAAAAGGGAAGGAGTTGAAATTCCCCCCCCCCTTTTTTTAATTCTGAGGTCCTTTTTAAAAATATGAATAATGATAATTTATTAAATGTTTATAAAATCTTTGTGGAAGTCACAGATAATAATGGAAATATTTTTAACTGTGATGTTCTCAAAATATGTTTTGTGTAACGTTTTGAAGTCAGTGGCGTTCTTTTTTCTAGAAATGAGTACGTTTGATCTGGTAGCTTACGGAGATATCATTGTAACTCAGTGCTAGTATAAAAAATGCAGCACTTATCCGTTTTCAAATGAGCGCCAATTATAGTCATTAAAGTAAGAATGGTGCCGGTCCCAGTGGCCGCGCGACCTAAAGCGTAGGTCTGCGGCCGCTCGCCTGCTGAGAATTTAGGTTCGAATGCCACTGGGGGCATATATGTTTGTCTGTTGCGGGTGTTGTGTGTTGACAATTAGAGATCTCTGCAACGAGCTAATCACTCGTCCAGAGGAGTCCTACCCACTGTGGTCCGTTGTTGTGTGTGATTTATAAACCTCGTGCATGAGGAGGCCCTGACCCACTGGGAGCTGTTGCGCCAGAAGAAAGAAAAAAAGAAAAAAAAGTAAGAATGTTCGTGTTTAGCCTCCCCAGCTTCATTAATTCTTTTGCAGTCTTCAACACAGTTATGGATGCGGCCCATGACAGTACAAACATTGCCCATTGCTGCATTAAAGTTACTGCTGCATCATTTCTGGATAAACGATAGGCGCTTCATGTGTGTAATTTACGTGTATTTAGTTCCTCTGTATATTCGGGTAAACAGGCCGTGTTAAGGCTGTGCCTCTTTTGGAAAAGGTGACTCCTGGGATTTCGCGACCAGAGAAAGGCCGCATTCCTCTATGCATTAGCTATTACACTGTCCGTCCATCCTTGCAAATAGAGCACTGCTTCGAAAATCTGAGCAATTAGTCGCCATGTATTTCTGGCCACATTAATATCACGATTAGGCGTGCAGTTCAGTACTGACATACAAGAAAAGCCGCACTCTCATATTACATGGCACTGTATGTTGTTGTGTTTCATCGAATAACCACCATCTTTGTCAGTCCACCAATAGGCATGGGTAATATTATTATTTGTTCATTGAACTGCATTGTTTGAAGATCCTTTTTACTTCTTCGTATTATTTGTTCGAAACTATCACAGAATGTCTCAGAACTTCCACGTTTGATGTATGTGTACAAGATAGCATAGTGTGATGTAAACACTGTGGAGGAAGGGGTGTTGTAGGCTTGGCCGCTTTTAGGTCCGAGCCTGATGGGACCCCTATCTGTCTTCGGCAACCAAAATTGTAAATTTTGAGAGATTTCGCGTTATCACTCTGATGCTGATGAAGAGTCAAGTCTTGCGTCGGATGAACGATTGCCCAGTTTCCATTTCCTAAGAGAATCTCATATCATCCTCCCGTAACTTCCCGTCTCTACATATCTGTTATTTGTGAGCCGGGTAGCTCAGTCAGTATAGCGACTGACTACGGGTTGGACGGTCCGGTATCGAATCCCCGTGGGGGCGAGATTTTCCGCCCGTCCAGACCGGCCCTGGGGCCCACCCAGCCTCCTGTAAAATGGGTGCTGTGTCTTTCCCGGGGGTAAAGTGCGGCCGGGGCGTGCTGCTGACCATTCACCCCCTTCTAGTACCGCGGTCATGGAAGAGTAGAGCTATACCTCTACCCACTCTGGGCCACACCGGGCCTGCAACGGGATCACTTTACCTTTACCTTTACATATCTGTTATTTACTTCGTAAAGTCCATCACTTCGTTTCCATATCGCGGTCTCCGTTCAGTGGAATCGTGATGTGAGTGCAGAAAAATAACAGTGAGTAAGATAACACACCTATCCACTTTTCTCGTGGAATGTGACCGGTTGACACACTTTCAGTGGCGCGAACATTTCCTTTGTGAATCGTGTAAAGTATCTCAGTGTGGGCTTGGACAGAAAGATCTCGTGCATACTTGATATAGAAACGACAATTTATTAGTCTACTCTCGTTTGAAAAGTGGGCGTATAAATGCTGATATTAAATTAGCCCACAAACAAGCACTACAATGACTTATTGCTGCCCCTCTCGGGAACTTGCTGCAATACATTGTTTCCCACGCGATTGGCAACTTACAAGGCCCGCGTCGCTTCGTGATTTGCGTGTGAGTTTCAAAATACCGCACGTTTTCTGCCTCTAGATCAGTGGCTGTCAACCGGTGTGCCACGTGTTCCTTATTCCCACGCACACCTGCACCGGCCTCACACTCATGGAACGCATTGTAGCCCTGTTAAGGTGAGGTGTGTTTTTATATAAAATTAGAAAATACGTCATTTTCTCAAGCTTCGTAAAATGATTTTTCTAGTAAAAGTTATCGTTGTTTCACATTACGGTAATTTTATTTTTACAATAAATAGCCGTATATAAAAGAGATGCGTTCTTATAAATTGTAGTTCTCTGTTCTAATTTTAGTAAAGCAAAACAATCCCATTACAGGCCTGGACAGGCCCTGAGGTTTCCAAAAGGTTGAGGCTCCAAGATTTCAAGACACTCGGCACACGAAGGTGGTAAGGTTGTCAGCCCTTCGCACCGGCCGCCTATTGCAAGGTCTTTATATTTTAGAATCTTCTCGGCTTCCTTTTTAATCACATTTCTGTCTCCTGAGATTGCAACGTCTATTAACATAAATGTTCCCTTTTCATTATCACGAATTACAATGTCTGGTTTGTTGTTGGGGGTAGTTCTGTCAGTTTGTACTTGCTGATTCCACAATATGATTACCTTGTCTCCTTGACTTGTTTATACTGATTTTAGCACATGTTCATACCAGTGTTTTTTGTCCAATTGTACCCCTGTTTCCTTGCATATGTTGAAGTGTGGTTGTGCACACACTCTATCATGTCTTTTTATGCACTGTTCTTCTGCCAGTTTATTATTATTATTATTATTATTTTACCGCTTAGAATATGACGCGTATCCGCTTGCCATTGCGTAAGGGCAAAATGAAGCAAGCGCCTCCATTGTACAATTAGATTCAAAAGTTAAAATATTACATTTCTCGTTTCCTTTGGTAATCGGAATCCATTTTTTGCAGTTTCTTAGGTGGCCATTTCAATTGCGTCTACAGCAATTCGCTTCGCATCTAAATTTCGCCACGCTTCTAAATTACGGGTACAATACTTTGTAAAAGTAACATGTATTAAGTTACGAATATATATATATATGTATATACACACACACATTACTGGTTTTCTAGAAACATTCAGCCTAATGTCACAACTGGTAATTCAGTTTACAATTTTTTTCCCGCAGATAGCTCATTATATACTTAATCTTTAAATACGTTAGTGGACCTACATTTCAACAATTATATACGCAGTGGCATATCTACAAGATATGTAGAGCCCGCTTATAGTTGCTAAAAACACAGTAATACGTATCACATGTGTATAAATTAACAATATTTGTCCCCGAGCTACACACAATTTACGCCTTTTATACCCATCACATGAAACGGGATTGTGTGACATATCTCGGATGACACGATGTAACCGTACTCGCTGCGATAAAACTGTCGGGTATGAGACGTGACCGCATTGCCGTGTGTGTGTGTGTGTGGGGGGGGGGGTTCGGCATGCGAATAGATTCTATCTATAACGACCAGATAAATTTTTGCGACAGAGAAGAGTTTGTAAATTTGCAAAAGAAACCCATTCAGAAGTGTTTCGAGTGAAATAAAAGACGAAGAATGAGCGTTTAAAACTCAAAAAGTATGCTTCTTTGACAATATGTTACTATGAAGAGAAACCAATACTGGACTGACAATTTATGCAGTCTAAATTAAAGACGATAGGTAGATATTTATTGGATTAACTGACATGGAGAAAGGTTTATTGCACTCAGAGTTAGCGTGATGTGAACCAAAACTCACATGCTAAATCTTTCACTGCGATGATGCTTTATTCTGGGAATTAAAATAAAAGGGCTTGTGTTCCATATTTGTCTTCTTTGCTGCAGCGCATGTGTATAAATAACAAGCATGACTTGAGTCATATGCGGATGACGGAATCAAGCGCTGGGAAAACAGGAAATCGGAGTATTTGCGATTCACGAGGTAAGTGAAGATTTGTGAAACATTAGTGTTAAAAGCATCTCCCATATTTCCCTCCTTTTTCGGCAAAACCTTGGAATGAATTGTCGAACTTTTTGTGGGGGGGGGGGAAGATTTTAAAATACATTTTTGTAATAAAATTGCCTCAAAATTTGTGTTTATTGGTTTCAATATTAAGTTTACTAACACTAACCCTTCACATTCTCGAAAAATGATTTTGGTGATTAACCCTTCGAGTATGTTGCTGGCTGTAGGTAACACCAGGTTTAAGATTAAAAAATTCTACGTTCTGCCCATTGGTGCATTGATGTTTTGTATGGTTCCCAAAATAGCCATTATTTCTCTGTTAAGTATTAACTGTTCGGTATTAAAACCGGTAGATAAAGTGTTTACTGCACGGTACGAACTGAACCTTTAAATGCACATTATGTTGCGGACATTTCTCCATAATCTTCGTTATCTAAATGTTGCTGTTACCAGAAGGAAAAACGGGCGAGTCCTGGGTACCCAGGGGGTATGGGACGGAAGAGTACTTTCACATCGTAGCCACTCCATATATGTGTGTGTTGGACAAAGAGGCATTAGGAGAGGTTTTTCTTGTAGTAGTGTTCCTCGGTCTTCCACCGTTAGTAACATTCCTCCATTAGCTCCATACGTATCTTCATCTACATATTGCTCTTGCCAGAAGACAAACGGGAGAAGCCTAGGAACCTTCCAAAATGGGATGTTCTTTCGGAAGTCGGGGAGTACTGTATAGAAAGCTACTTCCAGTTGTTTCATTTCTGTATGGGATTGCGCACTCTATATGTTGCATGCAATACCTGTACTTCCAGCAGAGGTAGAAGAGGTTTCTGACGCTTACGTGTGCAACTTTCTAGGCTGGAAGAACTTGGTGCTCATCTTTGCTAATTGCTAATATGACACAGCATTCTCCCATATCTTTAATACTTTATATTTATCAGCGACAGCGAGTAATGTGGCGTAATGCTGGCATTACGTCCTAATCCGAACGGAAGCTGATCCATGAATAATGATATTCTTCAGCCCTTTCTCCATTTGCACTACGTTTAGTAGATCTTATAGACGAGGGTCTAACTTTTACTATGTGCTTCTGTGTGTGTGTGCGCGTGTGCGCGCGCGCGCGTACGTATGTGTGCGTGTGTGTATGCAGACTTACATATCGTTGAAGCACGCTTTAAACATTTTTTCTAATCGAGTGAGTAACTATAAACTGTTTTCACTACCATCTTGCAGAATAAATGTTGCTGCTTCTATCTCCGCACACAGTCCAGTGTGCGGAAATAAAAAATGAGAGTTTGACTTCTTGCGGGTGACGCAGTTGTTAACTACAAGACCGTAAAGACGCAAAAATGTCGGATGCTTTTAGCGTTTCACTAACTGTAATTTTTTTGTTGTTGTTTCAGGTAAGTGCTGCAATCAGATGTTATCAGTTATGTTCGTGTGATCGAGAAGGAGAACTTGAACCCCTACAAAAAATGTGTAAGTGATCTCCGGCAGAGGAAGCAACGTTCATTTTTGAAGGTGAAATACAACTGCCAGTTGTAGTAATAGTCTTTAAGTCCGTGTGAGATTGACCGTAAGAGTGATGAATTGTGATTCAGAAGAGAAATTAGAAGAAAGGGAAGTATTAACATTAATGTAGTGTTCACGATTATACCGTATTGATATATTATCAATGGTACGAGTTTAATAGGAATGTCAAAATAGATTTTGGGAATGCATGCGTTCAGTTTAACCGTCTTTCAACAAACGAGGATTTCACAGGACGCTACGTTCAGGATCGTTAATTCGAAACGCATCTCCCGCGTGTGACATTTATGACTAAAAGAGATACGTTCTGAAACTTATTTTGTCGAAACCTTCGGTTTCCCATGGCATCCAGTGTTCAGGGTAACCGCACTATTTCTTCATTGTTACTTAACATATTCATATATGATAACTGACATAGTGAAAGTAAAGATTTAAAGTCGTCCAGGTGCTACTAAAGCGCCACGACGTAAAGACGCACGGTGAAGTAAAGGTATAAATCCACATATTCTTAGCCTCGTTAAAAGATTAAGGCGAATGATTGTCTTTACATTTTACTCCGAAGAGTATGCGCGATGTATTATGTTCGAGTGACGAAAATGGCTTTGACCTTCACAACCCACAACACAACAGAAAATAGTATTAACTTGCACGCATAAGACACAACTGCATCTCATCCCATTGTATTTTAACTGTTGACGGTTTGATTCCGCCCTGCAAAAACACTGATAATGCCAAAGTCGTTCTCCTGAGTCGACTACAGTACACGTGGGTATTGTTTTACGACTTTTGCTTCATCGTCTCTTATCATTTTACAGCATTTCTTCATTTAACCCTGCTCATTTTCGGTTTCACGCACTTTGGCTGACTGCATTCTAGTACGCTAACTCCTTGTTTGTGATGGGAGTATCATTTTTTACTCACTCCTTTTTTATTTATGCAGTTTTTTTAGGAACACAACTAGGGCGCAAAACAAGGGCTTGATGCAAATTTTGCACACGACGCAGGGTCGGTCTCGACTTCCTATGATATTGAGATAGTGAATGAATGGTTTTTCGAGAACAGCGCAGAAGAACGGACGAAACAACAATTGGGAACTTTACGTCTAAACCGCCCATACTCACTTACAGAAAAAAAAATGACGGCATAAAATGGGGAAAAAGGACAAGATATAGAAAGAAAGAAAGGGACGAAGAAACAAAATAAGAAAACCATGAAAGCCTCGCTCAGCAATCTGTGATGCAGAGGCATGGGTTACCCGCATGCGAGACAGAGGCGCTATAACCTTGAGTGTGCAGACAATGCCCTGTAAAACACAGATGCAGAGACTTTATCCTTGGCACACTCGCAGTTGTACTGTGGCTGTTGCGAGTTTTCTATTGCTAAAGAGAGTAATGCTATTGTGACCGACCCATATTGTTTGACGTGACCGTTGAACTGTTGAAACAGCTCTGTTTACAGCAGAAGTGACACACGGACAGCGGCTCAAAATGAGAACAGAACTAAATGTTTGGCGATTTGGAGTGGTTTAGACCCGAGCATAAACCCATCTATTTGGAATGTTTGACCCTGCATGTCGTCCGCTAGCTTTTTATTTTTAGAATTGTATGTGGTATTGCCCGTTCTCCTACAGCCATTTCAGTGTTAAATCAGTTAATGATGATCCTTACTTTGACTTAGGCATTTTCGCTGTTGAAAATCTTGCATTCCTTAATGAAGTAGAATCGAAACATACTTTCACCTGTAACGATACTCATTGTATAGCAGAGCACTGTAGATGACACACTATTTTCAAAGTTTGTGTTATTCACTCTTGATTTCCATAGAAGTCTGTTCACAAATTAATAATCTAGAGTTGTACTTCACTCGTGTTTTCCTTGAGAAAAGAAACAAGTTTAGCGCTCTGACTTATATCTCTGTCTTGAGCAAATATTTTTAATGAAAGACGCGATGAACTGGAGGTGCAAAAAGTTTGGGCAGTGGGTTGGCACACCTTTTATTAGCTGTCATCCATGAGTACAGTTTTGTTTTGAAGAAATCAGGGATGCCAAGCATTTTATTGGTGGTCTTATTTTCGCCCTCGAGCTCAGTGACCAGCCCATCTAGCTTAGCGCCAAAATCTGTAAAGACAGTAAGTTCGAACAAGCACCGAAATTCTTGTGTCTGTCCTGAAAAAAAAAATACTCCAGAATTGCTAGAAGAAGCTGTTGGAACATGAATAAAACTTTCTGTACCCAGCAAACGGATTTCATCATGTAATGTCAGATCTCCGTAATGAACATCAGTTTTGTCCATTTAGTGTTTGTATTGTCTGTGTTGACAAACGCCTAATTTACCTTTTTTTTTTTTCAAAACGTTCATCACTTAATGTACATACAGCATACCAGTGAATGACACACTGATAACTAAAAATGCCTAGGCAAGTACCGTCTTCTTTGCAGAGTCAATTCAAGCCAACATTTTCACTAGTTTTTCCCGAAAATTCGCCTTTTGTGGCTGAGGTGAGGTTATGAGTGGCGGTATTTATTTCCAGTTCTCTTCGTGTGCTTCTTAACATTTTGACGCCTAATGTCAACTATAGTGGTCGTACCGCACCGCTAACCTCTATAAAGTTGCATTTTATATATTTATTCAACAAATATAGGTACTGAATATTTTAAACATGGTATATACTCTCCGTTTCTTTTCTCTTCAAAATGCAGTTTGTTTCATAATTCTAATGTATTTGGTGACTGTATTATTCACATTTTATATACAGGGTGTGCTAAAATTTAAAAAAATGATTCCGGCGCCAAAAGGTTAATATTCAATCGTTGAAGACCATTCGAATAAAAAGCACATCGCGGGGAGGCTTTGCAGACATCAGTAGACTCATCGAGCTCTAGGTTTTAAAAAAATCTGAAACCCGAAGATGTTTGCTTTAATTCTTGTTGGTGTCATCGGATGTAGATGAATGCCGCTCTTCTTATGACAGTAATTCGAGATTAACTGGACGTCCTTAATTAATCTGCATGCTTCACTTTTATTTTTAAAACCATTAAAAATGAGTCGCATGCCGCCAGCTGAACATTACATTTGCAAACGACTGCATATTCTTCCTCTTTGCCAGGATAACTGTGATTTAAACGAAATCCGCAGAACAGCGACTCAAATATTCGCCTAGATTCGTATAGGCGCACAGTGAGTCTGGTCCTGTCGAGCCTGTATTACAACTGCAGTTGAAGTCCTTATACCGACATGGACGATCTCGGCTCCCGTTCAATAATCATGCTCCTTCTGTATTGTAATTTTAAACTCAGAAACTGGACGGTCCGGGGATCGAATGGGGCGCGATTTTCCGCACTTGTCCACACCATTCCTGGAGCCCTCCCAGCCTCCTATACGTACAATGGGTACCGGGTCATTCCCGGAGGTAAAGCGGCCGGGGCATGGCGTTAACCACCCACTCCCCACCAGAGCCGAGGTTAAAGAAAGAGTAGAGCTATACTTTGAACGTCAGAAACTGATACAGTGTCTTAAAATAATGGAATAAGAACAACCCCGAAATCTGGTCGTGTTAAGTCACTGTTGCAGCTGAGTTAGTTGCACGCTTTCCACGGCGTAGTAAGATCACGTGGGCCCAGCTGGCCAACCGTGCCAAGGAGAGATGCGACTGCACCCTGTTTCACAAGACACTAGGTCCAATTCATTACACACTGGGCTGCAAGGAACTGCCCTGCCCTAAGATTAACCCGACATTGGTATGTTGTCTAAGAATATGATGAGACAAGAGGTCGTTTAACATTTTAAATTGATGTGCTTTGTTTACAGAGCACGTAGGAACGCTTTGAATGTTAACAGGATTTCAGGTTGTGTGCTCAGCGATGTGTACTAACTTGATCAAGGCTGTTACTCCCAAACTGTCAAACGGTTTCACTGTACACTCGTAATAAGTGTAATTTCATCTGCGCCCATACGAAGAAGTCGGCTTTTCCTACACCAGTTTTCTCGAAACTCGTATATTCTCGTGAGCATTACGCGCGTCTTTGTTATACGATATTCGGCCATTTCGGAAAGTAAACGTGGAAAGTACGGAGACAAATTCGTTGTCGGCCCTGGCTTTCATTGCACCGGTTTGCACTAATTCCAAAGTTGCTCGCGACAGTACGTGGAATTCTCCTGTATCCGATTTATGCACATCGACCAAGAAATATGAGAAGTAAGGGTAGAAATTCATTTACGCCCTGAAGTAAATATTGTCATGGGCGTAGGTAGGAGTGTGAGGCGAGTGGTGCGGCGGCTTCGGGCGGTTGAGTCCAAAGAAAAGTTTCTTTGCTCAAAAAATTTTAAGTTACGGAGACAATAGGGAATTAAATATATAATATTGATTTTCGTAGTTCATTATATCTGTTAGGGGCGGCCATGGTGATTACTAAACCCGGGAGCCCTAAAAACATAGCTGTCTCACTCTTCATGACCCACTGAAACAATTTTCACGAAACTACGCCTGCTGGCACCAATCCTCTGTAAGCACCATGAAGCAGAACATCAGGGTTGATGGTCGGATGTCACTCGTAAACTTCAAATAGCAACTTCATTGCTTAAAACTGCCTGTTTTACGCAGTTACGGGGCTGCTGTTTCTGTTGTAACACCCGACGATCGAAGGCGGAGATCCTTTGCCTAAAAATTGTCTGTTCTATGTACTGCACCGAATTGAAACACAAAAGTAACCACAATTAAATATAACTGATTTCACCTTCGTCACTAGACAACAGAAAAATGGAGGTCTTACTGGTGTAGAGACAACTGCCCTGTATGCTAGCTCCGTCGTCATGCAGAATGTGCACTCTATCCTGAAGACGGAGGCAGCATACTCCTTCGAAACGCCCGTGAATTTCTGTCAGACTACCCTGCGTTGCATCCCAGTAGACAGCATCCTTCGATCGAGCTGAAAAGAAGTAATTCAGATTCACACGAAACAACGCTAACAAGGCAACATTTTTCCCCTTCCGTTCTGTGTGTGTGTGTGTGTGTGTGTGTGTGTGTGTTTTCAGAGGTTGGCGGTGCTGTGAAGAGTAAGCAGTATGTCGCAAAACAAGAATGAAATTTTGCGCTGCATATTTTGCAAATATGTTTTGGAGAATTTTTCTTACGTAATTTGCCTTGATGTTCTAAGACGTTGAAATACCAATGAAATTTGTTTTGTATTGCGTAAGGTGCGTGTTTTTTTTAACCCTGGAGCACTTTATATGTCAACAGAAATCCCGGGAGATTCAGGCTTTTTGTGCCAGAAAGCTGGTGTTCTCTTTGCTGCTATAAACGAGAGACCCGATATTATACTATTTATTCGTAGATGATGAAATTTATGTTTATTTCATCCAAAGTAGGTTTTGTACTGCACCGATACAGATGAAGATTAAATTCGCGTTGATACTTATAATGTAGACTTTCAGTGTAAGATTGCATCACATTCCATTAAACATTTGGGAAATGCAGCATGACGCCGCAAGGAAGGACGTAAAGATAACGACTTTTATCCACCTTGTGGAAAAAACAACACAGTTACTAAACATTCAAAGCAGAGCGGTAACTTTACGTACCACTTTACAATTAAGAGATGTATTTATATGTTTCTTGTGATTCCAGCAATTAACATATTATTTACCTTTATTGACGGATTGTTTCTCTGTGATTTACAAACTGAATGTTTGTATGTAATTTAGATGATCGTCAATATTCAAATTTCAGCCCCAGTGCTCACTTCCTTTTCTCTGCTTCATACTCAATTATTCGATTTCACTTTGCCCTTATTTCTAAAATTTCCAACCTTCTACCTTGCCTCCATCCCATCTTTACCACAAGCCCTAGTGTGCAATGGTAGGAAACCTTCAGAGCCGTGAATTTTTGTTTCCTCCCGTGCAATAAATCCGGGTTTTCTCATTGCATCCCCCTAACTCGTTTATTGTATGCCGTCGTCGGTCGGTATTCGAACAGTTAAATACTGAATGAGATAATCTATCCCTCCTTAAGGCCATTCCATGCCTCAGTCGTTTAAGTTGCCGTCCTCTCATCGCGGAGGTCTGGGTTAGATCCTTCGTTAGTCCATGTGACATCTGTGGTGGTAAAAGTGACACTGAGACAGGTTTTCCCTATCACCATCATTCTACCAGTGCTCTGTATTATTATTATTATTATTATTATTACTCATTAACAGAATAACAAGCCGGCCAAGTCGGGAACCTCCATACAAGGCACGATTCCTTCGGATATCCGGAGCACTGGAGAAAAAAATTGTCACATTGTTTTGCTTATATCCTGGGGATGAAGACTGGTTTGTTATTACATCAGCTGTACAATAAAATGTAACTAAAAAGACTCACGAGTGTGCAAATTAATTTGATCAGGATCAAATGTAAGCCCGTCATGAGATCATTGTTTGACGTCTGTAAACAGACAATCACTTTGGGCCGTTTTGAATCCGTTATGTAAGATTTGTTGGACAAGGACATATGCTGCCAATAATAATTCCCAAGGCTATTTCTAGGTTGCCCAAGTGGCGTGGGCGACAGACGTGTGGGATGAATTAATGACTTAAGATAGATGACGTATGTGAGATTTGAAAGTTCTCACGGCGTTGAATATGAAGATTGTCCCCTATCATGCTGCGATCTAGCGCCATATGCGTGGTCTGATCCGGAGAAACATTTCTGTAAAACTGCAGGGCATCACGTCCCAGAGAACGGGAATTTTGATCTATGAAATCACACTAGCTTGAATACCAAACGTGCTGGTAATTCTTTTACAACAGCTTATGCGTCCAGAATTTAGAGTTCTTATAACATTGGGTATGTTTATACGCACAGTTTTATGAACTGGTTTATGATGCCACAGGCGAACGCATAATAAGGAGGATGTGACTCTCTGTTGTTTATGTTTTAAAATGTTTCTTCCCGCAAGTCAGTGAAATTTAACGTTTTCGAGGGGAGGGTTCGGTACCAATATTTGTCAGACGAATTTAGTTTTCATCGGTTCTGAACCAATATAATTGCAGGAGGTTTTATTGAGGGAGGAGCGTAGGCCTGAGGGTGTTTGAAAATAGGGTGCTGAGAATAATATTTGGGCCTATGAGGTACGGGTAACAGGGGATTGGAGAAACCTACATAGTGAGGAGCTTAATGGTCTGTACTCCTCACCAAATATTCGGGTGATGAAACAGAGAAAAATTAGATGGGAGGAGCATGCAGCACGTATGGGGGAGACGAAAGGTGTATACAAGGTTTTGTAGGGAAACCTGAGGGAAAGAGACCACTTGGAAGACCCATGTGTAGATGGGAAGATAATATTAAGATGGATCTTCAGGTTGTGGGATGGAGGTGGTATGGACTGGACTGATCTGGCTCAGGATAGGGACATGTGGCGGGAACTTGTAAATGGGGTAATGAACCTTCGGGTTTCATAAAATACGGGGAATTCCTTGACTAGCCGAGAACCAGTTAGCTTCTCAAGAAGGACTCTGCTGCATGGAGTATGTAAGTAAAGGAGTGGGTAACATTACTTACTGTGAAAAGTAAGAAATGGCTTATTGTACCAAAATGTGTAAATGAGGTAAAATAAGTTCTTTGCCTTCAGGAGAAATAGTTGTGGCCGTCGTGGTGGGGTGGGAGTGGGGGTGGTATCAGTAATAAAAGCATATTTGAAGTTGGCATAAATAGACATTCTGTCCTGCTGGTGCCCCTTAAGGCTAATTCACACTCACAGGACTGGGCTGGGATTGTGAGGTGAATGTGCCGCCTTACTAAAAATCTGGATTGTTCCGATTACATTTAAGTTACATTGTGTGGCTGCATACCCGCACACATATACACACACACAGAGGACTGGACTGCAAACGTACCCAGACCGTGTCGTTACGGTCCGCCTCAAAGCAATCTGTGAAGGCCACAGCGCGGTAAGGTTCTAGGCCTGTCCTGCGTGTTTGAATTGAAATACGTTGGTCTGTTGACTGCGTGGACAGCCTGCCAAAAAGGTTCGGCTTTCTCCGGCTTCAGCGCGGACTTTCATGAGATTTATCCCATCATTCTTAATGGCCATAAATAAAGGTGACGTGAAATGAGAAGATCCATGAAACCATGTGAACTAGCATTTCGGATTATTTCCGGCTATCACGCGAAATTTCACAAAGACCGCGGTTCGACACCTTACAGTCGCAGTCCAGATCTCTCTGAATTAGCGCGACGCAACACAGTCGGCGTTCCGTCAGAACACAGTGGCAGTCCAGTCGTGTTTGTGTGAATTAGACTTTAATGAATGTTGACGCGGAAGCGCAAGATGACGTTGCATCCGTTAAAGACATAAGCTGTTCATAATGACGAGGACGAAGAACAAGTTCAGTTATGTCCCACAGTATATTTGTAACGAGATATGGAATGCATCTCTTGGTTATACAATCCTTCTTTTCAATGACAGCTTCGAATCCTCGAGACATTCTAACCAATATTTTTATTGATTTAGCCTAAGAGTCTGCCAGGTAAATAAGATGGAAGAAAAAATTATTATTCTCATCTAGAGTCATATCCATATACGATCGAGTTATTTACTGGTAATACAGTTCTAAGATTTGTTTGTTGCTCGTTGGGTGCTTACCTTGCTGCGATCTGTAGTGCCAACATAACGATCGTGTGAACTTGTGAGGAGAGCAATTACCGTCATCAAATTCAGGGTTTGCAAATTTCATATGGTACCGCAAATTATGCAAATTAAAACATCTTTTAAGTGATACAAAACCTTTTATATAAACAATAATGTAAACCTACGTACCTTTGTATGATATCTATATACCAGTTACGTATATGGAAAACAATGTAAATTAAACCTCCTATGAGTTACGAAAAGCGTTTTAAATTAAGTAGAAAAAAGTATATGCCTTACTTACTTACTTACTTACTTACTTACTTACTTACTTACTTACTTACTTACTCCATGGTGCAGAGTCCTTCTTGAGAAGCTAACTGGTTTGCAGCTAGTCAAGAAATTCCCCGCATTTTAT
>Ga0123352_10008024_pt1 | contig 16391 bp, 19 predicted proteins | sample TergutLab28metaG_FD_89700 | JGI IMG/M metagenome (GOLD analysis project Ga0123352, IMG submission 89700) | Labiotermes labralis P1 segment gut microbial communities from Petit-Saut dam, French Guiana - Lab288 P1 | ecosystem: Host-associated > Arthropoda: Insects > Digestive system > Gut ... | reverse complement strand
TAGGATGGATCTCCAGGAGGTGGGATGTGGGTATGTGGACTGGATTGGGTTGGCCCAGGATAGGGATAGGTGGCGGACGCTTGTGAGTGCGGTAATGAACCTTCGGGTTCCGTGAAATGCGGGTAATTTCTTGACTAGCTGCAAACCAGTTAGCTTCTCAAGAAGGACTCTGCACCATGGAGTAGGTAAGTATTATTACAACACTTCAAACTGCTGCCATTTATTTTGTGGGGCAGTCAGCGGACCAAGTACATCACAATCAGCATACAGAACTCTGACAATGTTTCTGTCACATTACTGCGGACAATGTGTACAAGAGGCTCAGTGACAAGGCAAGAAGATTATATCTGATAATTAAAAGGCATTAGGCCCAGTAACACTTAGTTAAGGCTTGCAGGTGCACTGTAATCTCAACAGAATACAGTTGAGTATGTGAAGAAAATCTGAAGCACTTTCTTTTTTACACCTGATGAGAATGTGCTGCCAGTTACAATGCTGAAGAGGATGCAGGTTTACACTTAGCTCACATAATACAATTACAGTTTGTATTTATTTTTTAGGAGCTCATACTGGACCACGAAAATGTATGGTTCCTTCACATTAATTTAATTTTCCTCCAAATTATTTCTACTAGTTAAATCCCAGGGTGCATGGATAACCCAATTAATGAGCTCTACTTTCATTTCTCAGGTGTTATATACCAAATGGCTTGTTAATGGTTGTATCTAATATTGTTAAAAGCAGCACAGCAAATGTCTATACTATCTGACAGTGGTCAATGGCCATGTATATCAACATAAGAAATTGAAGATGCTTGAGGTATAGTTCTGTTTGTGAAAGACAGCTGGAAGCAAAATAATACAATGAGCCACTTCTTAAATATTTCTTTTGTCAACTGAAAATAAGCTTAAAAACATATCACTGACTGACAATACTTCTAGCTACTTGCTACTTTAATTCAAACACTTACGGAATCTGGGCTTGGCAATGACTGACTTTGATGGTTCGCTAGGTTCTCCTGGACCTCCTTTATTTACTGCAATCACCCGGAATTCATACTCCTCACCTTCAACAAGATTTGGTGCTGTTCCTTTGGTTTTGTTGCCGGCAACCTCAGCTGCCTTCTCCCATGGACTGTTTGCAAGAATTTATATTTCCTAATTATTATTTTGTTTGGCGCCTTCTTATATATTGGCAGTGCATAAACTGCTAATGCTATGCCTCTATGAATGGAAGATGGAAGGATGTAAGTAATCACTTTTCACATCCAGTTACAGCTTGTAAAAAGTAAGGTAACAGACAATGTCCAAAATGTCATCAGTCAGAAAAAAAAGCTACACAGAACTGTCAAAAATTTTCAGATTTATGATTAAGAATGATAACTATGGAATGATGTGGGAGAAATAGCACTGCCTATTTCTTACACATTACTGCTGTATCTACTGTAAGAGACTATGAGAACAAACTTCCAGTCCTAGAGCAGAAAGTTTTGTGTCAGTACATTTGTTGATCAGTGATCTGACTGTATACTGGCAAAAGAACATGTCTGAAAATAAAATTAAATACTGTGTGTGTGTGTGTGTGTGTGTCAGAATTTCACAAATGGATTTCTCAAAGTGTCACATCTGCCTGTTAGTACTAATCTGTAATAAAATTATAGTTTCAGTCAAACACAACACTATTGTTGTGTTTGAAACTATAATTTTGTCTTTCAATTCTGTAACACAACGGGATATCCTCTAAAGGAAAAAAGTCTATTCCATAAACGGGACATCCTGCATTAAATCTTTATTCAGCCTGAGACCAACAACCATGAAATATTTCAATCAGCTTTGTAAAGGTCCTGTATATAAATGTTAGAACAGCAAATTAAAGCAGTCTGAACCTGGTTCCAACCAAGTTCATTGCAATTTATCATCCAAAACCATTCTGCCATTTCATGATGTACTGCAAATGGTACAAAAAAAGAGGGTGGATTGTTAGGCATGTTTATAAGAGCAAAGATATTCCCTTTAACAGAAGGTATTATTTTTATATACCTAACAAAGACACCAGTGACTGAATTAATACATGGATTAAAAAAACCAGTAGTAGATTTAATAGGATAAGTATTTATAAATATATTCTTTATAGAATCATTACCCAAATCTGGTCCTCTTCTCAATAATGTATCCAGTTATAGGAGATCCTCCATCTTTCTTTGGTGGAGTCCATTCCAAATCCACATGATCCTTATCCCAGTCTGTAAGATAAATTACATCAACAAGTATGGTTTTTGGATATGTGCAATTGTTTATGCATTCACTATAGGCTGGATGGTCCTGGAAATCAAAACCCAGTGGAGGCAAGAATGTCTGCACCCATCCAGACCAGCCCTGTGGCCCACCCAGCCTCCCATACAAAGGGTACGAGGTCTCTATCACAGGGGCCAAAGGGTTGGGGCATGGCACTGATCTCCCACCCCATCTAGCACTAAGATTAAAGAACAAGTATAGCTATACCTCTACTCCCCCTCTGGGCCTTCATGGCCTGTTCTAGAGGGAACTTTACCTTTAAAAGTGTATCCACTGTACTGTATTACAAAAGGTTCTCATGAAGTGGAATTTTATTGCAGATCACAAGGGAATGTGATGAATACGCCCTGCATATATAAATACAGTTTCAAATATGCTTACCCACAGGTTCTGGTGTTCCTGGCTTGTCAGGCTTGTTGAAGGGATCTTTAGCTGTAACTGGTGACTGGCCTGTCAGGGGCAAGGATTCACCTTGCTTATTTACTGCTCTCACACGGAAGTTGTAGTCATGACCTTCAATCAAGTGGTCCACTCTGAGAGAAACAAACATGATTATGATAACAAATTGCAATACACAACTAAAGACATACACTAACTATGCAATTAAAAAAATGTCAAATGAATTACCAAACCTGATAATATGACATAACTGGATAGTTTTATTCATGATCTTACCGCATAGATGTGCCAGTGGCATCACCAACGGGAACCCATCGCATGTTTTCTGTGTCCAATTTTTCCACTGTATAATGAGTAATTTCAGAACCCCCATCATCTTTAGGTGGACGCCAATAAAGGGTGCAAGATGACTTTGTAACATTCTCTGGTTTCAGTGGACCTTCAGGAGGTTGAGGGATATCTAAAATACATACAATTGAATGTGTATTAAATCCATCACACTCACGCAATTAGCTCCAGCGTGAGAACACTCTACAAACCACACGTTAAATAGACAGAGAGTAAAATAATCTGAAATAAAAATCTGCCAGTGGTGAATAGGTTCAATCCCAGTATATAAATAAAAGATTTCAGATAAACATGATCTTTTCCTCACCTAACACAGTAACATTGACTGTTGCAGAGTCAACACCATTAATATTTTTGGCAGTGAGGGTGTACGTTCCACTGTCACTTCTCTTGGCATCTATCACACGAAGTTTGGTGCTGTAATTCTCATTCACAACCTTTATCCGATCAGTATTAAGGACATAATTTCCCTTCAGTGTCCATTCCTTTGATGGTGGCGGCTCACCAATTACAGGTACATCGAAGTCAAAGTTCTGACCTGCCTTGATCTTCACGTCTATGAGTGCATTACGATCAATTCGAGGAGCCACTGCAAAGGTAAAAATTCATCATTAAATGTTCAAAAGTGTATGAATTTAAGATAAATAAATTCCTGCAAATAAACACACAATACTCACAGTTCTTGGGACGAGCAACATGTGGCTTTGTGGCATCGCTTGGTTCACCTGGTCCAGCCTTATTCACGGCTCGGACTCGGAACTCATACTGATTACCTTCAATAAGATCAGGCACCCTTCCAGTGGTTACATCACCCTTAACTTCAGCACATTTTTCCCAGTTTGGACTGAAATAAATAGAGTTATGGTTGACTGCTTGTGGCCACAATACTAAAAACACTTGTGGAACATGCTCTCAATGACAGCACTCCCAGAATATTCTAAGAGGCTGTAAATTCACATTTGGACTGGTAATACAGTGTGAAGAAAGGAGTCTGAGCACACGTACAGAAAAATGTAATTATCAGTAACATAATGTTATACTAAAGTTTTGACAAGATTTTCTGCAGGAGAAAGCCTTAAAAAGTAGGTATTTTTGAAATTTCAAAATCCAGCCTAATTTATAATTACACTTTTCATTTAAAATTCCAAATAAAATTGTATTTGTTCAAATTTACCAGTAAACTACAAACTTATTTTAGCTAATGTAATTCTTGTATAGTATTTGGAACTCTAGGGAAGGAGGTAAAATATTAAAACTGACTGCGTCAGATAATTTCCACAGTACTAAATTAGTGAATAAACTGAATTTTCCCTTTCAGTTTGATGGCTATGACTAGACACTGGCATATTTTCAATAGAATTAACAACTTCCTTAAACAGTGTCCATGACTTTAGGTTGGTGAGTTTTGCCAGTCATCAGTGTATAGTATAGTAGTAGTAGTATAGTATTTATTTACATTCCATAAATCTTACAAAGATGTGGAAATAGTCATTTATAATTACATGCTAAGTAAATGAAATGATTAAACTAAACATTACACAATCAATATAAAAGTTTAGATGGTTATCATGCTACATATGAGTAAGATATAGTGTCAGAGTGAATATAATTGTCTGATTTAGAAGAAAAACTTATACACAATCAATATAAATGTTTAGATGGTTATCATGCCTCACATGATTAAGATAAAGTGTCAGTGTGAATATAATTATCTGATTCAGAAGAAAAAATTTATGAATGTGATGTATCAAACATGTTAGTTAATCTATACAGTTTTAAGTCAAATAATTAAAAAAAACTGGAAAAACTACATACATCAACAAAAATTTTTGGTGGCAGCTAATAATAACAACAGAAAGAGTTAACAAATAAGGAATTTCAAACTCTTATACAATACTATTTAATTACACACACCAACACATGCATATATATACATTATTTAAGAAGTCTAAAATTTACATCAAAACATTTAAAATGTTCCCACATGTTTTGATCACACAATCATCCTCAGGGAGCATATATTGTTCCTTGCTAAAGTTATAATTTAAAACATTCAGTGACAGCATGTCGTGCAAGACATGCTGTCACAGCACCAAGTTAACATAATGAAGTAATTCAGTGAATGTTTTAAATTATAACTTTAGCAAGGAACAGTATATGCTCCCTGAGGATGATCATATGATCGAAACATGTAGGAGCATTTTAAATGTGTTAATGTAAATTTTAGACTTCTTAAATAATATATATATATATATGTGTGCATATGTTGGTGTGTGAAATTAAATAGTCTACAGAATACACGGTGAAACAATAAAAATCTTATACAAAACTTTTACAATATGAATAATATAAAATAAATAAAAACAAACCTAAATTTATCTTTCTTCTCTATCACATAGCCCGTAACTGGTGATCCTCCATCCTCACTTGGTCTTGTCCACTGCAGTTCCACGAAATCTTTATCAAAATCCTTTATTTCTGGGACACCAGGCTTACTTGGCGTATCTGTAAAACATAACTCCTTGCTAAACTAACTCAATGGAACAACATGTTACTAGGGAAGTCACTGGTCCCTCATATAGCCAGGAAATTTCCCACCTTTTGTAGAATTCTAGTGTTCATTACCCTGATACTGGTCACTATGCCTAATCTGTAAACTACAGTAGCTTTAATGATACAACAGTGAATGTCACTAGGTAATTTTAAGAGAGTAAAACTGCTTTGGATAGCATACATTTTAAATGGGAGAAAATTAAGCCCTGAAATATGGTAAGGAATTCATATTTTAAATTAGTTTAGAGACAACAGATTTCTGTGTCTTTCTAACACTGCCTACCCACTTCAGTCTCCAGGGGCAATAAAACTTATATTATCACGCAAATATTATAATAAATTTTGTGAGTATGAAAATAACCCCTGTGTATAACATCTGATTTAACTTTCATTTGACTCAAATCACAGAGCTGATTTGAATATAAGCAGTGATTATTCACATAATTTCATCTATTGGTGGTATTATACTAATACCATATTTTGACTGAATTATATATAATTTTGATCTTTTACAAATATTACCAGTGATTAAAATTGCTTATAAGCTAAGGATCTCTACTATCTATGCTAGAATTAAAGGGTCCCCTTTTATGTATGCATAATGTTTAATCAATTTTATCAAACACTAATTCCAAGTTCTACCTTTTTTCATTATGTTTAAAGAGTGGACATGCCACTGTCCTCTCAATCATTCACTGCCACCAACATAATCAGCAGTAATCATTTGTGAAATTTGGCAGATTATAATAATGAATTTAAGAATTTTTATACTACAATTCTATGCAGCAGTTGGCTATAACAAACAATGAAGACAACAGAAGATGCTGCAAGTAAGTGAATTTCAATTCCATGCCTTGGTCTTACGTACAACTTGAATAGTCCTGGTATTCATAATTTTCTGAAAGTCACAAAGCAACTAAAAAATTTTTGGAGAAACTGTCCTGTCATAAATTAATACTGAAGTCTTACCAAATGGATTTTTAGCTTCAATTGCCTGGCTTGTTGTAAGTGGTTCTGATTTTCCTTGCTTGTTTACTGCTCTTACTCTGAACTTGTATTTATGCCCTGGTTGCAGACCATCAACAGCCAAGCTTGTGACTGGACCATCAGTTTCACCCGCAGGAACCCACCGGCCTGAATGAGAACACAAGTGAACTGACATGAATTAAACAGCATACACACAGACAATGATTCATGTGCATGAGTAATTACTTTACCCTGGCAGAATTTGAACCCACAATCCCAGCAAGCAAACAGCAACAGACCTTAGACCATGTGGCCACTGGGATCGGCTCACACGAATTCATGCCGTATAAAAGTACATGGTTCAAAATACAAGTAAAGATACTTATACTTACCGACTTAATACAACTCCATATTGCTGCCACACAAAGCTATCTTGAGGTTGTACACAATCACACACACACACACACACACACATATGAACAAACACAAATATGAAGACAAATGTGCACACACATGCACACTGAAATACACAGTGCGATCCATTAAGTTTCAGGACTGATTTTTTTTAAATAACAGAACTAGAGCGATCTATCGGCCAACACACTAACTAAGTACTATCAACCAACATCAGTTCACACACTGAGTTTCACTTGTTTATGTTCAACAGTGTACGATTTATAACTTGTCTTGTAAAGTCAGTTTTTTTATATGTCATGGATGGCAGAAATGAACAGAGATTTGCCATAAAATTTTGTATCAAAGCCGGTCTATCTACAACATAAATACAAGTACTGGTGCAAAAGGTTTATGGGAATGAGGCTCTAAACCAATCAAATGTTTTTAGGTAGTATTCTTGATTTCCAGATGGAAGGGAGCTGGTAGGAGATGACAAGAGAGGTGGCAGTCCAAAATCGACTCAAACTAAGCTAAACATTGCTGATGTTGCTGATTTGGTCAAAAATGACTGTCGAATTGCATCAAGAATGATAGCAGAATCTTTGAACATCCCTAAGACTGTAGTTCTTCGGATTCTGAAAGAAGACTTGGGAGAGAGAAAGTTGTGTGCACGTTTTGTTCCACACTCCTTGACACCTGAGCAAAGGGAAGATCAAGTCACATTTTGCCAAGACATTATCGCGATGGCCGATGCAGACAAAAATTTTTTTAACAAAGTTATTACGGGAGATGAGACCTGCTGTTTTGCCTATGACCCTGAAAAAAAGCAACACAGTTCTGAATGGGATGGTGAGACATCCCCTCGGCCGAACAAACTTAAATTCCAAAGGTCCTGCATCAAGACCATGTTGATAATTTTTTTTTACTCTCAAGGCACAGTGCACAAAGAATTCATACCAGAGGGAAAAACAGTAAATGCAGGATTTTATAAAGGAGTAATGGATCGCCTCCTGAAGCACATTCAACAGGTTCATCCAGCTGCGTTCTGCTCTTGAGATTTTTTTATGTTGCACGATAATGCGCCCACTCACAAAGCTGCAAGTGTTTGCCAATTTTTGACCCAAAAAAATGTTACAACCCTTTATCACCCCCTGTACTCTCCAGATTTATCTTTCCCAGACTATTTTCTGTTCTCCAATTTGAAGATGAATTTAAAAGGACCCAACTTTGCGGGTGTTGCTGAGATCCAAGAAGACGTAACTAATGAATTAAAGAAGGTCCAAAAAGAGGAATTTTCGGCAACTTTTCAGAAACTGTACAACCGCACAAAAGCCTGTATATATGCCAATGGAGCATATTTTGAATTAAAAAAAGGGTATGTGCCTTCCTCATGTCTCTTTTGATTTTTAAAAAAATCAGTCCTAAAACATTTGGACCGCACTCTGTACACATAAAGCATACACATTAATAACACTCTCCAAACTGAGATCTCAACTTATGTCACACACAGGATGCTCATATGTTGTGTATCAAGTAAGGTTACAATAAACTTTGATAAACAACATTCAATTACAATGGCATCTTAATCATATGAATATTAAAGTAGCTATATTCTTGGACAGAATTAGAAGATATAAAGTTGTTAGGTAGTTTTCTTCAGGAAAAGTAATAAGGAAGATGTAAGAACTGTTATTCTTGCTATCTCACACAAAGAGGAGACAAGATGTTTCAGATGGGATAAACCATATTACATTAAAGTTTACACAGTTTCTACAGTTTCAGTGTCATTACTAAAATGTTACCTGAGGCTTCATCCATTTTCTCCACAACATACTTCTCAATTGGTTGTCCACCATCATCTGCTGGTGGGTTCCAGTTAAGTTTGCAACCCTCAGCATGGACATCAGTCACTTTAAGTGGTCCTCCAGGTGGACTTGGTTTGTCTGGTAACACAAAGTTGTTATTTCATTATACATTTCTGGCAGTATAATTTGTAACACCAACATACTGATCTTTATGACAAAGTGAATCTAGGCACATAGTGGCATTCAGCTTTCTCCACTCATTTCACAATGTAAATACAAAGATTCCACTCACTGTCAAAATTATATCACTAATACTGATCAATTTGCCACATATCAGTTTCTTCCAATAAATATCATTCTGATTTAACACACACAAAGATGTGTGAAATTCACTTTGAACATTACAGGTTTGAGTTTAATCTGACAGCTTGGTTCAGCAACAAAGGATTACTGATTTAAAGTGCTGAAACCTCGCAGACAGAAAACACTTGTAAATGCAGGAATAAACTATCACATCAATGTACACTTCACATGCCGATTGAATCAGACACATAAATTTACTGTCACTTAATGAGATTTTCACATACATGGCCATTGCAATAGGCAAAGAACAGGCATCTATGAGTTACTGACCTTTTAAAAAAAAAAGCCTTCATTACATAAACGTAATATTATCCATTCTGTACACTTTGCTTGCAGTCAGTTATATACACCAGTTCAGTATACAGCACTTTTCTACACAGGACACATCATTACATGGCAAAGGAACTTGATATTTCCAGATCAAAAATGTCAATACACACACTACACACATTGTAAACAAGAGCATTCAATGAATTTTAAGCAAAAGTGTGTTAGTGTCATACTAGTCATAATATCTACATTATTGTATTTGCAACTGCCATTGTGTATTTTTAACACTGTCAAGTGAGGCCAATGCATTAATAATATGTGTTCCTTTCTACTGATGCCTCCCTAATGATGGCCATTAATTACTGGAATATGAAGGAGGGTTTATATTTGTGGATAACTTGTCATTTTATTGTGTGCATACTTTGGTGTACATAAATGATTACATTCATTGTATGTCTCAAAATAACACAGTCAACTCTAAAAGTGGGAATCTCATTTTTGATAACCCTGTACCAGATTAATATTCCCGCTTGACCAGTATGTTTGCTTTGAAGTTATTTCTGACTAGCTGGAGACCTTGTCTAGTACTCAAGACCAGTGGCAGCAATTTTACTCTTCAGCACAGGGAAAATTACTGTATGTGTTTGGTTTGCTGTTCAGAATTCAGAAGAATTTTCTAGTAATGGCAAACAAACCAAATAGTCTGTGATGTGTTCTGAACTTTTGGTAATTTTACCAGTATACACTTCAGTGTAAAGATTAAAGAATTCTTGTACAAAGAAGTTGGACACCCAAATGAAGACAGAATTGAATTATTCTGATATTTGTATTTCTGTAATGTCAAAATGATTCCAAGCAATGCACTTAATGTAATTATCTGTTTCCAGCTTGTTTCTTTTCAAGTTTAATAGCAATAATATGCTGCCAAAAATCTAGGACCTTCCATGACAGCTAGAAAGAAAGAATGGACGATCCTGACCATTGCCAAAATTATTGGTAGGATGCCATTTTCATTTTATGTTGCATGATAATAATTCAAGACATATGACAAGAATATTCTGTTTCACCTTCAAGGAACCCATCATCATCATCATCACCACCACCACAACCCACCATCATTAACCTTTAAAAATACTGTAATAATGTAAAAGTAAAGTAAAGGTAAACCAATCCCCATTCAGGCCTGTACAGGCCCTGAGGGTTCCAAGAGGTTGAGTTTCTCAGATTTCCAGACAAACAGCACATGAATGTTAAGTCTGTCAGCCCTGTGCACTGCCTGCCTTTACCCCCACAGGAAATATTCCTGGTATTCATTTCTGTTATGAGGATGAGTCAACCCCAGTGCCTTAGCGTGGCTGGAAAGATTATGTCTATGAAAAATTCCATGAAATATATAAGCATTTGCATTATCATTAAGGATGCCAAATTTTCAGTTGACACTGTTTAGCTCACTGTACTCCTATATGCATAACCCTTCCTTTATGGCATGTTGTATTTTACATATTACTAGTAACATACCCAGTACAATAACATCCACCTCAGCGGTATCCTTTCCATTGACATTTTCTGCAGTAATAGTATATCTTCCTGACTCTGCTCGAGTTGCCAAACGGACATTCAGTTTTGTATTGTACTCAGCATGCTGCACTTTGATTCTGTCCGTTGATTTTACTTCTTTTCCACGTAACAGCCATTTAGTTTCTGGTGGAGGCTCACCAGATACTTTGACATCAAATCCAAAATTCTGTCCGGCTTTGATTCGAACTTCAATAAGATTTGTGCGGTCAATCTTTGGTGCCAGGTTACGTGGTTTAGCTATAATTGTGGGTGTAGCATCACTTGGCTCTCCGGGCCCTGCGGCATTCACAGCTCTAACTCTGAACTCATACGGCTGGCCTTCAATAAGATCAGGAACAGTTGCTGTGGTTTGACTGGCTGGAACTTCAAGGGCTTTCTCCCACTGACCATATTTATCTTTCTTTTCCACAATATAACCTGTAATAGGGGAACCACCATCTTCCTTTGGAGGTGTCCATTTGAGATCAACATGATCTTTATCCCAGTCCGTAGCTTTAAGGTTTCCAGGCTTTCCTGGTTCATCTACAATACAACAAAACACATGGGTTATAAACAGTATGTATTCCTGTGTTTCAAAGTACTAAGCCATGAACAAATATACTTGTCACCTTACCAAATGGATTCTTGGCAATGATACTTTGATCAGCTTCAAGTGGCTGGGATTCTCCCTCAGAATTTACAGCAGCAACTCTGAATTTGTATTCCTTTCCTGGTGTCAGACCAGTAACTTCCATGCCTGAGGGAAACATACGGTTTTATTAGGAGGTTAAGAGTCATAGTTCCACTGCCTAAACCCAGCAAACTAATGAAAAGCTATTCATCTCGACATCATACAGTTCAAATGTGAATATGAATGATTACATTTTGAAATGGTGTCTTAATAAATGGAATGTTATTACAAGTATAATTGGTCATTTACTTGGTTCTGTTGCACGACCACAAGGCACCCAACATCCACTCTCAGGGTCCATCTTCTCTACTTGGTAGTACTCTATCGGAGTTCCTCCATCATCCTTTGGACGCTTCCACTTAAGTTTGCATCCTTCTTTGTGTACATCTGAAATCTAAAACCCCAAATATAAAACATTCAAAACCTGAATTACTTCCTGATTTGACCTACAAATATTGTCATGATGAATAAAGGCACTAACTGTGGTTGAGAAATCAGTTTCTTCCATTGGTTCTTTTACAATCGAATTAAATATTTCATCAGCATGATTCAGACTACCACAAGACATTATGAAAGAACAAGTGTTTCTAGGATTACAGACTTGTGGAATGTGACATCATGTTCCTTGTTTACCAACTACATAGCATCATATGCCAGTAAAACATTATCATATATTTACCGATGTAATAATTTCAAATCTCACAAAGTGTTCATAGGTAGTAATTTATAACTTTCTTAGATGGAAATGGCAACTACCTCATGGTACACTGTGTAGAGGTGTTAGAGAAATAACTTCATAAATGCTGTGAATAAGTAATGCGAATGGGACAATATTTAACATTTTTTAACCCCCAATCTGAATAAAATAATAGAAGTACCTGTAGTGGACCCTCTGGAGGAGTTGGTTTGTCTGTGACAACAACATTCACAGTGACAGTGTCCTTTCCAGAACTGTTTGAAGCTGTGACAGTGTATTCCCCAGAGTCACCACGCTGCACTGGACGAATCACTAGTTTTGTGTTATAATCAATGTTGTCTATTTGCACAGTCTTCGAAGATCTAAATAACATATTTAAGAGTAAATACGTGAAACACATGCGATACACTAGTTATAAAAGACAAACATAATGAGCAAAACGTTATATACTCTGGAACTGAAAGTACAAAAATAAATAAATAAACAAATAAATAAAATGAGATAAAAGGCAGTAAAATTAAACAAACTGGAGGCAAGTTCTATTAATCCATATTTAACATTCTACAATGCTGATAATATTCATAACACATAGTCCAAGAGCCGGAAGTAATTGTATCAAATTATATATCAAAAAGTTTATATATTTTTAGCACTGTAAGATATATGACCTTAAGACACCTAGACACACCTAAGTGGGAGAGCACCAAGTCTCCACTCTACTGTTGGTGGAGGTTCTCCAATAATATTAGCATCAAATTTGAGTGCAGACCCAGCCGAAATGGTAACATCACGAAGATTGCGCCTGTCAATTCTTGGAGCAACTGAAATAAATTTAAATATTCTATGAGAGTCCAGAATGTATTCTATAGCATATTTTAAAGGCCACAACACTATGCACAAATCTAATTCATAAGTACATGGGTTAACCATTTATGTCCAAATTTTTCTCAAAACAGAAAGGGGATTGTGATAGTTCATAATTGTCTTACGGAATCGTGGCTTTGCAATGAAGTTCTTGCTTGCTTCACCAGGCTCACTCTGACCAGCTTTGTTAACGGCTATCACTCGGAACTGATATTCATTGCCTTCAATTAAGCCATGGACAACAGCCTGTGGAGTGGCCACGTCTGTCTCCAATGCCTTTTCCCACATCACACTGTAACAAAGATGTTTGTTAAACCTCCTGGCTTTAATTTCTAACCTTCATCTCATTTTTATACTTTTCATGGTCATTTTATATTACACACGCTTCATTCAGCACTATACTGGTTAACATGTAATTTCCTTCTGTGGAATAAAATTTTAATGCTGCAATAAAATAGCACAATCCCCTCCACAGCTGTGCTTCTTTTTCTACAAAAAAAAGTCAGTGGACATTACTTTGATTGTGGCCATGAAGGACAGAAGTATAGTTACAATGCAACACCTTACTATCAGATGGCAAAATCTACTTAATTACTTTTATCATTGTACGTGAAATTGAAGCTTTACTTTATGCATTTTAAGATAGATTCTATGGGTACAGAGCTCACTTGAAGTAAATATACCATGTGACAGAATTCTACACTAAATACAACATCACACAGCAGTAAGAGTTAAGTTTCTGATTCAGCATACCTATATTTGTCTTTCTTCTCAATGATGTATCCAGTTATGGGTGACCCACCATCTGATACAGGTTCTTTCCAAACCAAATCCACATGATTCTGGCTCCAATCTGTTGGTGTTGGTGCACCAGGTGCAGTGGGAACAGCTGAAAGGTTAGGACATAACCATGACTCCAACAGCATATCAGTTCCAATTACTAGTACCAGACTTGCCTAGTTAATTTTAATATAACTTTCTAACATTTTCAGAACTCAACAACAAATTAATATTAGATATGGGTCAAAATAATAAAAATCTATTTTCAATTTTGAGGTGCGTCATCCCCGTCGTGTTGGTTCAATAAAAAAGAATTTTTGTGTATTACACATACAGTCTAACGCAACTCTACTTCACCTAGTAGTACAGTAGGTATACAACTACATGTTTCGGCCCTATATGTTAGCCATCTTCGCGTTGTGATTTAACTTACAGAGCAGCTATACAAAATGTGTGGGGTGTTCTTTTAGAGTATTGGGTGTTGGGTGGGGGGAACGAGATCTCGTTGCTTCAAAAGTGGGTACCATGTCCTACAGCTGTTATGAGTGAATTATCATTAGGTGTTTATGTACATATGTCAAAGTAGGTTACTATTCTTATGCTAAGGATATGTTATAAATAGTATCATTAGTAATATTGGTGTCAGTATACTTAAAACTAGCATGCTATAATGTACCAATATAGTTCATAAAACTCCAGCAATAATATTATAGTGTCACTCAGTGTCAGTCAATATTTTCACGTGTTATTTCACATCAAACTTGTTTCTACAGGCTAAGCAATGTTGTCTTTAAATGCATTGTATATCCCAGTGTTAATACTGTTCTGTTATAACATACTGTCGCGTCAATGGGATCTACAACGCCTTTAAAGACAACATTGCTTAGCCTCTAGAAACAAATTTAATGTGAAATACCACACAAAAATATTGACTGACACTGAGTGACCCTATAATATTATTGCTAGAGTTTTATGAACTATATCGGCACATTATAACAAGCTAGTTTTAAGAATACCGACACCAATATTACTAATGATAACATATCCTTAGCATAAGAATAGTAAACTACTTGGACATATGTGCATAAACAACTAATGATAATTCACTCATAACAGCTCTAGGTAATGGTACCCACTATTGAAAGAATGAGATCTCGTTCCCCCAACCCAATCCCCAATACCCTAAAAGAACAACCCACACATCTTGTATAGCTGCTCTGTAAGTTAAATCACAACCTGAAGATGGCCAACATATAGGGCCGAAACATGCAGTTTTATACCTATTGTACTACTAGGTGAAGTATAGTTGTGTTCGACTGTATGTGTAATACAGAAAAATTCTTTGTTATTTATTTTTGATTATAATTTAACTGAAACTGATCAGCAGGAAATACTATAGCAAGAGGTGTCAAACAGTATGAATTCACTAAAGATACCAAAAAGGCAGCTAAAATTTATACAATTTAAGGCAAATATAAGATAACTCCACAATAATATTCACAAACATAAGAAATGCAAAATTTCATACCAGATAATTGCACCTTTCTTTTTGTCACACGCTTGTTCTCCTGCTGACTAAAATGGAACTTGCTACTCGAAACTTTATCATGAATCTGTCAACTGTTGTCCTGTGTGTAACAAGTGCACTAGGATAATTTCACTTCATATGCAACACTTGTACACACTGTACATAGTGTATGTATCATGAAGAAAAATTCCCTGCTCCAGTAAATTCATAATACCAAAATTTAAATTTATTCACAGAAAAATTTTCATCCTAAATGTAAATCATACTACCTACTGTTATTTGTAAATAAAAGTGGTTCATGTTTTTTTCAGTTACTTAAATATATAAATTTCAGAAAACTGTATCCATATCACTTACACCCAGTACTTAAGATGAGAACTAGGGATCCCTACTTCATTAAGTAAATGAGAGTACTTTGGCTTAATAATAATAATAATAAACCTTGATGTAAATAAATACCTGTATACAGGGTGTCCCAGGAGGAATGTGCCAGACTTCGGGAGGGAGTTCCTTATGTTAAAGTATACTGATATAACCCAAAACACCTATATCCAAAGTTGAACGGTTACGGAGATAATGGCCAGAGAAAAGTGGGGGCTCTTGTGGTTCCAAATACTGCAATCTGCACAGCTGATGTCACGTGACAATGCTAGCGGCCTTGAGAGGGGAATGCAGTGTTCATTGTGCCTGTGTGACACTTTGCGCAGTCAGCCATGTTACGTCACCGCGGGGCTTTCTCATGTATAGTGCTTGTAAACCTAAGGACAACTATGACATGAGTGCGAGTGTTTTTGTAGTTCAATTTAATGGCTTTATGTCACTCACAAGTTAGTTTGATGTTAAGTACAGATATTAACATTACAGAAACCACATATTCCTG
>Ga0123352_10008023_pt1 | contig 16392 bp, 6 predicted proteins | sample TergutLab28metaG_FD_89700 | JGI IMG/M metagenome (GOLD analysis project Ga0123352, IMG submission 89700) | Labiotermes labralis P1 segment gut microbial communities from Petit-Saut dam, French Guiana - Lab288 P1 | ecosystem: Host-associated > Arthropoda: Insects > Digestive system > Gut ... | reverse complement strand
TTTAATTAAAATTTTTTTTTTTTTTATATAATGTTTTAATTTTTTGTGTTTTTTTACGTGTTTTTTTTTGTTTTTTTTTTTTTTTTTGTTTCCCCAACATTAGTATTTAATTTTGTTTAGTAAGGCCTTCTTACAGCAATGCACAAAGGACCATGACTCTTATCTTCATATGCAAGTTAACTACAATGACAGCCTTCACAGTTAACATTACTTCACTAATTTCACTAAAATACCCCACTGGCACTAGAGGTCATGAAGCCTTAGACCAGTACATCACATCCTCCTACTTCAGAACACTGCTGACAAACCATACAGTGATAATGACAATTTACACAGAAGAAACTTCATGACGTTTTCAAGACTCAAAAAGAAGGACTTCAATATAAGACATAACCATAATCTATCAATACTGATTGTACCAGAAGGAAGAACCAATTACCAACAGAGTGCTGAAGTCTACTTACAGAGAAATAATGATTTGGCAATTTGTAACTGCACAGATCTGATTCTGTTAACTGTGCCTATTGCAGGCAAATGAAATATATGAAATAAGATGATCACAGAAAACTTGCTTCATTAGAACTTTCTTTGTTTTTTTATTGGTTACTTACCATTTATTTTACTCATACTTACCAATCTTTTGTCATCTGTACGTGCCTCACAGTATCCAATGGGAAAAAGTTGTTATTACAAATGATTACTTGAGAAGGATTTGGCAGCAGACATGGCGCTTTTCCAAGATATTCTTTCGGAATTTGTCTTAAGGTTTCAGTAAAATTACAGAAACCTATTAGTAATGAATCCTCCATGCTGAGAATCAAATCTGACACCACCCAAATACAGAGCAGATTGCTGCTCATTGTTAAACCAACTGTTTCATTTTCTTCCCATATTTTTCCTTGATTAAAATGTAGGCTGTTGCCCATTTTCCTTCCATGTCTTCCTTGCATATCCAACATTTCTTTCTATACAGTATTTATCTTCTCCAATTATGGCCACCTCCATGTAACTGCCATTGCTCTTTATTCTTATTCATTCCATCATTTATTTGATGACTCTTATGATCCAGTCTTACAGTACCCAATCTCTTCCAACTTTTCCAGGGATTCTCCTTAGCTGGGGCATAGGTGGGTGGGGGGGAGTTATATGGCTGCCCTGAGTGGTAGAGTCCAAGGGACAGCACAAGCTATGCTACATTCTTCCCTCTTACTAGCTTGTACAAGCAAGAAACAAAGCCATCATTACGACTTTTAAGGCACTCACATCCTTATTTGGATCATAATCTGGGATATGTTGTCAAGGTTTCAAAATGCAATTGATTAGAGCCAAATAAAGCTGATAAAATTTGAATGCCTTTAACTTCTTGTTGACTACAACATATTAATAATAAACAAATGACAAGCAAACAGAGTGACACCCTGTCACTGAATTCACAATTTCTAATCCATTTCACACTGACCTAACGTTGTTATCTGCATCTGGAACTCCACATGCTCAACCCATTTTCATCTTCGCTTGTAGCATTTCAGAACATTTTCTTTGGCTAAAAATACAACTTGTAACACTGCTAGTATGTTAATTTTCTTTCACAAATATAGTACAAGATGAAATATAAAATACTTTGTTAATAACAGTCCTCTTGTGTTGGAACAGGTATTTCATCCACAGGAAGTTATAGCAAGGTTCACCTAAGATTTTCCTAACTTAACATGAAGTGAAATGCACGCCCAGTGTGAGATTAGTCACATGCTGCATTTTCCTCTCGGTGCTTCCAGAAATATTCTGAAAAAGCAGGTTATTAAGGTGCCAATGTTGTCAAAGATCATGTTAAACTGTACCATGTGCACACTGTGCCCATAACATCTGCAAATGACAGTGAAAGGGGGAATAATTTTCCTTTGCATTTTCACCCTCATAACTTTTCTAATACGTGGAGAAGATATGTAACAATGTTGCCAAATTCTGTAATTATGCAATTTTTACTGATTTTACAATTTTTATAACGTTTGGATTCAACATCAACTTTATTAAGTTAGAATTAGCAGAAGGAAACAGAAATGTATGTATTATATATATTCTGAATGAATCTCAAGACTCAAGTATAATCGGTGAAGTGTATGAAATGGAAAATGTGGACAAACAGCCAAGAGTGATGTGATAGAACAATTTATATTCAAGGGAGTGTGACACATTACAAAAAAAAAATGATTGTACAATGAGCAGTGACTACAACAGGGCCTGGAAAATGGTGTTCTTAATGTTTAAACAACAACTAATATGATGAGATCAGTTAACTTATCTTTCTTATTGATAGGTACCAGCATGTCTCTAATGCTGAGGCACCTTGAAATACCAAGACACGTGTCAAACACATATTTACACAATTACACAGCAGTTTGCCCTTTGAGGGGAATGTAAAGTCAAAACTTTATCACTTTTACTTAAGTTTTTGTGACAATGAGTGATAAGTATACAGTTGCATATAATGCAGAGTAGAACATACGATCAGTTACATAAGCTTAGCATTATTAGCAATTAATGTGATGGAGTTTCAAACTGCTTCACTTTTTAATCAAATCCTAAGATGTCTTCCTTTTCTCTTGCCCTTCTCATGTCTCACTTCTGAAGCTGGTATAACAAAGACCACCACAGATTTGTAACAATTATGTCAAAATCATAAAATAAGTAAAAAATCTATACAGCTGTTAGTTTACAGAACTTCCTACATTTTGTATTTCCTAAACAATTCCATAGACAATTAGTGATTATAGTTATTAATGCCATCATCATGATGCAATTTCTAACAACATAATGCATGAGGTCAATATTACTTCTATATTTGGTAACCATAGTTACATTTAAAATTATATGTACTGATTTATTGTGAAGAAATTTGTGATAACAGTTCCAAATATTAAAACAGGAAATATCATCCAATATTTCATTAACCCTACCCAGTACTGAATTACCATAATCCTTGTAATGTATTGGTAAAATAGGTACAAATATCGGATACTGAAAATTTTATAGAATGGAATATGGAACGATGTGTTGTGTGCAAAGGTGCATGCATGCCATGTGCATACATAACCCCTGCCCCAAATTTTTATTCTTAACCTCAAAAACTAACACCAATAACACAAGGGCCTACTTAGGACGTAAAGTTATTTCTTTCAGGAATAAGAATACATACAAAATTTAGTTAATATTTGTAGTTGTAGTAGTATGTTTTTATGTCATGCAGTGTGTTGTTAAATAATCATTCTTTACAGCCACAAAGAGAACAAGGCACTGGTTAAACAATTTGTAAAATGTGTTGGAACACTGGCCAACAAGCATGCAAATACACTGAAATACTCTGGTACTCAGGAGTTTTCAACTTGCAGTATTTAAATAACAAGGAAAGCACAGCAGGTGAGAAATAAAGTCTCATGGCAAACAACAAATAAAAAGTTATAACTTGACAAATATTTGTAAATATTCATTCACATTTTTTATTCTGAATTTATTATATAATTCTCTACCAATCATGGTATTTTGAAAATTAAATTTGGCAGAGGAGCTGATTTATAGTTTTTAGTCAAATATCCTCCCTTAAAATGGAAGCAAGTACCTACAAAATCATCCTACTATGTGCAAATCATGAATTGCGACTTCTGAACCAGTTGGTATGGACATGACGCCATTAGAGGCCTTCTGTTACACTACTTAATTTCATACAACAAGGGACAACAACTTGGCACACACACGAACTTGTGGGGTTGGAAAAGTACTAGTGTCATTTTATCTCGAGGCCTGAAATTATGTACAGTACAGGGAGCATTTTTGCAGAATGTGAAAGAACAAAAGACAGTGTACATGAAAGGTGCTTTTGATTTGATAGTGTTAAATCATGAAGTACTGGAAACAGGCATGTGAACTTCCATACATACATCATTAACTTACCTGAATATGTATTACACATTGTTTACAAGCCAACAAGTATAAAAATGGTGACAATAACAAGAAAATTTGATGTTATGTCAAATTCTAAGTAGACAATACCTGTACTTACGTAATGTCTTCCAAAAAAAGACGATGATGATGATGTCATGTGTACCACATTTACACTTGCAAGCAATAAAACTTTTACCAAAATTGAATTTTATCTTATGACTGTCTGCATACAAGTCCATGGCACTGGCCCATGAAATAAAATGAATTTTGTTGCTGGATTACTTTAGCTATGTGTAATATTAATAGGACTAGAAATCTGTGCCATAGGAAAGGAAGTTTTCATAAATTCTATACAAAACTTGTGTAAACGTAAGAGGCACACATGTTTCATGCACACCTTATACATGATGATTAGGCATTTTTTCATTGCATGCCTAAAATGAAGAGGTGCTTCATCATGTCACAAGTATCAATGCAGTTGTGTTTACAAAGTATAACTTTGAACAGATGTGGCAGTTTCTTTTACAGAAACTGTACATGTCAGCCTTAAGATGACCCTTAAAGATAAACAAAAAAAATTGCTGGTTGTGATGAATACCACCAATTACACAGAATTTATGTTGAAAACTGCATTCCAACCATGGGGACTTGCTTCTGGCCAGAAATATGAGTTGTGACATTATGTATGCAATGCTACAAACATCCACAGCTCTGCAACCCTATAGAATCACACATATGTCTATATGACATTTGTGACTAGGTATGACTTCTGGAATAAGTTCATTCAGTGAAGACACTGAGCCATGCATCACCCTGTAGATGTGTTGACATGTCACAATACAAATGATCGCATGAACAATTCAGATGGTTTGTTAGCGTCAAGTCCAAATATTTCACATTCATGTGTTCCCAAAAGGAATTACGATCATAATATATTTTCCAAAGATTAAGTACTATGTATTACTTCAAGCCTCATATGATGTCCAAAAGACTTGCTATACCATATACAGAGTAAAAGGCTACAGAAACCCTCCACCCAGTGCTGGAAACGTTATGGAAAGAGATCACTTCAGAGATGGTGAAGATAATATTAAAATGGAACTGAGGCCAAGACTGAAATAAAAGGTCTCCCAAAGTGTTTACCTACAGCACAAAATATTGGCACAGCACTTATGTCAGACCAGACAATACACAAATATATCTACAGGGAAAAAAGGATTAAATCCAATGTATATTACCTGACCACATTTTATGATCATAAGCAAATGCAGAACTTCCCTATGTCTGCCATATACCAACCAAATTCACCATTACTAGAACAGTCCTTACGAACTGTAGTAAAGAATGCACTAGCAAGAGTTGAGAAATAGGCAGTGTTTTGTTATAAAACACTGTCATTAAGTATCCATTTCCAAGTTAAACTTGCTTTACTATAATCAGCTTATTGCAGTAGTGAAATCTGGTTTCAGTAAATACCAGCCTGCAAGTGGATTTGTTCACATGTATAAAAGTCCGTGTAAATGGAGAAAAGAATAAATATTTTTTATTTTTTTACAAATACCACACATATCAATGATGTGTTAATTTTAATGGATTTATGACACTTTGTACAGTAAATAATAAGCGAAAGCAGTGGTAATGAATGTCTCCTAATACAATGTATGATGTGTATGAAAGACGCTCTTATGTATGCAATTTTCAATAAACAGCATGTACTACTGTAAATCCATTGTGTTTAATGTTTCCCTACTACATGACATACACATACTGCATCTCCTCAAAATGTAGCACTGATTCAACTGTTACATCCATGAAACACATGTATAAGTAATTTAGAAAATATGAAATGAATAATGCATAATGAAGAGCTTCATGATTGTACTCTATGTTAATTACTGAAATGGTGAAATCAAGGAAAAAGATACTTGGTGTATATAGCACACACGAGGGATAAATGCATTAAAAATTTGCCAAAAACTCTGTGTGAGGTGTAAATGACAGAATCAGAATTACACAGATATTAGAAAAGTCAGATATGAAGGCAACGACTCGCCTAATCTGGCTCAGGATTGGGACTAGCAGCAGGCATTTAAAAACACTCTAATCAGCGCAGATTTTCATGTAGCCCATTAGTGGTGAATGGTATAACATGTAGTCCTCCAATAGCAAACTTCACCATCTCCAGTACATTATTATATCAGTGATAACTAATAGAATTTTGTCCAATTTATGAAAGGGTTACGTAGTAATTCACATTAACCCTTCAAATCTTAGTGGTCACTATATGTACCACCAGGTTTAATACCTACCTCCACATTTCACAGAATTTACCAAAGAACCTTACAATAAATAACCGTTTGCCTCTACTGCGGTCCCTGATTGTTCTTTCTAATCGAAGCACATGGTGTTCTTTGTGAGGTACAAACTTAAAAAATACAGATTATTTTAAGTCTTCAGAGGGTTAATGTCACTCATCCACCTCCTCCACGATCATAATTCCCAGATACTAGACTGGTGTCAATATCAAAACCATGCATTGTTAGGGTATTGATCAACTAAATTTTTATCAGAATTGACAGAAATTATTTTCCCCACCTTAAAATGTGGAAAATGCCTAACGGAATGCAGTTAGCTCCTTAGGTAAAGTGTGACATACACTGAGGTAATTTTTATGATGCTTGAATACACCCAATGATATTAAGTACAGATCACAGGTTGCATCCTGTGGCTGTTGACCCTTTCCTATGTGGCCTGTGGAACCTTTAGTAACACATAATATTACTATTATGTTACAATATTATTACATTGTTATTTAATATATTATATATTATATTATGCTATGTTATATTGTATTATATTATATTATAACAGTTTGTGGGGCTTGACAAAATAACTTGTGCCAGAGTGGGACACTATTAACAGGTTGCACAACACTGATGCAGGTATCTACAATGGCTTTTATTCAACACAGATGAAAAAAGCTGAAAATACGACCAAATCTATTATGTAAAGTATTGATTTCACTGCAGGGATTTTCATGAAACTCAAAATCGTTCAATAAATTATTGCCGAACTGACCTGCGCCGAACTTTGGCCAAACTGGGAAGGAGGTGGGTGATGAAGAAAATGGGGGGAAAATTCATTTATTCTACTTTGCATAGTACTGCTTCCACTGCGCCGATATTCACAAAACTGCAATTTCCAAGCATACTGCCCAGTACGTATCCCTCATTGAATTGTAGGAAAATCAACAAAAAAATTCAAGGCCTGGTGGGCCAAAAAAAAAGCATTCACACCCTGACGTGAAGCATTGCATACACTTCACCAAAATTCATTAAATTCATTGCCGTTCAATAAATTATTGTGGAGACGTTCCTTATCAAATTTCGGCCCAGTAGGGTGGAAGGTGCAGAAAATATGGTTAAAAATTCATTTATATATAATATATATATATATGGCATGCCAATGCACACTGCCAGAAAAGCACACCTTCTTACACAGTACTGTGCATCGGCTCTCACAAATTTAGGGGCTGTTTCATACAGAATGTATTTTCAGCAACATTACAACGGCTTTTATAACCAGTACACAAATTATTCCAACTACCTCTTTGAACATTACTGATGAACCATTTTGTGCAGTTACACAGGCAAATTTTATGGCATAGGCTGAGGAGATGAAATCTGTCTCTCAAAGAGGTTGCCAAACTCCTGTCTCTGATCACAACATAACAAGTACTTTAACCTTTTGGCGCCGGAATTATTTTTTTAATTTTAGCACACCCTGTATATAAAATGTGAATAATATAGGAACCAAATATGTTAGAATTATGAAACAAACTGCATTTGAAGAGAAAAAGACGGAGAGTATATACCATGTTTAAAATATTCAGTACCTATATTTGTTGAATAAATATATAAAATGCAAATTTAGAGGTTAGCGGTGCGGTACGACCACTATAGATGACATTAGACGTCAAAAGGTTAAATAATTTGTTCAAAAGGAGAATATTCATCTTATCTTTTAATTGGACAGGAAATACAAGCACAGGACAAAAAGGGTGGCAAATGTAACTCAGTACTTGCAGGGTTCACATTATGTTGTTAACAGGATCTGGTGACCACAACACAATGTTCGTTACCAAAAACACATTATTTGTAAATAACAGTAGCTGAGACACCACTATGTCACACAGACAGCCCAAACACACGATTGGTTACTGTTTATGGGTCACAGATGTATCAACTCTCATAAATCTGTCATGGATTTAAGTTATTTATTTCACATTCCAGGTGTTAGCACATCTGAGAACTTCCTATATACACAGTATTGTACAGCCAAAAATATAATTTATTTGCAAATATATTCCCTTCCTAAAACATTATGTACCATCTCCACCCACCTCCAATGTAAAGTGAAAGTTCAGTACACATTCCAAACCTGAACTCAACAACATGAAAGTCTCCTCAGATATGATGCCATGCTGACTGGTAGGTAATTAATGGTGCTGACATTTTGGTGGAGCTTGTTGCCTCCACCTGCAGTGTAGTCCTGAGAAGAGTGCACTGCCCTTGATATGGAGGCAAAAATGTCATGTGAAATGTCAGTAACTACAAACCAGTCTACAATGTGTCATATCCCTGTTCTTGAGTATTCATCAACACTGTTGTGAGAACCTCAAACCTCACACAGCAGTCAGGAGTTCAAGAGTTACAAACTGTGACACAATGAATCATCAAAAATATCACTATGAATAAACTGGTGCCAACTCATTCATTACACAACACATATGGTAAAAGCCTTATTTCAAGATCATGTTCGTATACCCACGACAGAAACAGTTTATTATTAAACGTCATTTTGTGACCTACCATACAAAGATGTTCGTGTGCTGTTTAATGAATCATCACGCAATGTACACAGATGTAGTAGTAACAGAACTGCTCCAAGCATTCTTAAACCTAGCACTAAATGGAGGTGAGTGATAAGTTTCATGCCCTGAATGCTTTACCCCTATGTTAAGAGATCCCAGAACCCACTGGACAGGAGGCTGGGTAGGGTGCAAAGCTGGTTGAGATATGGTGACAAAAATATGAATTTCTGCTCCTGCCAGGAATCAAACACAAGTTACCCAGACCACAGCTCAGTAACTACAATGTCTGAGATATCCCTGCTTTGTCATCAAAAGTGAAGTCTAAAATTACACATTTTAATCATTTCACATAATAAGGAATACCATTTTACTTGAAGTAATCTGTTACGTTTTTACCAAATAAAACCCTGTTTCAGAAAAAAGCATATATCCAACTTCAATAAATATTTCACAGTACACAAATGTACTGTTTTGTCTACAATCTACAGTTTCTTAAAAGTTTCATGAAACGTATAAAGCACGCGATGAGAAAGTCAGAGAAACAAGATTATGAAATACAGGATGATACACCAAGGCCTTGCTTTACATTCTACTTGTGTTCCTGAAAAGTAGTCATAATTCAAAAAGGTGTAAATTAAAACTGATATTCCCATATGGGGAAAAAATAATAAATGGAAATAAACCAGCCAAAGAGCATTAAACCAAAAGCAAGAGGACATAAATTAAAAAGTAGTGGAAATTTGCAATGGGTGTTAAAGCAAACAGGCATAAAACAAATGGGTGGAAAAAAAGGCCTTGCTGTACATTCAAATGGTTCAAAACTGTTGCATTAGTGTTCGTCCATATTCCCTGGTGATGTGAAAGGTTTGTACATGGACACACTGCTTCACACAATGCTTCTACTTGATGAATTCTGATACTAATGGCCCTGTTGGTTTCAAATTCCAGACACAGAAACACATGAATCTGGAACCTTTGTGCCCTGGGGCAATGTTCATGTGAATATTTATACTTTTCATACTACATTTACAATTATCACAGCAACTGCCATACATTCTAATTACAGTACTGTCTACTACAATTGACAAAGACCATGAGATCTTTACAATGACTAGGGTACAAAAAATGTAATATCACAATTTGTACAAATGTCAGCTAGCAACACATAGCAGGCCTGATAGTAAATATCAGGGTATTTGTATTTATCAGAAGAGTATACAAACTAAAATATACTCAGTTAGTCACACATTGTGTTGAAACTAGTGACTAAAATTGGTAATCCAACAAAAAGGACCAGTACAGTAAGTCCTCAATTAACACTGGGTTTACAGTCCTGAAACTCACAATGCAGAGCAAAACATCACAGAAAAGGGCATGTTTCTCACAACAATAAATTACAATACCCATGAGTCTGGCCATAGAAGACCCTGCCACATGCCGGCAAAAGCATTGTTAATCTCAGTACTGGCAACGTTCTTTAAATCATGGTCACTAAAATGTCAACAATAAAGTGAAAGTGTTGTCCAGAACGACATTAAATAAGAACTGCCTGTACTGACAAGTGGACTACCAAATTTAATTTTACTATACATGTCCAATAGATGAAGCAATGACAAGTGACACGATGCCCTATAGAATTTTATTAGAACATGAGCTCCTAACTACCACAGTACATTATCCCCTGTGCCCGTTTTTTTCTTTTAGAAACAGTACATCTATTTATGGCCAACATCACAGCACACAGCTGTTTTCAAAGTAACTTAAGCTGAAGTCATTTTTATGTGCTGTATATACATCTTCTCTAGAATTCCCTGAGTGGACAACAGTTGCTGGGTCACCCAGGACAGACTTTTCTAACAGTAATTACTTACATTTACTTATTTATGGTACTGACATTGTAGACTTCAATGTTATAGAATACCCAACGGTTGGAGAATTCCCCATCAATCAAGAGTGAATATTCACATCTACAATAATACACACTGTAACACAATGTTTCACTTACAGAATTATCACACCAGTCATCCTGGATGACAAAGTGCAAGCTAACTGCTACTCTAATGTCATGAAGACCACTTTATTCCAGCTTGAAAGAAAAGGGTGGATACAAGAGCAAAATTTTGTACTTCTACATTGTAGAAAAAACCACTGCATAACTGAATCAGTATCAGTAATCACTTGATGTGTAATCAGTTATAATGAAAGTTGTTTACTGACTGATGAAACAAGTATCTTATCAAGAACAAAAACACAAGGCAAATGTAGCTCTTCAGCGAATATTTTCGTGAGAGCCCATCTCCAACCAATGTAACAGCCGATTGGCAACTAGGTGTTTTTGCCATGAGACTTGAATTCCTGTGATTACACCTCAACAACGTCTACAAGCAAATCCACATGGATTCAAACTACAAGTATAAGACAGACAGACACCACAGCAGGTCTAAAAACATCTATGAACAAGCATTGAGTATAGTTTCTTGTTGATACTTTTATGAGGATGGTAATTTCCTATACTTTGTTGGTTTACATTGCTTTTTAAAAGTGCAATTAGGGCAATATGGTCATAAATATATAATGAACTTTGGTACAGTCACAAATATAAGAAAAAACTAACCACTGAAAAGTCTCCACCCTTCATAAAATATCAGCTTCATCAGGCCCTTGTTACCTCTAGCCAAATAAATATTAGAGTGAAAGTAGGAAACATTAATAAGCTAGTAAATGAAATTGCAACAACACACCTGTTCGAGCACCACCACATTATGGTTTGCAGTGTTAATGACCGATTACAAAAAAAACCACTGAATAACTTTGGTTGTACACTGGATAACTTATTGATGTACCAGATACAAATACCTGTGAAGTTAGCAGAGTTTGTTGGCACTTATGTGTGTAATACTCAGCCTTACAGCTGCCACATCGACCACATTTATGTTATTCCCTTGCAATGCACACACCTTTAATTAAGCCAAAATTTTCCATTTACATATGGAATTATTCTATGTTCTTTTTATATTGAAGAAATAAACTAGATACTGAAATTTAAAAGCAGTTATTAAGAAATATCACCAACGCAGAGAAAACAATTACATTGCTAAGATTATAACTTTAATATTATGTTTGTACTCATTATGTGTTTACATTTAATTATAATTATACCTGGTTTGAAATAAAGTTTCTGAAAATGTCACAAAATCTGTTACAGTAGGCAAAACAGTAAGAGCATTGACAAATGATATTACTTTAATTCCTTTAAGCATAAATTAATTTTGGAAATTACATTTTGTTCCACACACATGGAATTACAATGGTTAAAAGATGCACATATGTGAATTTAAAATAAATACCTGTCCTCATAGACATGCTGCTGAAGGTTTGTATTGTAAGCCAAAGTACTTAAATTGTGTAATTTTTTGTTCTTAAGCCATTCGCCTGGGGCCATTAATCTCTGGAATTGTGTGCCTAAATAACGTAAATGTTACACGGTGGGACCAATCAAAAACTACACATGAAAACCCACAAATGTGGAAACATCCTTTTAAATTGTAAAGGCAAAATTGTCTCTGTGCTTCATTAAGCACCATACCACAAAGGCATATGGGAGATTAAAACTAATGAGCAACTCGAAATATTTTGTTAACATCATCTATATTCTCACATAACAACTGCTAAAGAAGTTAATATATAACTAGCTCACATATAAATAACACAAGATTCAGAAAAATTGCTTCTGCTCAGTGAACGACCGAATGACTTCCATTTCCATATATGGCCTTTCCAGTGGCATTTACCTAAACATAACTTTCCAACTTTCTCTAATTTTAATCAAGGTCACAAAGATTCTTCAATTTAACTACAGTTACTTTTAATGAAAATACAGTTAATAATCACACTCAACCAGCAGTTCAAGACATTGCACTACTGTACGGCAAGTAGATTAATTTAACAGTTCAGTTAAGATGTCTGGAGGTTCACTTACAGCACCTTACAAGGGTGGTGTTGTCTGAGACTGCAAGTAACTCAGCACGCATCGTGGGCATGCAAGATGGAGATTTGGAGAGTTGGAACAAAACAAACCTTTCAGAACCCTTGCAGTGTTAGGAAGGGGATGATGTAACTGCAGCAGGCCAAGTTCCAGCTCTGGAAGAACTGAATGGTGAAATACTGACTGCCCATAATGATGACCACAAGAGAATGCTAGAAGTTGCTCCAGTTTCGTTGTTTCAGATGAGAGGTCCTTACAAGCTTCTGGTACCTGCCAGTACAGATAAATGAAATTTAAACACACTATGGCTATTGTTAACAACGCTAGGTAAGCACTTTCAAAATGAATCTAGTGCATTTTTTAATCTAACACTGTGAAATACTCATATATGATGGTTTTAGGAGACAATATATTGTAATGCTATAAAGTACAATAAAACAAAGTAAATTCTAAATTCACATAATTGGGACAACAAAATTATAAATGCTAAGGGAAAACCTTAAATGAAGAAATCTGTAACTTATATGCAAAGAGAGGTGGTACTGTCATGCCAATATGTGCATGAGACAATTCTGTACAGGTCTGTGCCAAAAGTGCTACTCCACAGTTTAAACCGTGCAATAAAATTGTGCTGACTGATCCAATCACACCTTGTCAGTTGTGGTATGTTTAGGCTAAATTCTTCCGTTTGGTGTCAAGGCTGTGTTTCTAGAATAATAAAATCAGCATTTTAAAATATTCTACCAGGCAATTTTGTAATTTTAAGACTTAGATGATTAAGCAGAATAGCTCTTATATTGGCCATTATATTTGTTATCAAAAGTGAGGCAGGAAGCCTAGAAAGTTGAAAGGCACATTTGCTCCTGTGCTTAAGCATCAGGTCACAGGGGCACATGTATGGGACTTGGAAGTACAAGTTCAACATATTACACACCTGGACATAGCCTTACATTCCTACTAAAATACCCATGGTGTAAGAGCCCACGGTACCCACTGGAGAGGCCCGAAGGTTGAATAAGATGCTTTACAGTAGTTACTACTGCTACTACTAAGTGAAAAATTTAGAAAGAGATCTAAAATTCATTCCAATATCTTATACAAGATGTTGCATATTATTGTTACATACCTCTTCCTGGACAGTGATACAAGTCTGGCCCAAGGATCCTCCAAGCCCCTTCATTGCACCAAGCCCCTCTAATATGGCTTCCATAAGCTGCTCAGGTGACTGTGATGGGCCTTGAGCTGTCAGACAACATCCATTTAGCCCTGGTGATGTCTGTACTGAAGTAACTTGAGCTAGAAGTTCGATGTATTCTGGATAGGCCTTTTCTAATGAGAAATTAAAAATGGACAAGGAACTTTAGGGTATGGTACCTCCATTAAATGTAGGTAGTGAAACTAAAGCTCTGATGCCACACAAATTATGATCATTACAATCATGTACTGGTTTCCTACTTATGATTTCAGACTACAACCAAAAGTGCTACAATGCACACACACTGTTTTGCAAACAACAATCTGTCTCTAAATAGCACAAGTCACACAATGGGACGCCTTTCATAAAAATTTTCAACATATCCTTACCAAAAAACTTCTCATTTTTATACTAGAACTGCATATAAAATTGTACTCTACAAGCACTTGTGATCTGACCTGCAACGTGTTATCAGTTAAAGTAAGGCACCATCTGACATGCATCTCATGTACTACTTTATGAAACACACAAAAAATGTATAAATAAACTGTCAGATATTGTAACAGGTTTGTAAATAAAAACATTCACTCTAATTTACAAAATATCATAATAATAGCTACATATGCAGTATCACTTCTTCCCATTAATTTACAATAATCTTCCCTTGACTGAACACTCCCAGGAACAAGTCCCCAAGAAATGGGAACCTATCATTCCAGTGACATAATCAGTATCTAAAAATATTAGTATTCAAACTACACTGACTTTAACAGCAAGCAAGGTGTTCTAACCAAATACTGTGCTTAGTACCACCACTCTCCAACAGCTTCCTCCTAGGACAGTGGCACATAGATTTTCCAAAAATGTAGAAACCACTTCAAAATTCTAGGTGCTGGAAGGGTGACATGGAGCAAATTCCACATTCGGGACCCACAAATACTAGGTGCCACCATATAAAATTTAATTGCACCCAGGACCGGCATATGCTGCCTTCTGTGAATGGCCCTATTTATAAGGGTGTACTAGCTCCTTGAGCAGCACACTATGCCACAAAAATTTTTGATAGCAGATTTTGCCTTCATTTCCTCATCCTGTAGAATGAAGACTTACTTTGGTCGATGTGATTCAGCAGGTTGGAGCAGAGTTGAAGACAAAACCGAGCGGACAGATGGTTCAGCATAGATACAGCTTGTTTCTGGGTTTCAACTTCTTCTTCCCCATTGTTACCAGTCTTACAGAACAGCAGCAGTCCCAGAGGGTAGAAGAACTTAGACATATGTTTCAGCAGTAGTTTCTCAAGGTGATCAACTGGTAAGGAGTGACTCAACCAAAATTCAAAGCCCTGTCCACCAAAACAGCAATAATTGTTATACAGGTTTTCTGGTAAATGGTCATAAGCTGGACTCTTCTTGCCCATGCACTCTGCACTCTGTAGCTTCTTCTCGGACCAACTAATAAAACACTAAACATTATCAGCTGTGTGCTTTTATATTCCAGTGAACTTTGGTGTATATGATACAATGCACATGGGCTTTTCTGAAGAACAACATATCGGCAAGACAAAGCAGAGTCCATACATATATAACCTTCCCCCCACCCTCACACAAACACATATGCATGCATGTGTACGCATATGCACCCACACCCACATGCATTAACGTGTGCGCATGCGCACCCACACCCACATTCAGGTGTGCATGTGCGTGCACCCACATACACACCCACACATGTATGCACATATAGCAGAAACCTAATTTCAGATCTGTCTGCGAAACAAGCTGTTTTATACAAGCAACTGACAAAAACCTGAAATGGGGGATGTGGCAAAATCAAACAGGAACTTCCAACTATGTTTACATGAAGATTATATTCATTCCATTCTTCAACTTAACTATGCTTTTCTTCAGTCCATGTTAAATTTATACGTTTACATTTATTTTATGTGACATGAAATAAAAAACAGGAAAAGAAATTAAAATCAGAGTTTCAGTGCACAAGACATTCCGCGCCATTTATTCTTCTGTCAGCATTGTGTATGGCAACCAGTCATAAGGTAGGTTACATCCATGAGTCACGATCAACCAATAACACTGCTGAGTTATACATGTTCTGCCTGCTGTCATGGGCTTAACCTACCACAAGCACGAAAACCCTTCAGAATTGATAGTACACTGATGCAACAGTTCACAATCAATTCTGATGTCACTTTACTTCCACTGCGCAAAATCATGCCGTTATTTACATAATCCTGAGGTTCCAAAATAAGTGAAGGTTAAAAATTGGATAACCTGCATCGAGGATCGCAGGAAATGGAAAGATGTCATTGAGAAGGCCAAAACTTTCAACCACTAAAGAAGAAGGAGGAGGAGGAGGGAGGAGGAGGAGGAGGAGGAGGGAGGGGGA
>Ga0123352_10008022_pt1 | contig 16394 bp, 13 predicted proteins | sample TergutLab28metaG_FD_89700 | JGI IMG/M metagenome (GOLD analysis project Ga0123352, IMG submission 89700) | Labiotermes labralis P1 segment gut microbial communities from Petit-Saut dam, French Guiana - Lab288 P1 | ecosystem: Host-associated > Arthropoda: Insects > Digestive system > Gut ... | reverse complement strand
GCGGACGCTTGTGAGTGCGGTAATGAACCTTCGGGTTCCGTGAAATGCGGGGAATTTCTTGAGTAGCTGCAAACCAGTTAGCTGCTCAAGAAGGACTCTGCACCATGGAGTAAGTAAGTAAGTTGTCTGCTGTATGTTTGATATCTGAGGAAAGGTTAAGAATATGAGATGAGCTTGACCAGTGAAAACTGCATTGATCAGCAGTGAAAGCTGTACAAGGGCTGATTGTGAACTGTGACATGCACCATTATACAGTAACTAGCGACATGCCTGTCCTATGACATTGTGTCATATTATTGACAGGACTGACGTGCTGTAGGTCTAGCAACCACTCCGCAACCGTGAATGTCCACTGCAGTTTGCAGGTGATGTGTCATTTTTTTAAATAACAAGTGTCACTTGAGCTGCATGCCACATGCAACATGCCACATGCATTTCACATCACATAACCCTTGTTTTATTCCTAAGCAAAACACGAACCTATGTTCTTTGCAGTTTTTGCACAACACATACATTAAAATATTCGTGCATATAGTGGCTACATCTTTACAATCGATCAGCAGCTGTGCTCAGTGTTCAACTATTTCTACTTCCTCAGTGTGTACCTCACAGAGCGCACACCGATTAATCCCTCAAATGGTGGTTCATCATACTGAGTACACACAAATCCGTGGCCACTTTCATCAGTCGACTCTTTATTCTTGGAGCAAACCAAACTTTAATATTGGTCTTATGTATATTGGACCGTGCATCATTGTGATAGTTGAAGAATAAGAGACCAACTTGATGTCACTAGTTATTAAGTTTTATTTCACTTCTTTTATGATCAACATGTTTCAGACATTAATACATCCATCATCACCCTATTCAAAACAGTCATTAACCCCCAGCCCCTGCACTCCACATGAACAGACCAGTTGTGCTTGAGCCTGCTGCACGGATACTACCCCAACCCAGCCACACCGAAACTCCAACACACATCGAAACAAGGTAGTTGCAATCTCAAACTCACAACACCAGAGTACATTAACAGAGCATCGCCATTCAACCAATAAAACACACTGCACACATGAGAACACATAATCTATAAGCAAAATATACCGGAAAAGACAACACCAACAGAAACAAGCATACCAACTGCAACAAAGCAACTAAATACATCACACCAAGCGTTCACCTCTATATACTATAATTTACACTAATGCTAAAAACCTCCATCTTTATAGAACACACGACCAATGTGGTGATACAATAGAAAAGTCGCAGACTCCTGATGATGGATGTATTAATGTCCAAAACATGTTGAGCGTAGAAGAAGTGAAATAAAACTTAATAACTAGTGACATCAAGTTGGTCCCTTATTCTTCAGCTATTTAATATAGATGTTCAGCATTCTGTTGTGCTGCCTATATTAAACAGAACTTGCACATCATCAGTACAACTTTTATTATTATTAGTAAACAGTTTGTTAGATTGCCTTTAGCAGCACGTTTTGTTGTGTTTGTAGTTTGTTAAATTCAGGCTAATCTGGTGAGGTATGAAAATGTAAAACACTGCAGCTGTATAAATTATGCATTGTCATGTGTCAGAGTTTGAATGAGCTATCCGTTTTTTACGAAGGTACTTACAGTGTAGATTGCCCTAAATCTTGCTTCCATGTGCAGTTGCCTAGAGTTTCCTTATATCTTTAAATTTCCCAACCATTTATGTGAATTATAATTTAAGTTGTCATTTAAAGAAAATCTTTCTGGCTTCTTTCCGTGAGTCTTGCCAGTGGTTAAAATTTACCCTGAATGGGTTACAGGCCCAGAGCAGGGTAAGTCCAGTGGTAGGATTGCTACCTGTAGCCTCTGGACTGGCATGTTTAGGGATGGCATTTCCTCCATTCGTGGTGAAACAGTTATACAGCTGTGAATCAGTCGTCATTTCCTCGTTTGCGAGAGCAGGGTATACCACGAGAAGGTGAGGATGACTGTTGGGTAGGATAGGCTATAGTGTTATGCATCACTACCCCTTATTCAAGAGAAGCTGAATACAACATGTAAATAGAATGGATCGAAATAGATTACCCAGGGTAATGAAACACTACTCCCCAACTGGTAGAAAGAATCATGGTAGACCTTTGAAGAGACTTCTGGATACGTGAGACCAAAATGGGTCAACAAGTGGCCCAACTCCATGGAAGATATATTATGATGATGATGATAATTTAAGTTTCTGGTTTTTGTGATATGTTCCCTTGTTGGTTTTCTTTCATCACTTGTATGGTGTGTTGTTTTATTTATGATTGATGATGCAGATAGCGTTGTTCATCAGTAAATTTGGTGCTGTTTTATACTTGTTTCTTCAGATAGAATATTCAGTTAAAATCTCATAGGATTTATTTCATTTATTGTTGTGTTCATATGCTGGTAATCCTTAATACAGTATATTGTTGGTATTGAATTAGAATTCTTTGTTAGAATAGGTCACTGCATCAACGCATTTTCTCCACTGGCAAGGTAAGGTAACTTCCCACTGGTCAAAATGTGTTATGTATTTTAATGTAATTGGTGTTATTTTAAACTAATGGTACTCTGGTTTTGCCCAGGCACTGTGCGTTCAGGGTTGCCACCTTTCGGTTTGCCGCCGTTGGGTACCGTCCTTGGAAATCAGACATATTCCTTTGCAGAAATGTGCTCTGAGCTGGGATCCTCCATCATTCTGGTACCAATAATTGGAGTACTGGGAAATGTGGCCATTGCTAAAGCCTTCTGTGAGTTAACGTTAATGTTAATTTGCATTTGTGTTATAACTGGAAGAAGCAGTAGTGACAGATGGTTAGTGATTGTAATATGCAGCAGAGTCCATTGTAAGAAGCTTGTAGCTGTGTGTAGTTCTAGCTGGTCAAGAAATTGCCTCACATTTGTTTGTGTTTTAGTTAGTTAGTTCATTACATAGTTTGTTAGTTAGTTAGGTATTTATCTAGGATTTTCATGTTTGTAATAATTCCTGTATTATTTCCTATTCTTTAGCAATGATAATGGTGTATCTACTGCAGCTGAGTTTCCTTACATTGTAATTTCAGCCACTGGAGATTCAGTTGATGCTACTCAGGAGCTCCTGACACTTGGAATCTGCAATTTGTTAGGATCATTCGCTTCTTCATTCCCAGTCACCGGATCTTTCTCACGTAGTGCTGTCAACCATGCAAGTGGTGTCATGACTCCATTTGGTGGTTTCTATACCGGTAAGAGCTGACCATATTTCTGAGTTATTTGATTTTGGTTATTGCATTCAATGCGTGGGATTTGTGTTGGGCAAATTGGAATGGAGACTTACTCTTGTCAGTGCACTTCTGACGAAGCCCTTCCGTCTTGTTCAACCGAAGTTCCGTTGTCAGTCGTCTTGTCACTGACACTGTGTAATGTCATCAGTTGGCAGTGTCTTAAATACAACTCTTCACAATATTGAATTGTAGAAAGCACTAAATTCTTTTAGTGTAGTGATTAATTAGGTGATGTGCATATATGGAGATGTAAAGGTAAAGCAATCCCTGGACAGGCTTGGACAGGCCCTTGGGACTACAGGAGGTTACAGCTTCCAGATTGCTGGACTGTCAGCATATGAAAGTGGTAAGGTTGTCAGCCCTGTGCACTGACTGCATCTATCCCCCAGAAATGTACTTGATACTCATCTCTGTTAGAGCCTGAATTGATCCCAGAGTCATAGTGCAGTTGCAAGGATTAAGTCAATAAAAAATCCCATTGACTCCATCAGCAATCAAACCCATGACCTTCCAGCTTGTAGTGCACTGCCTCAACCAACTGCACTGCAACCATGTACCATATATGGGGATATAATAATATGATTTTTCATATCAAAATTAAGGTTTGGTTTATACTTTTATACTTTCTATGTATATTGTTTGTGTCAATTATGTTGTTCTGTGTACTGTTTGTGTGTAACTGTGTACTGTACTGTACTGGTACTGGTACTGTACTGTACTGTACTGGTACTTGTACTGTACTGGTACTTGTACTGTACTGTACTGTACTGTACTGGTACTGTACTGTACTGGTATTGGTAGTGTACTGGTACTGGTACTGTACTAGTACTGGTACTGTACTGTACTGTACTGCTGCGACCGGGTGGCAACCCAACTGCAGCTAACATATATATATATATCATAATTAAAATCATTATGATATAGGAAGCCGTAGCTAAAATGATGCTTGAAAACTTCTTTACACTCAACCGTGGTTTGTTGAAATGTATCTGTCGCAATGTATCTGTTCAACGGTCAGCCATAATTCACTTGCAGCATGAACTGCACGTTAAGTGCACGTGTTTGTAGTTATATGGCTGAGCGTCATCATTTGTGGTGACATTCCAGCTGGCACAAGACATGTGAAGCAAAGCCTGAATATATCCTACATACATGACATGTATTTACAGATGGACAAAAGCGATATCTCAGAAGAATCAGTCGTTAATAAATATGTCACCATCAGCAGCAGCAGCAATAGTGTATAAGCCCCTTCAGGCTCGTCCTGTCTTCTTGGGTGTTGGTCTCCACAGGTTTTCCTTGGTTGATCTGTTTTTTATCACCCCATCAGAATGTATTCATGTAGTATATCAGGAATGTGTTTATTGTTCATTCTTAATATTATGTCCACTTGCGTCCATAATTACAGTAATTTTATTTAAAGTATATATGTTCTTCAATTCTCTCATTGTGTTGTTTGTTTTGAGGTCATATAATGTATATCGTACTGTTTAGCTGCCCTCGGCAGTCTTGACTGCACACTCTCAGTTCTCCTGTCATGCGGTTTGTTAAAATCCAAATCTTACGGCCACGTAGGAGCATTGGTACCGCCATATTGTTGTGAGATTTAAATTACATTTTCTCATGTATTTTAAAGACGCATCAAATTATTTCACGTTTGCATTAAAGCCACTGTATCTCACTGTATACATCATTATATTTGTGTATGATCCACTGTATGATCCACTGTATGATCCACTGTACCACAAGCAGTGAAATTAATTTATTGTCTTAGTTACTTTGTTTTCAGTATAGTTTTGTTCCATTGTCTTCTCTTCCTGTAAATGCCCACAGTTTTTTTTTAACAGTAGCGATTTTAAATGTACATTCTTACAAATTTTATGTAATAGATACATATATAAACATGTAACGAATTATACAGGGTTATTCGAAATGATTGTCCAGGGTTTAACAACTTGTCATACACAATACACTTCAGATAGCAGTATATGTATTTTTTTATTTAACAGAACAACACTCACAGTTTTTGTTACATACCTTACAGGTGCTCTATATGTGCACCCTTTGTGATTCTACAAACATCAACACGATAATCGAGTTCGTTCCAACCTGTTTGTAGCATATCAGCGGTGACGGTTTCAATGACGGTTCTGATTCGTAACTTCAGTTCAGTACATATAGAGCACCTGTAAGGTATGTAACAAAAACTTGGAGTGTTGTTCTATTAAATAAAAAAATACATATACTGCTATCTGAAGTGTATTGTGCGTGACAAGTTGTTAAAACCCCGACAATCATTTCGAATAACCCTGTATATAATGGTCTTCTGACACATATTGGTCCATTTATTAAATGAATCTTTTTAAATTGTTAATGTAAATTAATTTAGGATACATAGAAAATTGTTAGTTTAATTTGCTTAACCCATCAGATGCAAGAATCAGTGGGTGCACAGTGGAAAGTTACGGAATTTGTATAATTTGTTTATATATTTAACTATGTGTATATCTGTAGTTGTCATGTACCATAAAGGAGAACGTATTGCACGCCTATTCAACTGTTATTATATAAGATACGTTTTAAACACACAAATGACTCCCAGTGCACAAATCAGGACTAGAAGATATTCTTTTGTGAAACTGAAATTTTGTAAACTCAATGTTTGTTGTGCAGTAGAGTCTGTGTTCGTGAACTTGAGTGTTCAGAATTTAGGCCTCTTGTCATCAGCCATATTAAAACCAGTATTACAACCTTTGATGATTTATTTGTAAGCATCAGGATGAGAAAGACGTGGCTGGCAAGTCAGCTTTCCCATTCTGTCCTACTGTTGCATTGATCACTCTTGGCTCTATGAAACTACACACGTCTTCCCTTAAACGAGCTATATAGCTAGCTTTTATGATTTATATAGTGGGGCTGTTCTACATTAATTAATTCATTCATTCATTGTATTTTATCCTCCCAAAAAAGGTTTGTATTTTATTAAAAATAACCTGCCATAGTGTTTGAGGTTATGTTATATTTATGTTACTGGTCTATCTCTGAACCAAACAGGTGTTTCGGATTGCCAATGTGTTTCGATTTTTGTGCCGGTATTATTAGGACCTGTTAGTCACAAACACTGAGACTCTGCCATGCGTATACTTTACTGTGCACTGCACATTTAGTGCCACAGAGGTCTGAGCACTCCATCGAACCACAGACAATGTGCGTATGTATGTGTATAGTCACTTACATTTGTTGCCTTCTGTTGACAGGTGTCTTGATTCTTCTAGCTCTCGGGCTTCTTACCCCCTACTTTTATTTCATTCCAAAGGCGTCACTGGCAGCCGTGATTATATGTGCCGTTGTCTTCATGATCGAGTACGAGGTGGTGAAGCCCATGTGGAGATCGAGCCGTAAGTTGCGGTCATTTGTTATAGTACAGTCCTGTGTTCTGCACTGATGATGAGGAGGGCAGTGAACGGCTGAGGGTGTTCCACGGTAGGGTTACTGGGGAATATATTTTGGGCTAAGGGGGATGACCTAACTGGGGAGTGGGGGTGACTGCAAAATGAGGAGCTTCATGGTTTTTACTTTTCATCAAACATTACTGTTCTCTTTGTCAGTAGAGCTTCTTTCACAAAACATGTTTGCAAATGTTGCGCACATTTGCAAGTTGCATATGATAACCAGCCTGTGTTCTGTGCTTATTTGTCAGAGTGAAAAGTATATAGGATCACAAATCTATCTGACTGCTATCAGTTACCGCTTTCTGTTGGCTCAGTTATCATATTATAGTACCCTGCTTAGCTGGCGATCAAATAAAATAGGAATGCTGCATCACTACATGTCTGAATTCCAGTATTCTGAAATGTGATGCTATGTTGTTGTCAGAGTGGGTCCTGACATGTTGAAGGATCAAGAAGCATTCTTGGACTGCCTGACCCTGAAGACAAAGGCACATTGATTAATATTGACCTGTCAGCACTGCGTATACTCCAGTTGAAATGTTATGGCACACGGTGATGCACGAGAGGGGAAGTGAAGGGGAAACTGGCGAATGGAGTGGGTAGCCAGTACCCTTTACACTACCTCAGAACATGTTGTATCCAGCATTATCAAAGCTGATGCGCACACCTCGGCTGGCGGTAGTCAACTGAACTGACGCCCCCGCCGATTTAAATGGACTCATCCGTTATGCCGAAAGACGAAATCTGGTTTCCGAGGGTGTGCCATCACATTTCAACTGGCCTCTAACATCCCAGAAGACTTGAGTTTTCAGAAACACAGATGTGAGAACCTAAAATCTCACTTTTCTACACTTCCTGGAATTATCTCAGTAGAATACTAACTTGCCTCTGCCAAAAGATAGGGTTCAGTGTCACAAATAGTTAATATGGTGCATCTGTTCACGTTGAAGGTAAAGACTTGATTCCAACGTTCGCCACCTTTGTCACGTGTCTGGTGATTGCTGTGGAATATGGAATCCTTATTGGAGTCGGAATTAACCTCTTGTTCCTCCTGTATCCATCCGCACGTCCAACTGTGCACATTGAGAAGTCAACGGTGAGTTTTTCTAGGTCTTGGGTCAGCAAGGTTGACTTGTGTGGGTTGCATGTTTAGAGCAGATTATTACAGTATGCTGCACTTCATAAAATTATACCTAACAGTTACATTTTGTTTGTAGAAAAAATAGTGGCTGGTTCAACTACAAATATTCCCCCCCCACTATTATTGAACAAACACTTGATTTTAAAAATTGACATTAACAGCCTCAGCGACTCACGATCCAGGTACCGTTCTAGATTGAGTGTCACCAGGTGTGTGGTTCCTGATGTCCTGAAGGATTGTAGTGCCTCTGTCTTCAGGGATAAGCAATACGAGCCCACAAACCATTCAAGAAGATGTTCCTTCAGACTGTTGGGAATCACATGCCCAAAAGCACAGTGTCACATCCACTGTGACAGCCATAAAATCCCACGTGGTGTTTCTTATTACAGTAATAATATTTCACTCATGAAGCAGCATTTTGTCTTAACTCCCCACGATTTGTGAAACTGAGATACCCACATTACTAGAGTGTCGGTTTACGAAACGTGTTCTGTCAATTTGTGCATCGTCAACAAAATTGCTTGTCATTACATTTTCATAAAAACATAACATGCTTAAGTGTTGGTCTGTTCGGGATCTGTCACAATTGTTTCTGCCTCTTGTAAAACTGTGTATCGTTGGGTTACACAAATTGCCATTTCATGAGCGGGTAGTGCAATACTGCAGCACTGTGGGTGAGCGGATTATGTTACGTGACCGGTAAATTAGAGTTTTATATATGAATCTGGGATTTTTTTTCTTTCTTTCTTTCTTTCTTTCTTTCTTTCTTTTTCTTCTCCTTATTCTTCTTTCTTTCTTTCTTTCTTTCTTTCTTCTTTTTTCTTCTTTTATTTTATTTTATTTTATTTTACAAAACAGGATGTGTCGTAGTTACATTTGTTTTCCTTGCATTTGTTTGCACCTTCAGTTGATGTCAGTTGTACCTGTAACATCAGAGTTAGAATTCTTTTCTTTACAGGAAAAATTTTTGTGTGTTTTCAGACACATTCGGGTGTAGAGTACCTGCAGGTGACACCAAACAACAGCTTATACTTCCCTGCAGTTGATTTCATTCGCGCGAGCGTTGGGAAGGCGGCCGTCAAGCAGGGCTCGAGCCAGCTGCCTGTAATTGTCGACTGTCGTTTCATTTTGGGAGCTGACTTTACTGCCGCCAAGGTTTGTTTTCTCTCATGTTTCTGACGTCTTTGTGTTGGGGTTCTTGAGACACTAATAGTCACCCCACTGGTCAAGAAATGCCCCACCATTCAAGTTGTATTCCTGTCTTCACAAGAGCCATACCCTATCCTTAGCGAGCTGAGTCAGTCCAAGAATCCGTATCTTGTGTTTTCCATCAACACTCTGATTTCTAGTGGGCTGGGTAGCTCAGTCGATATAGGGACTGACTACAGGCTGGACGGTCTGGGATCGAATCCCGGTGGGGATGAGATTTTCCGCCTATCCAGACCAGCCCTGGGGTCCACCCAACCTCCTGTAAAATGGGTACCAGATCTTTTCCAGCAGTAAAGTGCGGCCGGGGCGTGCTGCTGACCACTCACCCCCTTCTAGTGCCACGGTCATGGAAGAGTAGAGCTATACCTCTACCCACCCTCTGGGCCACACCGGGCCTGTAATGGGATCACTTTACCTTTACCTTTGATCTCTGATCTGGTCTGTTCCCTTTGGGGTTTAAAATTAAAATATTTTATGATATTCTAATAATCTCCTGTGCATGCTACATGCCTATCCTGTCTTATCATCAGTTTGGTTGCCAATATTATGTTTGCTGTTAAGCACAAATTATGAAGCACTTGAGTAATTCCCTCTGTACTGTCATTACTTCGTCTCTTTTAGCTGTAAAAATTCTCCTTGTTACTTGTTCTGAAGTATGCTTGATGTTTATTCTTCCCGCAGGGTTGCATACTTGGAGAAGTATCACACACAATTGTAGTCAAAGATTTAATTCATCTGGGATGTGATACCATGTTGATGGGCAAGGTTTTTCGGACATCTTGCATGATCTTCATCTTCAGGGACTGTCTTGGATTGCTTTGCCCTGAAGATGTAGACCCCTTGATTCTTCAAAGTGACACGAAATATGTGCCCTGTGACACAGTGCCATGTGCCAGAAGTCTTGATGAATCTTCAGCATTGCCATAGCAAGAAGCTGATATCTCGCAAAATTGTAGTGTTGTAATTATCATATTCAGCTTTGTTGTGTAGGAGACAGGAACATACATGCTGTCTGAACAGGATCACAGTAAGCGTTCTGTGATGTCAAATTGTCTTCACTGTCAAAGTTGTCTTTCTTCATGTTTTAACATTACTTATGTACTGTAAGTTTGTCACATTTTTTCAATTTTCTTTAGTGACATTGTGGGTAGGGCTGACATGGCCATAACCAATGCTGCTGGCATACTTAGCCAATTTAAGATTTAAACTTTTACTGTGCAATGTGAGGCTGTCACATTGAGGACTGAAGTCTTCAGGAATGTGCCTTTATCATGCTGTTGACTGAGAGGGTCCAGGCATTTCACAACTCTGCATTGTCTCTATCTACAGGAGCCAGCAAGTGCAATAAGATCATCTACGTTACAGTAGTTCAGAATTTCATTTCTTTCAAAGTTTCAGTCAGTTTATTTATGGCAATCTCAGAGTCGGCACGTCACTACTGTTGTATTACCCAGTGATTTACAGTCCTTGAACAATGAAAACGTTAAGATGATAGTACAGGTGGAAACTTGCAGGTGTGTGCTGATCGTTCTGAGATCAGCTGCACTTGTTAACCTATGGCTAAAAGAGTTCAGTGTGTGTGTGTGTGTGCGCGCGCGCGTGCGTGTGTATGTGAGTGCGCGTGCGAGTGTGTGCGTGCGTGTGTGTGAGTGCGCACCTGCACGCACACACACACACACACACAAAATGAAACGCAAGTGTAGAGAGGAAGAATGTGTACACTGCCGCACCATGAAGGAAAGAACTGGAGTTCGGAAATGGATGGGATTGAGGAGGGAAGTGAAAATGGGAGTGTACTTCTGGGTAGAGGAGAAGTCGTTTGTTATTGAAATGCAAAGATGGAGAGAAAATGTCTTTGAATGATAGTTGGTTAAATATAAATGAAGACATAGCGTATAAGAAAGTAACATACTGCACTAAGACCATAGAACTGAAAAGCCGGGACATTATTACATAAGGTGAAATGCAAATAGGAAAGACAAACAGGAAAAAGTAACTGAGTGAAGAAAAGGAATGGAGAAATACTCTAATAAGAGCCCCTGTATTAATTATTGAATTGTAAATGCTTGGGTACTTACTGCCTGGAATATGTGGTGCAGAACACTGACAATAGGAATTGCAGCTCCTATAGGATGTGTACAGACTTAAGACTCAACAAGTAAATATTCATAGTCATATTGCTTTACCAATCTGTGTGCCTTTTATTAACAGGGTATAGCAGCACTGATAGAGGATTTTAACAAAAGGAAGCAACCTATATACTTCTACAATCCACGGCCAAGTGTTGTCTCTGTGTTCAAAGGGGCCAGTCTGGAAGAGTTTGTGCATTTCCGCACCCAAGACGAGCTGGAGTTTATTCTTCAGTGTAAGTACTGCAACACTGACATTTGCCTTCCATTGTGAGATGCAGTTTGCATTTCACAGTCCTTGAACAAAAGTCAGGGATGAATTGGGTCTTCTGGAATGTCGCAGGGTGTCGCGGTGTTAGCAGTTTGTCAGATTTTACAGGATTGTAGTGCTCTTATCTCCAAGTGTCAAGAAATCAGACTCCTTAGCCCTCGAAGATGACAGCACTACAGTCGGAATATTTCAGCCACTAACCCAATGACATGGTGCCACATCCCAGAAGACATCACTGTGATAACCTCAAAGCTTGCGAAAGTCCTGAACATATCAGGGCTGTGCAATTTTTCTACATGCACACATCATGTGTGAGTGTTTCAGATCTAATTTTTGAATGTGCCTAGATTGTTTCCATACTGTGAGTCATATAACCCAGAAATTAAATACCGTAGGTATATACTGGCAGTTAATGCTGATGGACAGGTCGCACACATAACAAATGCTATCTGTATCAATCCATGGACAGTGTTGCAATGTGACTGGAATGTAATGTGAAAAGAAACTGGAGAAGGGTGACTGCTGCAGTGCTGTAATGAGACTAGAAACTTTGTATGTTAGGACAGGATTATTACAACATGAAAGTGAGTTGCTGAAAAACAGTTCAGCCAACAGAACAGATACATAGAACAGTTATCAACCTGTACAACTGTGTCTGTCATATACATGCTACAAAGATGTATCCAGAATTTTCTGAACTTGCTACTAGGACAGAGACTAGCAAATAGTACAGCTTTCTGCCACTAGATGCCATACTACTGCTATTTCTGAGTTTTTCAGCCATAATGCTGTGCATTGCATCTCAGTGGGTGCCTGTGAAGTGCAATCCACGATTTCCTAGTGACTTGATTTGAAGTAACAGAGCATTTGTATTACATTTTGCTTCAAAATTTATGTTCTGTTGGCCGTGCATCCCTGTATAATCTTTTCCAAATGAAGCCAACTAGGTGCACACTGCTTCTTAGTATATTTATTTCAACTTCTCTACATGTTTCAGGCAACTGTGTGCCCATCATCAGAAGAACTTTCTGTAGCTATGCGACAGCCGCACACACAGAATGAAAAATACCAGTGTTGCATAGATACAGCAAGTTCTCCTGATGATGGGCACACAGTTGCCCAAAACATGTAGAGAAGTTGAAATAAATATACTAAGAAGTGGTGTGCACCTAGTTGGCTTCATTTGAAAAAGATTTTGTCTCAAAGTTGGGAAAACTGCATCGTATACACAGGAGATGAAAGTAGGGTTTGCTGTTACAACCCAGCAGTCATCACAGTAGAAAACTCCCATCTTCTTCGTGTCCGAAGAAAGTGAGGACGTCAGGTCAAACATCAGTAGCAAGTTGGCAATGTTTTGTCTTTGAAGACACTGTTAATTGGGACCTCGTCCAGCACAAAGTCCAGTGTGATGGTGGAACCAGGACTGCTTGACTCGGCACGATGGTGCACTGACACACACTTCTTTGTGATCTCAGCAAGCAGCTTTTGGCCACTAAAAATCACGGCTGTGATCTCCCACCTTCCATAGTCACCCGGTTTGGTGCACTGTGATTTCTACTTTTCGAGAATGAAATCACAGCTACAAAGACTACATTTGTTAGATGTCCCCAAAATTCAGGAATAGTCACTGACCGTCCTGCACCTGATCCTGAACCCAAATTCAGGAATAGTCACTGACTGTCCTGCACCTGATCCTGATCACAAATGTTAGTGCCACTGCTGCTTCCAACAGTGGCACAAACACTGGACCCATTACCTAAACTTGGAAGGGGACTACTTTGCTGGGCCATTGGAGATCAATGACAAGTGTAAGAGTATGTTTCATTATCGACTTAGTCCAGGAACTTGTGTATCCACCAATCTAGATGTACACTTTTCCCATAGAACAGGAATGAGAGTGTATGTTGTTGCACGTGGTTAAAATGGTGCATCCATCTTCAGGGCAGATGAGCACTACGCTCTGCACATTGATATAGCATATTGCAAAACGTTAGTACCTTTTACCAGACCATCCTGCGTCACATTCCAGAATGCATTGCTCTTCCTGGAGCCGTATGTCAGTTGTCTCATTTTGATCTCACTTTGGTATGTGAAGTAATGGTGTAATACTTTGTCTTTTAAGCATTTTCCAACAACAGACAACCTGCCATAGGTAATGATCCTGAAGAAAGAAGTCTTCTGGTAGAAATGAAAGAGTTTTCGCCAGTTGAATCGCCATTCAGTGGAGGAGCCGATGATTCAAACGGATACAAGTCCAGAAGCAGTTTAAAAGACAGCTTTTCACCATTGTTAGATAAATCTGGACCATCGCCAGATATAATGAAATTATAGCAAGATCAGGTATGGGAATGGCACACTGGCTTGTGAGGAGCAGTTGCGTGGAGGTTGTGTGTGTTCGTGTGAGCACTGGACTTTGTTAGGGTTGTCCATCTATGGGAACTGTAATGCCTATCTTAGAAATGCATGTGATTGGAACAGCAGCCATAAATAATCCTGTTATATTTATGGCTATGTATATTTATATCATGTACATGCACTACTGGGGTTACTTAAGCCCTTGTTTATGTGACCTTGACCTTATGTACAGTTTTGTTTGAACCGTATGTGGAAGAGTTCACGGTGCTCGAATGTGACATCACACTCACAACGTAAACTGCCATTATTGGGGATATTTTTAAGAAATTAATATAAGTCCAAACTGAAAGACTGTGTCACTAGAATTAAGGTTTAATTTCTGTACTTAAAATTATTTTTTTTTTAATTGGCCTGTTCAACCACAGTTATTTTAGGAGCCGGGATGGCTCAGTCGGTATTGTGAATAAACTGCAAGCTGGATGTTTTGTGATTCATATTCTGGGAAGGAACAGGTACTTTTCTCTTCTCCAAAAGTGCCAGACAGGCTCTGGGGCCCATGCAGCCATGTGTTCACTGAGTAACAGGGTTCTCACCCAAGTGTAAAGTAGCCAGTTCATGTGGTTGACCGCTCACCTCCATGTAATACTGGGGTTAAGAATGAGTGAAAGTTCAGATCTTCTGCATTTGTATCGTGGACAGCGACAAGTTTGCATCTGTATTTGTTTGGTGGGCAGCTGGTCAAATTCCAACATGTGGAAGTCAAGTTAATTTAAAGTCTGCAGAATGGGACTCTTCTGTATTGTGGGTGATTCTGTTCTAAGTTGTGTGAATTCAATTCTCAAAGACTGAGTAAAATGTCTGTCCACATTTGCTTCGTGACAATACATCTGTAGCGAGATTCCTTCCGTCACCTCGTTAATGAGCATTATCGTGAAACACCACTTTGTGTATGAAACACTTGAATCTCGGCATAAATCCAATAGTTTTTGGGTCATAAGAATGACAACTTCTTTGGATTTCTAACATCGCATTGTTAATTGTATTTGACTATTATTATTTATATGTCTATTGTTGTGGCTAGTAATCAATCTTAAAACTTCAAGGTGTGGAGCCCTAGTCTCTCTGTGTCATCTCATTTTACAAACTCTATACCATCTAATTTTTTCCTCAGCTAGCCTGCAGAAGTAACGGGTTGGGCACAACACCTATAGTTCCTCAATTATTTTACCAACTATTGCACATATATAAAATTTATAAAATTTACACATTAAAACATTAAAACGTTCCGACATGTTTCAGTCCTAGGACCATCATCAGGGAGCCATATCGTCCTTGTTAAAGTCACACTATAAAAAGTCACATTAATTTCGCTGTACCATTTGGGTATTGTGGTAGCATGCCGTGTTGTGTAATGTTATGTTGCGAAGAGTGCCATGCTACAGAATGCACACCAGGCCTGATAGAATTAAGAATTCCAGGCCAAGATAATAGTTTAGCAAGATGTTACTAGAAATTCTGAAACTAGTAGGTCCAGAGTGGATTCTTATAATAAAAGCCAACGAGATGCACTAATTTCTCAAATTTATTTTTGGAATAAAACTCTACATGTTTCGGACAGTTTCTCTGGCCATCATCAGGAGTCTAGCACTGTACACAAAGCAATACACACAGGTTATGCTGACTGCTTGCTAGCAAGCTGTCAGCATAACCTGTATGACATACACCTATTGCTGTATATAGAGTACCAGACTCCTGATGATGGACAGAGAAACTGTCCGAAACATGTAGTTTTATTACAAAAATAAATTTGAGAAATTAGTGCATCTAGTTGGTTTTATTATAAGAATATATAACGATGCACGGTCCTCTGAATGTCAAAGTCCAGAGTGGAGTTTCAGGCAACACAGAAGGAGGGGAAGTTGGAAAGGGCTGGAGTATGGCTACCAGCACAATAGATTTAAGTTATTACATGAACATGTTTGGTTTCTTCAGCGTTAGTGGATTTAACCTTTCTTTTGTATCAACTGTGTTGGCTTGCTTGCTTACTTACTCCATGGTGCAGAGTGCTTCTTGAGAAGCTAACTGGTTTGCAGCTAGTCAAGAAATTCCCCGCATTTCACAGAACCTGAAGGTTCATTACCACACTCACAAGCATCCGCCACCTGTTTCTATCCTGGGCGAGCCCAATCCAGTCCATATACCCACATCCCACCTCCTGGAGATCCATCCTAATATTATCCACCCACCTACGCCTAGGTCTCCCCAGTGGTTTCTTTCCCTCCGGTTTCCCCACCAAGACCCTATACACCCCCCTCTCCTCACCCATACACGCCACATGTCCAGCCCATCTCATTCTCGATTTTATCACCTGCACAATATTGGGTGAGGAGTTCTAATCATTTAGCTCCTCGTTATGCATTCTCCTCCATTCCCCGATTACCTCGTTCCTCCTAGGTCCAAATATTCTCCTCAACACCATGTTCTCAAACACCCTCAGCTTCCTTTCCTCCCGCAATGTCAATGACCAAGTTTCACACCCATACAAAACAACAGGCAAAATTATAGTTCT